>OLGH01002812.1_pt1 | contig 12973 bp, 10 predicted proteins | sample 1604851 | NCBI WGS metagenome assembly OLGH01 (sample SAMEA3888894, study PRJEB22519) | human gut metagenome | biome: human gut; feature: human-associated habitat; material: faeces | place: Denmark | collected 2010 | reverse complement strand
CAGAATGTACGGTCAAAACGTCTTACCAGTGCCTCATCGATATTTCCTTGTAAATTGGTCGCGGCCATCACGAATACCGGTTTTTCATCCATATTTGCAAAACCGTCAATCTCCACAAGCAAAGCATTCAGTGCCGGATTAAATCCAATCATATTGCGGTGGCTTCCCACTGCATCGAGCTCATCAATAAAAAGGACTGCCGGCGCATACTTTCTTGCAATGCGAAATACCTCATGAACCTTTGCAGCCCCGCCACTTATCAACTCATCCGCACTGACTGACAAAAAGTTAACATCCGATTCCGTCGCCACAACTTTCGCAAGTGATGTTTTGCCTGTTCCAGGAGGTCCATACATTAAAGCACCTTTCGGTGGTCTTACCCCCTTTTGGCGAAACTCTTTCGGATTACGCAGATATTGGATGAAAAACTGAAGTTCCTCTCTCACATCGGAAGAAACAAAGATATCGGACCATTTCTTGTCCGGTTTTATCTCATCTGTGATCAGCGCATTTTTATCCTCTGCTTCAATCGCCATCTCAAATTTCAGATTATAGAATATAATTTTTGCTTTTTTGTTTTTGAAATCCAGTTTCTTTCTTGTCTCGTAAGTTAAGACCTGATGTCGGACACTTAGTGTATCAACCGCCCGGATACAGCAGATATCAGAATAACAACGTTGCAATTCCTTATAGAAATTCCGGCTGTCAAGAAAGCCTTTTGCCCCAAAAGACAGCAAATTATGTTTTTCTCTTTCCGAGTAATCATATTGGCTTTCATCCAGTAAAAGATAGATTGGAAGTGAAGCATTTTCTTTTCTTGTCTCAAAGAACAACTTACTTCCCGCACTCTGCACATTGCTGATATCCAAAGACTTCTCCCTTGCACTGCGTCCAAAATTGAAATCGATCACAGAAAACAGAACATTGTTTTTCGCCATCATTTTCATGTATTCATCCCTGTCAGAAAGGAAACACACTTCCACATGATTTTTAAGGAATACCTTCTCTTTGTTCTCACCAAACATATCCCTTGCAAACACAAGAATCATACCATTCCTCTCTCCGCTGTAAAAATCTCGGATCTCCTGTGTTGCATGCTTAAAATCGCATTGAAACTCAACTTTTTTCGGTACGCACGCATTGTTTAATCCTACTTTTTCTTCTACCAGCATGAAAAGCTCGTAAAGTTCCTTATCCAAAAGCTTACCTGAAATTTTAGATGCATTTCTTGCATCCTGTTTTCCACCGATTGCATATTGAACCGTTGCTGCCAGAATGTCCTTTCCTTTCGACACATCGATTCCATACTTTTCTTTTGTTGCCTGAATCTGCTGATCGACATCTTTTTGAATTACTTTTCGGATTGCATCTGCACCAAGGTGGTTGAACATAATGATCGTATTCGAAGAAAAACGCGAGATCAGTTCCGGTGGAAAATAAGGTACATTTGTATCACTCTTAACATCTTTTTCCAAGGCATCGATGATCACTTTATTGCTCAACTGTGATAAGTCCTCACTTTGAGCCTCCTGATAAAGCTGTCTTCCCGCATTTGTTGTAAAAATCAGGATGCAATTGTGAAAATCGATATTTCTGTCGTAATAACGGTCGAAACAGACTCCCTCGTCTAAAATTTGTAAAAACATCCGAACCACTTCACTCGCAGCCTTTTCAATTTCATCGAACAAAATGACGCATTTGGGATTTGCTACCACATAACTTGTAATTGTTCCTGGTTTGGCACTCTTCCAAAATGTAGAAATCCCTTCCAGTTCCTCAAGACTGTCCCTGTTTGCGAAACCAGACATATCAAATCTCTTATAAGGTAAATCAAGTGTCTTTGCAAAGGTCTCTGCCATATAGGTTTTTCCAACTCCGGAAGGTCCGGCAAACAGGAACACATTTCTCGGTCCTTTTCGATTTTGTGGATTTTTTGTCCCGTGAAAGAAAGCCTCCTCGAATTTATCAATCGCACCATCCTGACCAACGATATGTTCCTTCAACGCAGTCGAGATTTTCTTTGTCTGCAACACAATTTCCTCTAATGTCATATCTTCGGTTTTTACCGCATTTTCTCTTTCAAGATCCGGATTATAAAACGGTCCTGATACATCGTGCAATTCTTTCTTATAGATTCCGTTTTCCGTCAGTTCGACATATACATCTAAAAGTGTATGTTTTCCACTCTCCAGGAAAGCTTTCATGGTGTCAACGGTCTTGCTGTTTAATGCCACCCAGGTATTTCTGTAATTTTTTGCAGCCGCACAACAACGGTATTTGACCTCTGCCAGATCAAGCGACGTCATATCATTTTCATCATAAAAGATCGCACTCAGTGTCTTATATTCCTCTGATGATGTAAATTCATATAAAATGCTTTTCTGCACTTCTTCCGGACTTTCCCAGTCTGCATCCGATGAAAGCAATCGTTTCTGCTGAAAATACTCGTCAATAAATTTCTTGGGCTCTAATACCGCATATAAAATCCGATAATATAAAACAGGTGGAAAATATCTTCCGACAAATCCCATCTTATTTCCAAATTCATCACCTGTCACACTCGATAAATTTCCTTCTTCCATCGCAAGAATCATATCCAGCCACGGAGATCCAAAACAGTATTTTTCATCCAGGTCCAATGCCTTGCGAATCTGTTTTTCCTGCTCTTTTAACTCTTCCGGTGCCCTGGACGTTGGAAGAACACAGGATGTATATGTATCATCCTCAAAAAGATCCTCTTCATCGTCTTCCAGGAAGTCCCAGTCTTCCTCTTCATTATCAAAAGGAAGCTTTTCTTCCTCTTCCGTCTCATAAAAGTCTGCAGAACACGGATATTCCCCATATATCTGCGCATTTGCATCTCCCAGATATTCCTTTGCATGTAAGATTGCCCAGCGTAAACTTCCCAGAACCGTAGCCGGTTCCTCAATCAGACTCTCTTGATATTCAAAACTTTTGCTGTAAAATAATTCGAGTTTTTCTGCCTCCGGATAAAAATCCAGCCAGCTCATATAAATTCCGGGATGATCCCCGTCTTTTAATGCATAGATTTTATTTTCTATATTTTTCATGCCTGCTCCTCCTCGTCATTTGTCTCTTCAGCTTCAGCCTCTGCCTCACGCTTCATCTCTTCCATTCTCTCAAGTAAGTCTGCTGCTAAATAAACTGATTCTTCATAATCAAAATCCATATTTTTTTCCTCGCTTTCGTTTTTATTATCATATAAACGTAACTGTAAACAAAAAAAATCGGCGAAAACTCAATGGTTTTCGCCGATTCAAAATTCAGTTTTCTGCATTTTGCAAAAAAAGCCAAATCAAATCTTACATTATTGAATTGTAATATATTTCTTTTCTTCCACTTTTGTCTTATCTTCCTTTGGAACAAACAGTGTGAGAATACCATCCTGGAATCCTGCTTTGATATCTTCCTGACGCAGATACTCGCCTACATAAAATGATCTCTGGCAGCTTCCGATGTAACGCTCGCGACGCAGATACTTACCTTCCTCTTTCTCTTCCACACTCTTTGTCGCACTGATCGTCAGGTATCCATTGTGAAGTGCTGCCTGAATCTCTTCTTTTTTATATCCCGGCAGATCCATCTGCAATTCATAACCATCTGCAAATTCTTTGATATCTGTCTTCATCAGATTCTGTGTTGTCTGTGCAGCCTGCTGCTTCGGTGCCTTCTTGCTATATTCGCTATCGTCATACCATGGGTTAAAAAATGTATCAAATAAATCGTACATAAGTCATTTCCTCCTGCAAACGTTTTGTTTTTTCGTATGACCTTATTATAGCACGTTATTAGCACTCGTCAAGTATGAGTGCTAATAAATTTTCTAAAATATTTATAAACTGCACGTTCCAGAGTTCCGGCTGCAATCAGAATACAGAAAATCCCCAGCCCCATCTCCGACAGAAATATCTGACATTGCTTCAGAACCCTTTTATGGAAAAATGATTTTTATGAAACGTAAGTAATCCTTCTTCCCGCATTTTCCCCAATTCTTTGGAAAGCGCACTCCGGTCAAGATTCAGATAATCCGCCATCTGCTGCCGGTTAAACGGAATATCAAATGTATTGCTTCCTGCTTTTGTGGCCTGTTCTGAGAAAAAAGCCGCCAGTCTTCCCCGCACGGTTTTTGATGTAGTACAAAAAATGCGGTTGGAAAGATTCCGGTTTTTCTTCGTTGAAATGAGCAAAAGGTTTTTGAGCATCTTACAATACCATGTGGCCTGTGCATTCTGTTCTTCCATAAGCCGCTGCACATCCAGAAACAAAATCAAAGAGTCTTCATCTGCAATCGCATCCACCATCAGTGGCACTTCATGAAACGCATAAGACTCTGCAAACACCTGTCCCTTTTCCACACGACTTAATATACTCTTATTTCCCCAGAGATCATTATTCTCGATCAACACACTTCCTTCTAACACAATGCCGATTTCATGCACAAGGTCTCCCACATGAAACACCGTCATATGTTTGTTAAACTTCTGTCTGCGGATTGCACCAATCTGTTCAAGATCATGCAGTTCCTGCTCTGTCAGTCCCTGAAATACTGGTAAAAATTGAAAATCCATAATTCCTCTTTTCGTGGCTATAACAACCGAATTCATAATCCTATTTTATTATAATAGGCTCACAAACACAACAAAAACAAGGAGATTTTATTTATATGGATAACAAAATGTTTTGCTTTCAATGCGAACAGACTGCCGGATGCACTGGATGCGTAAGAAATGCCGGTGTCTGTGGAAAAACAGCTGCCACCGCAGCTTTACAGGACGAACTGACCGGGGCACTTATCGGACTTGCCCACGCCTGTGAAAATAATCCAAAGACCGATGCCACCGACCGTATTGTGATTGAGGGACTTTTTACCACAATCACCAATGTAAATTTTAATGATGAAACTTTAAAAGAAATGATTGCCCATGTGCACACAGAAAAATCCCGCATCGTTCCGGGATGCAGTGCCTGTGCCTCCCCTTGCGGCAACACAAGTGATTATGATATGAAGCAGATCTGGGATGCGGATGAGGATATCCGCTCGCTGAAATCCCTCATTCTTTTCGGCATCCGCGGTATGGCCGCCTATGCTTACCATGCCCTGATGCTTGGTCTTTCCGATGAAACGGTAAATAACTTCTTTTACAAGGCACTTTCCATTCTCGGCTACGATTATGAGATGAACGAGCTTTTGCCAATCGTACTTGAAGTGGGTGAAGTCAACCTTCGCTGCATGGAACTTTTAGACAAGGCAAACACGACCACATATGGCACGCCTGTCCCGACCAAAGTTTCTCTTACCATCGAAAAAGGGCCATTCATCGTTGTAAGCGGTCATGATTTAAAAGATCTTGAGCTTTTGTTACAGCAGACCGAAGGCAAGGGCATTCAGGTATATACCCACGGAGAAATGCTCCCGGCCCATGCTTATCCAAAACTCAAAAAGTACAAGCATCTCAAAGGCAATTTCGGTACTGCATGGCAGAACCAGCAGAAAGAATTTGATCAGGTGCCAGGTGCATTCCTGTTTACAACGAATTGTCTGATGCCGGTAAAACCGGGATATGCCGACCGTGTATTTACCACAGAAGTGGTCTCTTATCCGGAGATTGTCCACATTGGGGAAGACAAAGATTTCACACCTGTGATTGAAAAAGCGCTCGAATTGGGTGGCTACTCAGAAGACCAGCACAAAACCGGAATCAATGGCGGCACCTCTGTCATGACCGGATTCGGCCACGGAACGGTACTCAGTGTTGCAGACAAAGTGATCGACGCTGTAAAAAGCGGAGATATCCGTCACTTCTTCCTTGTGGGTGGATGCGATGGTGCACGACCGGGAAGAAATTACTACACGGAATTTGTAAAACAGACACCAAAGGATACGATCATCCTCACGCTCGCTTGTGGGAAATATCGTTTCAATGATCTGGACCTTGGCGAAATCGGAGGACTTCCAAGAATTATGGATATGGGTCAGTGTAACGATGCCTACTCTGCGATCAAAGTTGCCATCGCATTAGCCGAGGCCTTTGACTGTGGCGTTAATGAACTTCCGCTCTCCATGATTCTGTCCTGGTATGAGCAGAAAGCCGTATGTATTCTTCTGACTTTACTGCATCTTGGCATCCAGAACATTTACTTAGGTCCGACGCTCCCGGCATTCATTTCTAAGAATGTCCTGCAGTATCTGGTAGAGAATTATCATATCTCGCCAATCAGTACCCCGGAAGAAGATCTAAAACATATTTTAGGATAACAATGTCCTGAATGAAAAAGAGCTCTCATTTTCCTTTTAAAACAGATACATTTTTTCAAAAACTTTGCTTATAATTTACGCAAAAATGCGAAGCCTGCATAACAGCTTCGCATTTTTATTCTTTATAATTGTTCTACATCGTCACGTAAATTACCGGTCATCTCCTGCACATAAGTTGTCTGCGAGGAGATTTCTTCCGTGTTTGCTGCAATCGTTGCAACTTTCTCCGTCATCTCATTGATACGCTCAATCAGATTCTTAATTGCGTCCATACTCTCCCCTACTTTTGGAAGAATTGCTTCCGCTTTCTGGTCGTTCTGCGACAACAAATCTTTAGTAGAATCTGACAGATTACGAATTTCCTCTGCTACAACAGCAAATCCTCTTCCCTGCTCTCCGGCCCGGGCAGCCTCTATGGATGCATTCAGAGAAAGCAGATTTGTCTGTCCTGCAATCGAAGAGATATCCTCGTTACTCTTCTTATATACATTAATGAAATCCGACATAATTCCTACAGATTCATTCAGATTCTCACACAAATCCGAAATCGTCTGAATGTGCTGTGCAAGATTTGTTGCTTCATTCGCAGATGCCTCATTTGCAATATTCAGCTCACTGATATTATCACTCAATGAAACAAATCTTTCGGTAATGTCTGCTAGTTTTTTCTGATGTATTGCCTGCTCTTCCTGCTCTCTGACACGGATTTCTTCGAGCTTTTTCATCTCCTCTTCGGCAAGACTCCGCACATAGTGCACACAATTTTCCCGGACATTAACACCATTGTAAATTGCACGAACCATATTTTTGCAGGATGAATATCCACAGGATTCACAATCTCTATGCTGTTCTTCATAGGTTCCCTTGTTCATGCTTTCATACATTTCATTTACATACTGCTCAGAAGGTTCTTCGATCGGTACCTGCTTTGCTGTATAATGACGGATAAAATCATCCAGATTCAGATTCGAAAATGCTTCCATAAAATTTTTCAGACGCTCCTGTGGCTGCAGATTTTCTGCCCACGGACTCTTGCTCTTATGTTTCTTTCCAAAGTGTCCTTTTTGCGTCGTTTCTGTGTTCTTGGTGTTTCTCATTTTTGCCATGGTAAACATTACATCATCAGTGTTCCGTTCCGGTTCTGTTGCTGTACCATAGAGACAGCCTTTTGCACAATTCAAAATATCTACCATGAACGGAAGCTGCTCCTGTTTTTGAATGCGTTTTGCATAAGCACGAAGATACTCATACGCCTCATGTTCACCTTCTACCTGACGCACAACCTGTTCCCGGCCAAGAAAATGCTCCACATTCTCACGAAGTCCTCCCGGCATCGGATACAAAGCCCCCAGACCATACTCCAGCTCATCCGTGTATGGTTCACAGCTTTCGTATTCCTTTCCAATTGCCTGCATCAGTTTTTCGAATGTTACATTGTAAGATACATATCCCTCGCAATTTTTATCTGTTATCTCAAGCTTTTTCGCAATACACGGACTGATAAACGCAATCGCATCACTGACCTGCATATACTTCTTCATATAGATTGCCGTACACATCATCGGACTGTGTACCGGTACCAGCCGCGGAATCAATTCCGGAATATATTTTTCCACATAAGTAACAACCGCCGGACATGGCTGCGAAATGCCTCCGGTAAAATTATGTTCCGTAATATATTTCAAATATCCCCACGTCGTAATATCTGCGCCAAACGAAACACTGCAAATATGATTGACACCTTTCTTTTTCAAATATCCCAGAACTTTCTGATATTCCTTTGGATAGTTTGCCAAAAAAGCCGATGCCAGAATTACAGAAATCTTCTTTCCCTGCGATAAATCTGCAAAGAAACGTTCCGTATCATCAAAATAATCTCTTGCTTCATGTGGACATGCATCAAAACATGCTCCACAGGCAATGCACTTTTCGCTATCCACCATTACTTTTCCGGCTTCGGTCGCGACATTCGCAGTGAGTACCGGACACGCACGTACACACTTGTTGCAGCCAGTACATGCCTCATTTGTGTAAATCAAATCCATAGTCCACCTCTTCTTATGCATTTTGCATAGTTTTCTGTTAGCCATTGAGATTATTTTATCATATTTTACTATGTTTTTCCACCTGTTTTTATCAAATATCTTGCACAGATATGAAAAAGGTACTATAATCGCGACGGAATAAGAAAATATAAAGCAAACCCCCGGCAACTGCCGGGGGTTTGCTTTATATTTTCTTATTCTATTTTGATTTCTTCAATCCCTTAACTTTCACTACCTTGGAATAAAAATTACCCTTGGTATCCTGAATAAGAATTGTATACTTTCCATTTTTCTTAACTGTAAATTTGTATTTATCTCCTTTTGCAGTCAAACGTTTTGGATTACGTCCCTTATCCAACTCAGCACGACGCCAGTATCCATATGCATAATCCTCCCAGTATTTGCTGTCTTTATTATGTGCTTTTCCAATATTTCCTTTCTGATACTGTACGGCTCTTGCATAAGTTCCAAGAGTATCGCCAAATGATACCGTTGCTTTTGTTTTGGATGCATTCAGTTTTACTTTTGCATTGATTACGTTCTTACATGGAATCGCTGCAACTGTCAAATTAATATTTCCCTCAAACGACTCATAATTTGATCGGATTGTCACAAGCGATACATAATAAGTTCCTTTATTCAAGAAACCATATGTTATTCTGGAATCTTCTTTAGAAGTATAATATTGATCTTCCAATTCCATAACTTTGTGTGCGCCGGATGCATCAGAATATACATCCACTCTTGTTTCATGTCCATCATTACTTGAAGAAACCATAGAAGAATTTGCTTTCATAATCACCCAAGAGTCCTGACTTAAAGTAAATGAAACGTAATCCTTCACAGATTCATCTGTCCGATCCAATAAAGATATCGAGTTTGTGAACATTGCCGGTGCATTTTCCCACTCTGCGATATTATTAATTACAGGGATCTCTTTCTTTTCCCAATTGATTGTTCCTGCCTTTACCGGAGTAATTCCTGTAAACAAGCTTGTCACAACCATCGCTGCTGCAAGCACCATTGCAGTTAACTTCTTTTTCATAACTTTTCTCCTTTTCTTTCAACATCAGTCCTTTTCCATTTGTTTTAATTAAAAACTGACATCATTGTTTTTATTACTTTTACATTTTATCGTTTCCTTCATACATTCTCAATAGGAAAAAAGTCCTAACTTAGGAATATCTTGCAAAGATATGAAAAAAGTACTATAATCTCGTTCGCGTGCAATGCACACAAAATCTATCAGAAAAGAGAGTTGCGATCATCGGAAACTAGATGGATCGGCATGTGAGGTTTATTTCGATTCTGCAAAAAGAATCAATTAATCTCTTAATTCCATCCATATCGTAAATATTTTTATAGTATGATGCATTCTTTTGTTATCTTAATTCTAACTTACTGAAATCCCCTTATCTGTATTTTCTTATTTTACCGTAACGGTCTTTGCTTTCGACCATGCAGAATATACTTTGGTATTCGCATTCTTTTTTACACTGATGCAAGAACGGACACGCACATAATACTTCTTTTTTGAAGTAAGGTGTTTGATCGTAGCTGACAGTTTCTTGCTGGATACACTGATTTTTTTAGCACCCTGAAACTTACTGTTAGTTGCATATTGCACCTCGTAACTACAGTTTTTTATCTTCGACCAGCTTACCTTTGCGCTGCCTTTAGCAGCAGAAACAGATACTTTCGGTGTCTTAAGATTTACATTTTCCACTCCGATTTTATACTTGTACTGTTTTCCATAGTAATTTCTAACATAACCATAATAGGTCCCTGTATACGGTGCCACAAACACATCTCCAGATGCCACACAGAAATTCTTTGCCTCTGTAGAAGGCCAGAAAGACGTTAATTCTGTCTTTTTGCCAAGCAGTTTTACAATTGTTGTTTTCTCTTTATGAGAGTCGGCATCACAGATAAATTTATAACACTGCCCCTTCTTTAATGTGACTGTATATAAATCTTCGTCTTCATCACTATCACCATAGGTATTTCCCATAAATCCCGTATATATTGTGTTTACTTTCATACCAGTAGCATTATTTTTCTCCCCATCCGGCTCAATTTCACAGGCATTATTTTTCTCAAATGAGAACTGATAGGTGGTAGAAGGTTCGAAATGATAAACCGATTCCATGGATACATAATAAGTTCCCTTTGCAAGTCCTACATAATTATCTATTGCTGTACCTGCACAATCCATGGTAATCTTCCAAATTTTTTTGCCTTTTTCCGAATAAACCACTATCACATAATAATTTGCAGATTCCGGCTCCTTATTCAGATGAATCCGAAGAATTCCCTGCTGCTCTAATGTGATCTTGTTCCAATATTTGGAATCATTGTTGTCCCATGCAATGGTATAGTCAGTATTAAACTTCGTCTCCATTGCAGAGCTCATAGAGGTTGCTCCTACTGTAATGTCTTCTGCATATACTGGTACCGGTGCCAGTACGCCTGCAGACAAAGCAAGTGTCAGTAACATCGCTGTTAATTTCTTCTTCATAATTATTCTCCTTTTTGGTTATATTTTGAACGGAGCAATTATTCTTCACAATCCGTCCGTCTTTTCCATTTTAAACATTTCGGAATTTAACCACAATAGGAAAAAGGTCCTAACTTAGAGACCTGGCTTAAATACTAACATCTACTTAACGCAGCTTATTTCCAGCCATTTTTCTCACAAATTTAGTAATCTTTTCGTAACACTCCAACAGAATCTATTATATCGCATATGAGTTTTCGAGTTTTCAAGTTTTCGGGTACAAGTAATTTCTTATTGACAAATACTATCAAGTCTTTTATACTGAAACATGCGAATTGTATTTACAGAATTCGCCATTAACGAATTAAATACAGGCAATAATTGAGAGTGAACAGAGTTCATGAAGGGGTGCACCACCGCGGGTGTATTTCTTTGTGGACTCTTTTTTTATTCATTTATTTGAGAAATTTTAACAATTAACGATCACTGGTTCTGCCTGAGAAAGGAGCCCATATGGTTACCATTAATGGACATTCCATAGAATTAAAATCATCCATTACCATTGCAGAGTATCTTGCACAAAATGACTACAAAGCAGACCGCATTGCCGTGGAACTAAACGAAGCGATTCTTCCAAAAGACAGCTATGCTTCTACCATTTTGAAAGATGGAGATGTACTGGAAATTGTAAATTTTGTAGGAGGAGGCTGATGCGATGCAGCTTACAAAAAAAGAAATCGACGAAGCGCTGAACGAACGGCATTCACAGGAAGTTCAGCAGAAACTTGCCGCCGGAGATGTGACTATTGCCGGGCTTGGCGGTCTCGGTTCGAATGTTGCTTTTGCGCTGGCGCGTATCGGTGTTGGCCATCTGCATCTCATTGATTTCGATACCGTGGATATTACCAACTTAAACCGGCAGCAATATTTCATGGAGCATATCGGTATGAAGAAAACGGATGCTCTGCAATCGCTGTTGTTAAAAATCAACCCTTATCTGGATATCCGGACCGCCTGTGTACGCGTCACAGAAGACAATCTGCTGGAACTTTTTTGCGATGCCACGATTGTTTGTGAAGCATTTGACCGGCCGGAAGCCAAAGCGATGCTGGTCAATGGGATTCTCACCCATTTTCCGGACAAAAAGCTCGTATCCGCATCCGGTATGGCTGGTTTTGACAGCAGCAACACAATCGTCACACGTCAGGTCATGCCCAATTTTTATCTGTGTGGCGACGGTATCAGCGAACCTGCTTACGGGCACGGGCTGATGGCTGCCCGCGTCGCAATCTGTGCCGCACATGAAGCCAATATGATTACCCGCCTGCTGCTCGGCGAGACCCATATCTGAAATATAAATAGAAAGAAGGATTTTATCATGCATACAAACGATACATTTACTTTAGGAGGACACGAATTTTCTTCCCGATTCATTTTAGGTTCCGGAAAGTTTTCCCTTGATCTCGTAAAAGCCTGCATCGAAAAAGCAGACGCACAGATCATCACCCTTGCACTACGCCGTGCAAACGAAGGCGGTGTGGCAAATATTCTCGATTATATTCCGGACAATGTCACACTTCTGCCAAACACTTCCGGGGCAAGAACTGCTGAGGAAGCAGTACGTATCGCCCGCCTTTCCCGAGAAATCGGATGTGGTGATTTTGTAAAGATTGAAGTGGTACACGACAGCAAATATCTGCTTCCGGACAACTACGAGACAATCAAAGCAACCGAAATTCTTGCAAAGGAAGGCTTTGTTGTCATGCCATACATGTACCCGGATCTGAATGCCGCCCGCGCATTAAAAGATGCAGGTGCTGCATGCATTATGCCGCTTGGTGCTCCGATTGGTTCAAACAAAGGACTTTGTACCAAAGATTTCATCCAGATTCTGATTGATATTAGCCATAATGCCCATCTTCATGAGGGTCATGATGAGTTTCGAGGTTGAGACTTCGATCTGTTCGGAAAGTCCTTTTACCGTAATCGGAACGGTTACGACCGTAGCCCCTGCAGGAATTGCCGCAGCAGCCTCTTCCGCTTTTCTCGCGTCTTCCTTTCGCTGCTCTTTTCTGTGATCTTTTCTGTGTTTGTGCTGTGGTTTTGCCATCTTCGTCATATTGAACTTTTTATCTCTGCTGTTCTTTTTATCCG
>OLGH01002793.1_pt1 | contig 13051 bp, 8 predicted proteins | sample 1604851 | NCBI WGS metagenome assembly OLGH01 (sample SAMEA3888894, study PRJEB22519) | human gut metagenome | biome: human gut; feature: human-associated habitat; material: faeces | place: Denmark | collected 2010 | reverse complement strand
GTCGGGCTCGTCGCCGCCGGAGAAGCCGCCGGGCAGGAACAGGATCTGGGCCGCGCGGATGGCCTTTTCCAGGGCCAGGGCCGACTCCTCCAGGGCGGAGGCGGTCAGGTTGCGCACCACCACGATCTCCGGCTCCAGCCCCGCCCGCAGGCAGGCCCGGGCGGAGTCGTACTCGCAGTTGGTGCCGGGGAACACGGGGATGGCCACCCTGGGGCGGGCGGTTTTGGACTTGCACACCGCCGGGGAACGCCTGTCCCAGGAGAGGGTGCGCGCCGGGGCGGACTCCCCCGCCCGGGTGGGGTACACGTCCTCCAGCACCCCCTCGTTGAGGGCGAGCAGCTCGGCAATGGACGCCCGGTCGCCGCCGGCGACGATCTCCGGCGCGGCGGCGGTATCCCCCAGACGGACGGCATGGGGCGGTGGTGACGCCCAGCCTGCTCGCCAGGGGGAAGTCGATCTCCTCGGTCAGCTCCGCCACGATGGAGCGGGGCCAGGGAGTGTACCAGTTCGTGTCCACATCGGGACCCATGGCAAAGCCGATCTTGTTGCCGAAGGACATGTTCATGACCGTCTCGGCAAAGCCGTGCTCCACCGCCCATGCGGCCTTCACTTTCCCGGCCTTGTGCAGTTCGCGGAGCTTGTCCCAGGCCGCCAGAGGGTGCTCGGCCAGGGCGTCGCCCGCGAACAGGTACACCGGGTGCCCCGCCTCCTTGAACTCGGGGGAGAGCACCTCACCCGCCTGGATGGGGGCGATGGCGAAGGAGATCAGCGTGGGGGGCACGTCCAGATCCAGGAAGGAGCCAGACATGGAATCCTTGCCGCCGATGGCGCCGGCACCCAGGTCGACTTGGGCCATGAGGGCGCCCAGGACGGCTGCCGTGGGCTTGCCCCAGCGCTCGGCCTCGGTGCGCAGACGCTCGAAGTACTCCTGGAAGGAGAGATAGGCGCGCTTGTGCTCAAAGCCGGCAGCCACGAGCTTGGCGATGGACTCGACCACGGACAGGTAGGCGCCCGCAAACTGGTCGGCTTCCATCAGGTAGGGGTTGAAGCCCCATGCCATAGCGCTCGCCGTGGTGGTCTCGCCGTCCACGGGGAATTTGGCGACCATGGCCGAGCTCGGGGTGAGCTGCGTCTTGCCGCCAAAAGGCATAAGCACGGTTGCGGCACCGATGGTGGAGTCGAAGCGCTCGGAAAGGCCCTTGTTGGAGGCAACGTTGAGGTCGGTGACAAGCGAGGTCATGCGCTCGGCAAGCGTGGTGCCGGCCCAGCTGGGCTGCCACACGCTGCGGGCGCACACGTGGGCGGCCTGGTGCTTGGGTGCACCGTTGGAGTTGAGGAACTCGCGGGACAGGTCGACGATGGCGACACCGTTCCAGGCCATGCGCATGCGCGACTCGGCGGTAACCTCGGCGATAACGGTCGCCTCAAGGTTTTCCTCGGCGGCGTAGCCCATGAACTCCTCGACGTCACCGTCGGCGACGGCGCAGGCCATACGCTCCTGGGATTCGGAAATAGCGAGCTCGGTGCCGTCCAGGCCGTCGTACTTCTTGGTCACGGTGTCCAGGTCCACGTACAGACCGTCGGCAAGCTCACCCACGGCGACCGAGACGCCGCCGGCGCCAAAGTCGTTGCAGCGCTTGATCAGGCGGCAGGCGTCGCCGCGGCGGAACAGACGCTGCAGCTTGCGCTCGACCGGGGCGTTGCCCTTCTGGACCTCGGCGCCCGAGGTCTCGATGGACTCGGTGTTCTGGGTCTTGGAGGAGCCGGTGGCACCGCCGATGCCGTCACGGCCGGTGCGGCCGCCCAGCAGGATGATCTTGTCGGTGGGGGCGGGGCACTCGCGACGAACGTGGTTTGCCGGGGTAGCGCCCACGACGGCGCCGACCTCCATGCGCTTGGCCACGTAGCCGGGGTGATAGAGCTCGTTGACCTGGCCGGTGGCAAGGCCGATCTGGTTGCCGTAGCTGGAGTAGCCGGCGGCAGCGGTGGTTACGAGCTTGCGCTGCGGCAACTTGCCCTCGAGCGTCTCGGACACGGGGACGGTGGGGTCGCCGGCGCCGGTGACACGCATGGCCTGGTACACGTAGCTGCGGCCCGAGAGCGGGTCGCGGATGGCGCCGCCCACGCAGGTGGCGGCACCGCCGAAGGGCTCGATCTCGGTCGGGTGGTTGTGGGTCTCGTTCTTAAACAGGAACAGCCAGTCCTGGTCCTCGCCGTCGACATCGACCTTCACCTTGACGGTGCAGGCGTTGATCTCCTCGGACTCGTCGACATCGGTCATGACGCCGGTCTTCTTAAGGTACTTGGCGCCGATGGTGCCCATGTCCATGAGGCAGACGGGCTTGGCGTCGCGACCGAGCTCGTGGCGCATCTCCATGTAGCGGTCGAAGGCCTGCTGCACCACGGCGTCGTCGATCGTCACGTCGTCCAGGACGGTGCCGAAGGTGGTGTGGCGGCAGTGATCGGACCAGTAGGTGTCGATCACGCGGATCTCGGTGATGGTGGGGTCGCGGTCCTCATCGCGGAAGTACTGCTGGCAGAAGGCGATGTCCGCCTCGTCCATGGCAAGACCGCGCTCGGAAATAAAGGCGGCAAGGCCGGCCTCATCGAGCTCGCGGAAGCCGCCGAGCACTTCGACGGGCTGGGGCTCGGGGGTCTCCATGTACAGCGTCTCGGGCAGGTCGAGCGAGGCGATGCGCGCCTCGACGGGGTTCACCACGTAGTGCTTGATGGCCTCGATGGCGGCTTCGTCCAGAGCGCCCGAGATCATATAGACCTTGGCGGAGCGCACGGCGGGGCGCTCGCCCTGGCTGATGAGCTGCACGCACTCGCTGGCGGAGTCGGCGCGCTGGTCAAACTGGCCAGGCAGGAATTCGACGGCAAAGACGGCGCCATCGCTTGCGGGGAGCTCGTCGTAGGTCACATCGACCTGGGGCTCGCTAAAGACGGTCGGCACGCAGGAGCGGAAAAGCTCCTCGTCGATGCCCTCGACGTCGTAGCGGTTGATGATCCTCAGGGCCTCGATGCCCTTGATGCCGAGAATTTCGGTCAGCTCGCCCTTGAGCTGCTGAGCCTCGACGTCGAACCCGGGTTTCTTCTCCACGTAGATACGAGAGACCATTGGTTCCTGCCTTCCTGATCGGTTGGGCGTACGGTACGGTATGCGGCAGCGGTCGGTTTGCGGGGCCTGCCCTGCGGTCGCCTTGAGCCACATGTTTGTAAACCTCACTATGATACGACAGCTCGCGGCGCGTTGAGGACGGCGAGGGTGCTACAGTGAAGCGCAAACAAGAGAAAGGCATCACATGGCATTTGTTTCGCTCGCCATCATCGCACTCGTGGCCTTTGCAAGCCCCTTCATCGCTTCGGCGATTCCCGGAAAACCCATTCCAGAAACGGTCTTTTTGCTCGTGTTCGGCGCGGTGCTGGGCCCGCATATGCTCGGCCTTATCCATGTGGATGCCGAGGTCTCGCTTGTGTCCGAGCTCGGCCTGGCCTTTTTGTTCCTGCTTGCCGGCTTTGAGATCGACCCTAAGAGCATCACGGGCGTCGAGGGGCGCTACGGCTTGGCGACGTGGGTCGTTACGTTTGGTATTGCCTGGCTTGCCGTGCGCTTTACCCCGTGGTTCTCGGTCAGCCATTTCGACGGTATCGCCGTGACGCTCGCCTTGACCTCGACGGCGCTTGGAGCGCTCATGCCCATCATGCGCGAGCGCTCGCTCACCGGCACGCGTGTGGGCGACTCGATTCTCGCGTATGGCACTTGGGGCGAGCTCGGTCCCGTGCTCGCCATGTCGGTGCTGCTGTCTGCTCGCACTGGCATCCAAACGCTCGTAATCCTTGGCTTGTTTGCGGTGGTTTGCGTGTTGCTGGCCGTGGTCCCAAGCCGCTCCAAGCGCGTCGGCAGCCGCTTCTTTGCGTTTGTCGAGGAGCGCGCCGATACCACGTCGCAGACCTTCGAGCGCCTGACGGTGCTCATCCTGGTCACGCTCGTGGCGTTCTCGGCCGTCTTTGATCTCGACATCGTGTTGGGCGCTTTTGCCGCCGGCTTTGTCCTGCGCTACATCATCCCCGAGGGCAACCATACGCTCGAGACCAAGCTCGATGGCCTGGCCTATGGCTTTTTGATTCCGGTGTTCTTTACCGTATCGGGCGCGAAGATCGATCTGACGGCCGTGGCGTCGCGCCCGGGCTTGCTCGTGGGCTTTATCGTGGCGCTGCTGATTATTCGTGCCGTGCCCATTCTCATCTCTATGAGCATTTGTCCTGCGACGCGCGATGTGTCGGCGTATGGCCGCATTACCGTGGCCCTGTACTGCACTACGGCGCTGCCGATCATCGTTGCCGTGACGAGCGTTGCCGTCAACGCGGGCGCGCTGTCGCAAGATATTGCGTCGGTCATGGTTGCCGCCGGTGCCATCACGGTGTTCTTGATGCCGCTGCTCGCGCAGCTCTTCTACCGCGTGGTCGACGCCGCACCGGTCGCTGCCGTGGCAGAGGTTGCCGAGCATCCATCCGATGCGCTCGACATCCTGCGCGCCCATCACGATTTGGCGAGCCTGCTCGCACGCGAGCACGAGCTGCTGACCTCGCATGGACATGGGCGTTCGCTCGACGGCATACCTACCCTTGATTCCATTGCCGACCGCCTCTCGACCGAGGCGGCAAGCGGGCACATCGATGCCCGTATCGTGGACGCCGCTCATTTGCTGGCCGAGAAGACCTATGGCGACGAGATCGACCCGTCCAAGCTGACTCCGCGTGAGCGCCGCCGCCTGGAGCGCGCCAAGCTCGCCGTGCACGAATACCGCCGCCGCATGCTGGAGCTCTACGCGCGCGATGAAGCCCAGGACGACGACGGTAAGTAGTCGATAGTCTCTCAAGGGAATCGCGTCACGCTTTGAAGGCTCGAAACGGGATGTGGTTTCCGAAACAGGGGCCGTTGGGAAACGGTGTCCCGGAATGGGCGTCCAGAGTGGGACGCGCTTTCCGCGAGAGACCCGTTGCGGAAACCACTTCCCAGAATCTGCGTTCAAAACGGGACGCAGTTTCCGCAAGGAGGTCCTGGGGGAAACCGTGCCCCGTTCTGATCCGGGATTCTGGGACACGGCTTCCACTTCAAACAGAAGAAGGCGCGCTGCCTGCGGTTGATGCAGACAGCGCGCCTTTTGCGTTGAGCTTCGTTGAGGTTCGAAGTCGTGGCTTGCGACCTTTAGGAGCGGGCGGCTCCGTCGACGGGGAGCACGGCGCCCGTGACATAGGAGGACATGTCGCTTGCCAAGAAGACAAAGGCGTTGGCGACATCCTCGGGCTCGCCCATGCGACCCAGCGGAATGGTGGCGATGATGGGCTTAATAACCTCTTCGGGCAGGCTGGCGACCATATCGGTTTTGGTTACGCCAGGTGCGACGGCGTTGACGCGAATACCCATGGGGGCGAGCTCGCGCGAGAGCGACTGGACCATGCCATTGACGGCAAACTTGGACGTGGGGTAACCGACGCCGGAGGGCTGGCCGTACTTGGCGACCATCGAGCTTGTGGTAGTGATGGTGCCGCCGTGGCCGGCCTCGGTCATGATCTTGGCGGCAGCCTGGTGGCCATTAAAGACAGCGACGACGTTAAGGTCCATGACCTTTGCGAACTCCTCGGCCGTGTAGTCCAAAAGGGGCGAGCGCTGGGAGATGCCGGCGTTGTTGACGACCGTATCGAGACCGCCCATGTCGGCTGCAGCCTGGGTAAAGGCCTCGGTCACGGCCTCGAGCGAGGTGAGATCGCAGGAACGGCCCCAGACCTTGGCGTCGGGATAGACAGCTGTCAGCTTCTCAACGGCTGCATCGGCAGTCTCCTGGCGCGAGCCAAAGACGGTGACGGCGGCACCCTCCTCGATAAAGCGGCAGGCGATGGCATAGCCGATACCGCGCGTGCCTCCGGTGACGATTGCTTTCTTGCCCTCGAGCAACATGGTGCCTCCATTCTTCGGGGGTGGACGTACGCAGCACAGCGTAGCGGTAGCCGGAATCGGCCGCGTTTGCATATCGGTGAACGGTAGCCCGCGTTACCGATGAGCGGCTTGCGCAAATGTGCTCTGCCGTTGTGCTTAGGGCAGGAGACAAAAGGGCTCCCGTCCCACATCGGACGGGAGCCCTCAAAGCGCGTATTGCTAGGCGATTGATGGACTAGTTGGCCATGACGCCTTCGGTCCAGGCCTCGACGTCCTCGATACGCAGGACGTTGGCGACCTCGGCCACGCAGTCGACGCTGGCAAGCTCGGCGGCGGCAGCCTGGACGTCCTTCTCGAGCGCGCGGTGCGTCAGGAAGATGACCGAGCAGGCATCGCTGACGCCCGACTTGCCGTCCTCGACCTGGTTGATGAGCGAGATCGAGATGTTGTGCTTGGCAAAGATATCGACCGTCTCGGACAGGGCGCCCACGCGGTCGGCGACCTTCAGGCGCACATAGTACTTGGTCTGGAGCTCGTCCATGGGCTTAAAGGCGAGATTGTGACCATAGGGCTCAATCTCGGGCAGCGGAGCCACGCCGCGGCTGATCTGCTCGGAGAGTGACAGGATATCGCCCACGACGGCGCTCGCGGTGGGGAAGGAGCCTGCGCCGGCACCGTAGAACATGGTCTCGCCCACGGCGTCGCCTACCACGTAGACAGCGTTCATGGCGCCGTTGACCTTGGCAAGCATGTGGTCGGCGGGAATCAGCGTGGGGTGCACGCGTACGTCGACGCCGGCGTCGGTGTTGCGGGCGATGCCGAGCAGCTTAATGGTGTAGCCGAGCTCGCGGGCCTGGGCGATGTCCTCGGCACCGATGGTACGGATACCCTGCTGGTACACATCATCGGTGGTAACGCGGGTGCCAAAGCCGATGGAAGCGAGGATCGCCGTCTTGCTGGCGGCATCGAAGCCGTCGACGTCGGCGGACGGGTCGGCCTCGGCATAGCCCTTGGCTTGTGCATCGGCGAGCACGTCGGCGTAATCGGCGCCCTCGGCGTCCATGCGCGACAGGATGTAGTTGGTGGTGCCGTTGAGGATGCCGGCGATGGTCAGGATCTTGTTGCCCACCAGATCGTGCTCAAGCGTGCTCACGATGGGGATGCCGCCGCCGCAGCTGGCCTCGCACTTAATCTGCACGCCGCACGCGCGTGCCTTCTCGGCGAGCGTCTCGACGTGACGGCCCAGCAGGGCCTTGTTAGCAGAGACGACGTGCTTGCCGTGCTCAAAGGCAGTGGTAAAGATCTCGGTTGCGGGATGCTCGCCGCCGATCAGCTCGACGACGATGTCGACGGCGGGGTCGGTGACGACGTCGTGCCAGTCACTCGTAAAGGCCTCGCGCTCAATGCCTGCCGCCTCGGCCTGCTCCCAAGCAAGCGCGCAGGCGCGGGTCAGCTTAAGGTCGATGCCGTAGGCTGCCAGGTACTCATCGTGGTGGCTCTTGATCAGACGGGCCACGCCGCCGCCGACGGTTCCCAGACCGATGAGGCCGACGTTCACGGTGCGCAGGGGTTCGCTCATAGATAGCTCCTTCGTGCATCTTATGGATGGATTAACCGCTTAAAGGTTGAGTGCATTCTAGCGTGAACCGAGGGCGCGTGCTCGCCAGGCAACAGGAGTCGCACAAAACGGCACCCCCGAAACGCTGCGGAAACATTGGAAACATGCTCACTACAAACGAACTTCCGTAACAAACTGTCAACGTTTGCACCATAAGGTTTGCCCTGTGCGACTGGGGCATGCAGGCGCTCGTCGGCGTTGAACGACGAAGGCCAAGTCGAAAAGCCCGCTACGGCCTATGTGATTCAGGATGGCAAGTACATCGCCGCCTAAGTGCATATAACGACACCGGTGGGGCCGTTTTATTCAGGGCAAGGACGCCTGTAACAGAACGGAAACATTACTTTCACACAATAAAGTGGCTAAACTGCATAAACCGACAGGAATACGCAGAATTATGGATAAATGGGCAAAACAAAAGAAAAGTTGAAATAATCGCCACTTTTCTCAACTAAAGCGTCTACTATTTTGCGAACGCCGAACACGGCGAAGGATGGCCTGTCGGGTAACCGAAACCCGACGAGATTTGAGAGGAGAGCCGCATGTCGAGCCTCACCGGTAAGTCATTGAACCCTGTTATGAATCGCAGGAGCGTTATCGCGAGCGCAGCAGGTCTGGGGGCGATGTCCATTCTAGCTGGCTGCTCCTCCAACGGCGGCGACAGCGGTTCCGCTTCGAGCGACGCTTCGTTTAAGATCGGCACCATCGGCCCGCTGACCGGCGCCAACGCGTCCTACGGCAAGTCCGTTACCCAGGGTGTCGAGCTTGGCTGCAAGGATTTCTCGACCAAGGAGCTGCCGCTTGCCAGCAAGGCCGAGGACGACCAGGCCGATGGCGAGAAGGCCGTCAACGCCTTCAACACCCTGCTCGACTGGGGCATGCAGGCCCTCGTCGGTCCGACCACCACGGGTGCGTCGGTTGCCGTTGCCGCAGAGTGCGGTAACGACCCCAAGACGTTCATGATCACCCCGTCCGCGTCCTCCGAGGACGTCACCGACGGCAAGGATTGCGTCTTCCAGGTTTGCTTCACCGACCCCAACCAGGGTGTCAACGCTGCCAAGTTCCTGGCGCAGAAGTATGCGGACGAGAAGTTCGTGCTGTTCTATAACTCCGGCGACGCCTATTCTTCGGGCATCGCAGATTCCTTTAAGGCCCAGGCCGCTGAGTCCAAGCTCGAGATTGTTGACGAGGAGACCTTTAAGGACGACTCCGCCACGAGCTTTACCAACCAGCTGACTAAGGCCAAGCAGGCCGGCGCCACCATGATCTTTGCGCCGATCTACTACACGCCGGCGTCCGTCCTGCTCAAGAACGCCAAGGACATGGGCTACGACGTCAAGATGATGGGCTGCGACGGCATGGACGGCATCCTGGGCGTTGAGGGCTTCGATACCTCTCTTGCCGAGGGTCTGCTGCTCATGACCCCGTTCTCCGCCGACGACGAGAAGAACGCCGACTTCGTTAACGCTTACAAGGATAAGTACGGCGATACCCCCGACCAGTTTGCCGCCGACGCCTACGACGGCGTGCACGCGGTGGCCGAGGCCGTCAAGGAGGCCGGTCTTGGTGTCGACGCCGACCCGACCGAGGCCGCCGAGAAGCTGTCCAAGGCTATGCTCAAGATTACCGTTGACGGTCTGACCGGCAAGCTCACCTGGAACGATAAGGGCCAGGTCCAGAAGGAGCCCACGGCTTACGTCATCACCGACGGCAAGTACGTACAGGCCTAATTGGCCGCCTTACATAGAGCGGTTTTGATCCCAAGCAGGGGAGGTTTTGGCCTTCCCTGCTTGCTTGGTATCTAGGGACGATGTAACGTCCCTGTTTCATACATCAACTGGAAACCTATTCGAAAGGGGGATGTGGAACATGACGGTCTTTATCCAATACCTGGTCAACGGCCTGTCCATGGGCAGCGTCTACGCCATCATCGCGTTGGGCTACACCATGGTCTACGGTATCGCCAAGATGCTGAACTTCGCTCACGGCGACGTCATCATGGTCGGTGCCTATGTCTCGTTCTGCGCCACGTCGTATCTCGGCCTCCCGGGCTGGGCATCTGTAGTTCTCTCTTGTGTGGCCTGTACCGTTCTCGGTGTTCTCATTGAGGGTCTGGCCTATAAGCCGCTGCGTCAGGCGGGTCCGCTGGCCGTTCTAATCACGGCTATCGGCGTGTCTTACTTCCTGCAGAACGCCGCGCAGCTTCTGTGGGGCGCCACGCCCAAGAACTTCACTTCGCTCGTTACCTTCCAGGTGCCGGAGTTCTTGGCCAAGTTCAACGTAAGCGCCGTCTCGCTCGTCACCATCGTCGCCTGCCTGGTTATCATGGCCGGCCTGATGTTCTTTACAGGTAAGACCAAGATGGGCAAAGCCATGCGTGCCGTGTCCGAGGACAAGGCCGCCGCTCAGCTCATGGGCATCAACGTCAACCGCACCATCTCGATGACGTTTGCCATCGGCTCCGCCCTTGCCGCCATCGCCGGTGTGCTTCTGTGCTCCTACTCGCCGGTGCTGCAGCCCACGACGGGTGCCATGCCTGGCATCAAGGCCTTCGACGCCGCCGTCTTCGGTGGCATCGGCTCCATCCCCGGCGCCTTTGTCGGTGGCATTCTTATCGGCATCATCGAGGCGATGGCGCAGGCCTACATTTCCACGAGCCTTGCCAACTCCATCGTCTTTGGTGTTTTGATCATCGTCCTGCTCGTCAAGCCTGCCGGCCTCTTGGGCAAGTACGTCCCCGAGAAGGTGTAGGTGAGCGTTATGAAGTTTCTTAAAGACAAGCAGACGCGTCACGACTTTGTCACGTACGCCATGTGCATCGTGGCCTTCGCCATCGTGTTCTTTATGCAGTCTAACCACATGATTCCTCGCATGATCGCCGGTCAGCTGGTTCCCATCACGGCCTATATCGTCATGGCCATTTCCCTCAACCTCGTCGTCGGCATCGCGGGCGACTTGTCGCTGGGCCACGCGGGCTTTATGAGCGTCGGCGCCTATACGGGAATCGTCACCGCCGTCGCGCTGGAGAGCGCCGTTCCGTCCGACCCGATGCGCCTGATCATCAGCATTGTGGTCGGCGCTATCGCCGCTGCCATCTTGGGCTTCTTGATTGGTATCCCGGTCCTGCGCCTGAGCGGCGACTATCTGGCCATCGTGACCCTGGCTTTTGGCGAGATCATCAAAGAGATCGTCACCTGCCTCATTGTGGGCGTCGACTCCCGCGGCCTGCACGTGATCTTTAACATCACGGGCAACTCTACGATCGACGACCTGCACCTGCTCGAGGACGGCACCGCCATCATCAAGGGCGCCCAGGGCGCCTCGGGCGTGTCGACGTACTCGACCTTCCTCGCCGGTGCCATCCTGGTCATGGTCGCACTCGTGATCGTGCTCAACCTGGTTCGCAGCCGTACCGGCCGTGCCATTATGGCCGTGCGCGATAACAAGATTGCAGCCGAGTCCGTAGGCATCTCCGTCACCGAGTACCGCATGATCGCCTTCGTGGTTTCCGCTGCCCTCGCCGGTGCTGCCGGAGCCCTCTTCGGCGGTAACTTCTCGCAGCTCTCTGCCACCAAGTTCGACTTCAACACGTCCATTCTCATCCTGGTGTTCGTGGTTCTGGGCGGTCTGGGCAATATGCGCGGCTCCGTCATCGCGGCGGCGCTGCTCACGGTGCTTCCCGAGCTGCTCCGTCAGTTCTCGGACTACCGCATGCTCATCTACGCCATCGTGCTGATCCTGGTCATGATCTTTACCAACAACCCGCAGCTCAAGGCGTTCTTCGGTCGCGTCAAGGACCGCTTTGCTTCCAAGAAGGAGGTGGCAGCCGATGCCCAGTAAGTTTGAGTTCAAGAAGGGCAAGATGGTCCCGTATCCTTCTGGCGCCATCGTTCCCGATCGTGACCTGGGCGAGCGCCCTGCACTCGAGTGCATCCACCTGGGCATTGAGTTCGGTGGCCTTAAGGCAGTCGACGACTTTAGCCTGACTATCGGCAAGACCGAGATCGCCGGTCTGATCGGTCCCAACGGTGCCGGTAAGACCACGGTCTTCAACCTGCTCACCAAGGTGTATCAGCCCACGCACGGCACCATCCTGCTCGACGGCGAGGATACCTCGGGCAAGTCGGTCTACCAGGTCAACCGCATGGGTATTGCCCGTACCTTCCAGAACATTCGCCTGTTCAACACCATGACGGTGGAGGATAACGTTAAGGTCGGTCTGCATAACCAGGAGCGTTACTCCGGCTTTGAGGGCGTGCTGCGCCTACCGACGTATTGGAAGCACGAGAAGGCCGCCCACGAGCGTGCCATGGAGCTGCTGTCCATCTTTGATATGGAGCATCTGGCAAACGAGCAGGCCGGCTCGCTGCCTTACGGCGCCCAGCGTCGTCTGGAGATCGTCCGCGCGCTTGCCACCAACCCCAAACTGCTGCTGCTCGACGAGCCTGCCGCCGGCATGAACCCGTCCGAGACCGCGGAACTCATGGAGAACATCGTTAAGATTCGCGACACCTTCGGCATTGCCATCATGCTTATCGAGCACGACATGTCGCTCGTCATGAATATTTGCGAGGGTATCTGCGTGCTCAACTTTGGTAAGGTCATCGCCAAGGGCACGGCCGAGGAAATCCAGAACAACGACGCCGTTATCGAGGCATATCTGGGCAAGCAGGATAAGGGGGAGAACTAAATGGCAGAGCCGATGCTTTCCGTCTACAACATCAACGTCTGGTACGGCGCCATCCACGCCATCAAGGACATCTCCTTTAACGTCAACGAGGGCGAGATCGTTGCTCTGATCGGTGCGAACGGTGCTGGTAAGTCCACAACGCTCAAGACCGTCTCGGGCCTGCTGCGTTCCAAGACCGGCTCCATCAAGTTTATGGGCGAGGACATTACTCATACGCCCGCCGATAAGCTGGTTGGTAAGGGCCTGGCTCAGGTCCCCGAGGGCCGTCGCGCCTTTTTGCAGATGACGGTCGAGGAGAACCTGGAGATGGGCGCCTATACACAGCCCAAGTCCACGGTGGCTCCGGGCCTGGAGCGCGTCTACGAGCAGTTCCCGCGCCTGAAGGAGCGCCGTCGCCAGGTCGCCGGCACCCTTTCGGGCGGTGAGCAGCAGATGCTCGTTATGGGCCGCGCCCTTATGAGCAACCCCAAGCTGCTCATGCTCGACGAGCCTTCCATGGGCCTGGCGCCGATTCTGATTGAGCAGATCTTCCAGATTGTCGAGGACCTGCACAAGGCCGGCACCACGGTGCTCCTGGTCGAGCAGAACGCGCAGATGGCGCTCTCGATTGCTACGCGCGGCTACGTGCTCGAGACCGGCAAGATCACCATGACCGGCACGGGCCAAGAGCTCCTGCACGACGATAACGTGCGTAAGGCATATCTCGGAGGCTAGGAGGTTCCGCCGTTCTACCGAACGGCGGACCAGTCGACGCTGCGCGGGCCGCATTTGGACAATCTGACGTTCAACTTCAAGGGCGCGA
>OLGH01002787.1_pt1 | contig 13072 bp, 10 predicted proteins | sample 1604851 | NCBI WGS metagenome assembly OLGH01 (sample SAMEA3888894, study PRJEB22519) | human gut metagenome | biome: human gut; feature: human-associated habitat; material: faeces | place: Denmark | collected 2010 | reverse complement strand
TTATCCTATCGACAAGAAAACAACAGGCTTCTACCAGTTGGTTGAATTCAAGGCAGATCCTAGTGTTATCGCTACGTTGGAGTTGAACTTCCGTCGTGACGAGCGTGTGATCCGCTTCTTGACTTTCCGTCAAGACAAGTATGCCGCAGAATATGCAGCTAAGAGAAGAAATCTGAAATCATCTAAAGAAACAGTAAAGGAGAATAATTAATTATGGCAGCAACTCAATCAGAAATCAGATATTTAACTCCGCCTTCAGTAGACGTTAAGAAGAAAAAATATTGCCGTTTCAAAAAGAACGGTATCAAGTATATCGATTATAAGGATCCTGAATTCTTGAAGAAATTCTTGAACGAGCAAGGTAAGATCCTTCCGCGTCGTATCACTGGTACTTCTTTGAAGTTCCAACGTCGTGTAGCTCAGGCTGTAAAGCGTGCTCGTCACTTGGCTTTGCTTCCTTACGTGACCGATTTGATGAAATAATTAATTAAGAGGAGACAGAATATGCAAGTTATTTTGAAAGAAGATGTAGTGAATTTAGGCTACAAAGACGATATCGTAACAGTAAAAGACGGTTACGGACGTAACTTTCTAATCCCCACGGGTAAGGCAGTGATCGCTTCAGAGTCTGCTAAGAAAGTATTGGCTGAGAACTTGAAGCAACGTGCCCACAAATTGGCTAAGATCAAGGAAGATGCTCAGGCTTTGGCCGCTAAGTTAGAGGGTGTAGCTTTGACGATTGGCGCTAAGACTAGCTCTACAGGTACGATCTTCGGTTCTGTAACGAATATCCAAGTTGCTGAGGCTTTGGCTAAGGCTGGTTTCGAGAATATCGATCGTAAGATTATCTATATCAAGGAGTCTGTTAAGGAAGTAGGTAGCTATAAGGCTGTTTTGAAACTTCACAAAGAGGTTTCCGTTGAGGTTCCTTTCGAGGTTGTTTCTGAATAATAGATACTTTAATATATCATAAAAGAGGGTAGTTTCGAAACTGCCCTCTTTTTTTGTTTTAATTATAAAAAAAGACATCTGTCAATCAGCAAAAAAGCGCTACATTTGTTCCCGAATTTGCAATAATTTTAGAAAGTGAGCAAAAAGTCTTTTCTATATATTAACTTGCTATTTGCGTTGTTTTTTTTCTTGCCCGGACTTCAGGCGAGAGAGAAGACTTTTACGGTCGTGATCGATGCTGGGCATGGCGGGAAGGATCCGGGCGCTAGAGGGGCGAATATTAATGAGAAGGAGATAAATCTCGCTGTCGCCTTAAAATTGGGTCGATTGATAGAGAATAATGCGGAGGATGTGCGTGTGATCTATACTCGTAAGACGGATCGTTTTATCGAGTTGGACGAACGTGCGAATATAGCGAACCGGAATAAGGCGGATCTTTTCGTGTCTATCCATACGAATGCCGTAAAGCGTGGAAGTACCGTGCAAGGTACGGAGACGTATACGCTGGGTTTGGCCCGTAGCGAAGAGAACTTAGAGGTGGCTATGAGCGAGAACTCAGCGATCTTGTTGGAGGATAATTATCAACAACGGTATGAGGGATTTGACCCGAACTCTTCGGAGTCATATATCATTTTCGAGTTTATGCAGAATAAGCATATGGAGCAAAGTATTAGTCTGGCTTCCGAGATACAGAAATCGTTCGGGGCTTGTAAGCGGGTAGACCGTGGCGTAAGACAGGCTGGTTTTTTGGTGCTTCGCAAAACGAGCATGCCCAGTGTTCTGGTCGAGTTGGGGTATATCTCGAATCGTCAAGAAGAGCAGTTCATGAGAACCGCCGCCGGACAAAATAAATTGGCGGAAGCGTTGTACGATGCTTTTTGCAAATATAAGAAGAATTACGATCGTCGTAAAGGAAATATTTCCGGAGTTGTCGCTGCTCCCGTAGCGAATGAGGAAACTCCGCCTCCGGGGAGCGAGGCTGATATCTTAAATAAAAAACAGCAAGCCACAAGACAGAAAACCTCAGTTTCTTCTACCACTTCCGTGAACAGGAACACGAAAGGAAAGGTTATATATAAGATACAATTCTTGACTTCCAATAAGAAGCTTCCTGCGAACTCCCGGTTATTTAAGGGGTACAAGAACGTGGATTTCTATGTGGAGAAAGGTATCTATAAATACACGTATGGCGAGACTTCGGATTTTAACTCGATCCGGAAGATGCGCCGAACGATCGCTAAGGATTTTAAAGATGCCTTCATCATCGCTTTTAAGGATGGGAAGAAGGTGAAATATTAATGATATAGGAATAAATTATACATTATAAATAAAGGAAATGAAAAGTGTATTCACTAAAGAGGCGAAGATCGGACTTGTGACGATCGTAAGTCTGGCGTTATTGTATTTAGGCATTAATTATCTGAAGGGTATTAACCTGTTTCAACCGGTGAACCATTACTACGTATCATTCAGCAACGTAAAGGGGGTGACGATTTCCAGCCCTGTATTTGTGGATGGTTTTAAGGTGGGATTGGTTCGTGATATTATTTATGACTATGATACGACCGGTAAGATCATCGTTGAGGTTAGTTTGGAAGATAAGATGAGGCTGAATAAGGGAAGTTATATAGCGGTTGTCAATACTTTCTTAAGCGGAGCTGAGTTGCATATCCATTTGAACACTTACGTGGATGACTTTTTGAAGCCGGGTTCTACGCTCGAGGGACGAATGGAAGAGGATATGATGCAATCCGTACAGGAGAAGATCTTGCCAAGTGTTGAGAACCTTTTGCCGAAGATCGACACGATTTTGGGTAGCTTGCAAACCTTGATCGCTCATCCGGCCTTGGCTCAATCCTTGAATCATATCGAAAAAACGACTAGCAACCTAGAGGTGTCTACCCGTCAGTTGAATCAGATGTTGAGTAAGGATGTACCGGGTATCGTGAATAACTTGAAGACGATGACGGATAATTTCTCGGAGGTGAGCGCCAACTTGAAAGAATTGGATTTGGCTACAACGGTCAATTCCATCAATGCGACCTTGGCGAACTTGAAGTTGACTACGGATAAATTGAACTCGACGGATAATAGCATCGGCTTATTGTTGAACGACAAAGGATTGTATGATAATCTGAACAGCACGATGGACAACGCCTCCAAGCTATTGCTAGATTTGAGGGAGAATCCGAAAAGATACGTCCATTTCTCTGTTTTTTGATTATGTTAAAAAATCATAGTATAAAAGACGTTATTTAGAATCATTCTAATTAGACAAAAAGTTAGGGGACTCCTGCTGATTATACGCATAAGGCCTTTAGGTAAAGTGAGATAGATACTTCCTGAGGCCTTATTCCGTCACCGGACGTCAGCGTTTACGCTTTTGTAGAGGTCTCTAAAATAAAGGGTTTTTGAACGTTGGTCGATCTAAATAGCAGTAAATCAGATAGGTATTAGTAACTATCTGAATCTAAAAGGGATATTGAAAATTCATATTTACCAAACAAAATAGCACTTTTTTTTTCGGAATTAATTTCTAAACTTTGTAGTCCGAATGTAAAAAGTATTAGTGGGAGAGAAAGAAAACATGCAGACTGATTATCAAACATTGTGGAATAAGTGCCTTGCGGTCATAAAGGATATTGTGCCTAAGGCAGCTTTTGACACATGGTTCGTACCTATCGTTCCGTTATCATACGAAGACAAGAAGTTTACCATACAGGTGCCTAGTCAATTCTTCTATGAGTATCTGGAAGAGAAGTATGTTAATGTTTTGAAAGTTACATTGTATCGTGTAATCGGTCAAGGAACCATTCTTAACTACCGTATCATGGTGGATAAGACCACTGGTGGTACGGTTGATTATCCGGCGGAGAATGCTTCCACCGCTGTAAAGAAAGTCACTCCCAAGGACGCTAACAAAGCTCCGAATCCTTTTATGACGACTGCTCCGCAGGATTTGGACCCTCAGTTGAACCCGAAGTATAATTTTGATAATTATTTCGAGGGTACGAGCAATAAGCTGGTTCGTACGGCGGGTGAGGCTGTTGCCCAGAATCCGGGAAAGACTACGTTTAACCCGTTGTTTATTTTTGGTCCGTCAGGAGTGGGTAAAACTCACTTATGCCATGCGATCGGAACCCGTATCCGGGAGTTGCATCCGGAAAAGAAAGTGTTATATGTATCTTCGCATTTGTTCCGGGTACAGTTTACAGATGCTATCCGTAAGAATACGACTAATGACTTCTTGAATTTTTATCAAAATATCGATGTGCTGCTGTTAGATGATATACAGGAGTTGATCGGTATGGATAAGACTCAAAATACATTCTTCCATATTTTCAACCACCTGCACCAGTTAGGTAAGCAGCTTATCTTGACTTCTGATAAACCTCCTGTGGATTTGCAAGGGATGGAAGAGCGCTTGATCACCCGTTTAAAATGGGGATTGACGGCTGAGTTGAGCCGTCCGGATCTGGATCTACGTAAAAAGATACTGAAGAATAAGATCAACCATGACGGAATCATGATTCCGGATGAGGTCTTTAACTTTATCGCTAATAATGTGACGGAGAATGTCCGTGACTTAGAAGGTATTCTCGTCTCTTTAATGGCTAATGCGGTTATCAATAATCGTGAGATCGATCTGCCGTTGACGAAACGTGTGGTTAGCCAAGCGGTTCGGTTGGAGAAGAAACAGATCTCCGTACAGATGATTCAGGAGATCGTTTGCAAGTATTTCAACTTGGAGCAATCGGTTATCCAGACTAATTCCCGTAAACGTGAGATCGTGCAAGCCCGTCAGATCACGATGTATTTGGCGAAGAAATATACGGACTCCTCTTTTTCCCATATTGGAAAGATTGTAGGAAAGAAAGACCATGCGACGGTCTTGCATGCTTGTAAGACGATCAAAGACCAGATTGAGACTAGTAAGTCTTTCCGGTCTTCCGTAGAGGAAATCGAGGTCTTGCTCAAGAACTAAATTAAGAATCCCTATATAGTAGGATAAGGACGTCTCTCTAAAGAGACGTCCTTCTTTGTTTTGGGAAATCCGTGTAAGTGTTAAGTTTTCTTTTTGGAAAACTATTTGATGCTTGGTTTTGTTTAAGTAGTTGAAAATGTGGGGTTGCGAGTTTGGTTTTGGAAAACTTTTCAATAAGTATTCTTTTTAACGTAGGGTAATTTGGATAACTGGTAAAGTATGCGTAAACTTGCAGTCGCAAAATAAATATAATAATTGTGGATCGTAAAACTTACACTTTTGACGAAGCGTTTAAGGCTTCATTGGATTACTTTACCGGTGACGAGCTCGCCGCTAAAGTATGGGTAAATAAATATGCCTTGAAGGATGCGTTTGGAAATATCTATGAGGAATCTCCGAATGATATGCATCATCGCTTGGCAAGTGAGATTGCCCGTGTGGAAAAAAAGTATCCGAATCCGTTGTCGGAACAAGAACTTTTCGACCTGTTTGATCATTTCCGCTACATCGTTCCGCAAGGAAGCCCGATGACGGGAATTGGCAATGATTATCAAATTGCCTCACTCTCTAATTGTTTTGTTATCGGATTAGACGGGCAAGCGGATTCGTATGGTGCGATTATTCGTATTGACGAAGAACAGGTACAATTAATGAAGCGCCGTGGTGGTGTAGGCCATGATCTTTCGCATATCCGCCCGAAAGGTTCTCCGGTTAAGAATTCCGCGTTGACTTCTACCGGGTTGGTTCCGTTTATGGAACGTTATTCGAATTCCACCCGTGAGGTGGCCCAAGATGGCCGTCGTGGAGCTTTGATGCTGAGCGTTTCTATTAAACATCCGGACTCGGAGGCGTTTATCGACGCTAAGATGACGGAAGGTAAGGTTACAGGTGCAAATGTATCTGTGAAGATTGATGATGATTTCATGAATGCCGCGGTTAATGGCGGTACCTATAAGCAACAATATCCAATTGATTCGGATTCTCCCGTTTATGTGAAGGATATCGATGCTTCTGGCTTATGGAAAAAAATTATTCATAACGCTTGGAAATCCGCTGAACCGGGTGTGTTATTCTGGGACACGATCTTACGTGAGTCTGTACCAGACTGCTATGCGGATCTGGGGTTCCGTACGGTTTCCACGAATCCTTGTGGCGAGATACCTCTTTGTCCGTATGATAGTTGCCGTTTGTTAGCAATCAATTTATATTCATATGTGGTAAATCCGTTCACTCCGGACGCTTATTTCGATTATGATTTGTTCAAGAAGCATGTAGGTTTGGCCCAGCGGATTATGGATGATATTATTGATTTGGAGTCGGAGAAGATCGAGATGATCTTGGCTAAGATCGACTCGGATCCGGAATCCATGGAGGTAAGACAAACAGAGCGTCATTTGTGGGAAAAGATCCAACGAAAGACTTTGCAAGGACGTCGTACAGGTGTGGGCATCACGGCGGAAGGCGATATGATTGCCGCTTTAGGTTTGCGTTATGGAACAGAAGAAGCAACCGATTGTGCGGAACTTATACAAAAGACATTAGCTTTGGCCGCATATCGTTCATCCGTAATGTTGGCGAAAGAACGTGGTGCCTTTGAGATATTCGATGCGAAGCGTGAGGAAAAAAATCCGTTCATCAACCGTTTGCGTGAGGCTGATCCTGCTTTATATGAGGATATGTTGAAATACGGCCGTCGTAATATCGCTTGCTTAACAATCGCTCCGACAGGAACGACTAGCTTGATGACACAGACCACTTCCGGTATAGAGCCGGTATTCTTGCCGGTATATAAGCGCCGCCGCAAAGTAAACCCGAACGATTCCGAGGCTCGTGTGGATTTCGTGGATGAGACAGGCGACGCTTTCGAGGAGTATATCGTATTCCATCATAAGTTTGTAACGTGGATGCAAGCGAATGGTTATTCGGCAAGTAAGAAATATACACAAGAAGAAGTGGAGGAGCTAGTTGCTAAGTCTCCTTATTATAAAGCGACTTCCAATGATGTCGATTGGTTACAAAAAGTCCGTATGCAAGGACGCATTCAGAAATGGGTGGACCATTCTATCAGCGTAACGATCAATTTGCCGAACGATGTAAGTGAGGAGTTGGTAGACTCTTTGTATGTTGAGGCATGGAGATGCGGATGTAAAGGATGTACTGTTTATCGAGATGGTTCTCGTTCCGGTGTCTTGATTGCGACAGATAAAAAGAAGAAAAAAGAGGATTGTAACTGCATGCAACCACCGGTTATCGTATCTACCCGTCCTCGTGAATTGGATGCGGATGTGGTAAAATTTCAGAATAACCGTGAGAAATGGATCGCTTTCGTCGGCTTGTTGAATGGCCGTCCGTATGAGATCTTTACCGGTTTGGCCGATGATGACGAGGGTATCATGTTACCTAAAAACGTTTCTAAAGGTACGATCATCAAGAGCTATGATGAGGATGGTAATAAGCATTACGACTTCCAGTTCAAGAATAAACGCGGTTATAAAATGACAATCGAAGGTTTGGATGGCAAGTTTAATCCGGAATATTGGAACTACGCTAAATTGATCTCCGGTGTGCTCCGTTACGGAATGCCTATTGATCAGGTTATAAAACTGGTACAGGGTATGGAGTTGAATAGCGAGTCTATCAATACTTGGAAGAATGGCGTGGAACGGGCCTTGAAGAAATATTTACCGAACGGCATGGAAGCGAAAGGGCAGAAATGTCCGAACTGTGGGTTGGAGACCTTAATTTATCAAGAAGGTTGTTTGATCTGCACGAATTGCGGAGCCTCTAAATGCGGTTAAATAATTGACTAAATCTATATACCATGAAAGTCACTTTTAATATAAACTTCCATACCGTTTGGGGACAGAAGTTATGTGTAGTGGGCTCCATACCGGAATTAGGCTCTTGGGAACCTGCTTTGGCTAAGGAGATGAATTACTCTGGGGATGGAAACTGGAAACTGGAACTGGATCTTCCACCCGATATAAAAGATATAGAATATAGATATTTCTTAAGTGTTAATGATAAGCAGATCTTTGAGGAGTGGGAGAAGAATCACCGGATTGTATTGGATGGACAATCTGATTCTTACATCCTTTATGATTATTGGCAAATCCGTCCGGATAATCTAGCCTTTTATTCTTCTGCTTTCACCAAAAGTTTATTCGCTCATCCCTGCAATACACATGAGAGGGTCGTTAGAAGTGGAAGAAAATTGGTGATAAAGATATCCGCTCCCCGGGTGGAAAAGAATCAGTGTGTAGCCATTACTGGAAATCAAGAATGCTTAGGTAACTGGCATCCGGACAAGGCTTTATTGTTGAGTTGCGATACTTTCCCGGAATGGCATATTGATTTAGACGCTGCGGAGATACGGTATCCTTTAGAATATAAATTTTTGGTTTGGGATAATGATTCCCGTCAACCTTTGTATTGGGAGAGTGATGAGAATCGTATTCTAAGTCTTGTTCCCCAGAAACAGGGTGAGACCGTTGTTATATCTGGTCTTTACTTCCGGGATAGCTTACCGTTATGGCGTTGTGCCGGCTCGGTTATCCCCGTCTTTTCCTTGCGCTCGGAAAAGAGCTTTGGGGTAGGTGATTTGGGAGATTTACACATGTTGGTGGATTGGGCTAGAAAGACGCACCAACGTATCATTCAAGTATTACCTATGAATGATACGACGATGACCCATACTTGGGTGGATTCCTATCCGTATAGCGCTATTTCTATTTATGCCCTTCATCCCATGTATGTGGATTTATCGGCTTTGGGGACCTTGCAAGATCCGGAGAGAGCTGCTTTTTATGCAGGGAAGCAAAAAGAATTAAACGCAAAAGATACGGTTGATTACGAGGAAGTACTGAAATATAAATTGGGTTATTGTCAAGAATATTTCGCAGGGGAGGGTAAGGCTGTATTAGATACGCCGGAGTTTAAAGAGTTCTTGGCGCAAAATGAGTCATGGTTGATGCCTTACGCTACTTATTGCTTCTTGCGGGAAAGTTATGGGACATCGGATTTCTCTCAATGGCAAGGTAATTCTACTTACAATAAGACACGTGTTCGCGCCCTATGCCGGGAAGATAGTGACGCATGGCCGGAGATCTCGTTCTCTTATTTCTTGCAATATGTATTGCACAACCAGTTCAAGTCGGTATCGGATTATGCCCGTAAGAATGGAGTTGTATTGAAAGGTGATTTGCCCATTGGCGTGAGCCGCACTAGTGTAGAGGCTTGGACGGAACCGAAATATTTTAATATGAATGGTCAAGCGGGTGCTCCCCCCGATGACTTTTCCATGAACGGTCAGAACTGGCTGTTCCCGACTTATAACTGGGATGCGATGGAGAAAGATAATTTCTCTTGGTGGAAAAAACGCTTCGCTAAGTTAAGTGATTATTTCGATTGTTTCCGTATAGATCACATCTTGGGATTTTTCCGAATATGGGAGGTTCCTTGTGAATATGTGCAAGGGCTTTGTGGTCATTTCAATCCAGCGTTGCCGTTCTCGAGAGAAGAGATCGAGCAGTATGGATTGAATTTTAACGAATCTCGTTTCACGACCCCACATATCAATCGACAATTTTTATCGGAATTGTTTGAGGAAAATACAGAAGAGGTGATAGGTGCTTATTTGGCACAATCCTCCTCCCGGCATTATGTGTTAAAACCGTTCTGTGATACGCAAAGGAAGATTGAGGCGTTGTTTGCGGATAAGGCGGATCCTGTTTCCCTACGGATCAAGAATGGCCTGTTTACGATTGCGAATGAGGTATTATTTCTTCGTGACCCAAGAGAGACCGATAAGTTTCATCCCCGGATCTCGGCGAATCAATCCTATATCTATCGGGAATTGAGTGGTTCCGACCGTTATGCGTTCGATCAGTTATACTGGCATTTCTTCTATCATCGCCATAATGATTTTTGGAAGGCGCAAGCGTTTAAGCGTTTGACACCGTTGGTTGCGTCCACGGAGATGTTGGTTTGTGGAGAGGATCTCGGTATGATCCCCGCCTCTGTTCCCGAGGTTATGAATAAGTTGCAAATACTAAGCTTGGAGATTGAGCGTATGCCGAAGAGCCCACAGCGGGAATTTTCCGATATGTTCAATCTGCCTTATCATTCGGTTTGTACGACTTCTACACATGATATGACTCCTCTTCGTAATTGGTGGAAAGAAGATCCGGAGAAGACACAGCGTTATTACAACCATGTATTGCAACGGATCGGTGAGGCCCCGGATGAATGTACGGCTGAAATCGTTGCCCAGATTATTTCTAATCATTTGAAGACTCGTTCCATGCTGACGATTATTCCGTTGCAGGATTGGTTTGCTATGGATGATTCTATCAAGCGGAAGGATATAGAATCCGAGCGTATTAACGTTCCTGCGAATTCAACGCATTATTGGCGCTACCGGATGCATATTACGTTGGAACAGCTTTTACAGGCTGATAACCTGAATAATAAGATAGTCTCGTTGATAAAAGAGGCTGGACGAAAATAAGAAAGACTAAGGGCCGTATCGAAAAGTGCGGCCCTCAGTCTATTTGTCCGCTTTCTTTTTCTCGGAACACATCGAGCAGGCTCCGTTGAACCGTGCGTTTGGTTCGATCTCTAGGGATTGGGTATATATATCTCCCTTGATAATTGCTGTTGATTTTAGAATAAGCTTTGCGCTTACTTTTACGGAGCCATCTACCTCACCGAGAATCTCAGCATTCTCGGATACGATATTGCCTGTTACGCTACCTTTGGGGCCGATAACGATCTTGCCGTTGCAACTGATATCTCCCTCTACTTTTCCATCCAAGCGAAAGTCTGTCTCTGTGATAATATTACCCTTTATCGTTGTCCCCGCAGCCAAGGCGTTGTGTAATCCGCCTGCGGAATTTTCATCTTTTTGTTTTATTCCCATCATAATGTGTTGTTACTTGGTTGACAAATATAAGACTATTTTTTTGCAGGAAGGTTTACTTTCTATACATTTACAGATAAATTAAAAGATTATGACAACAAAGATTGAATTACGAAGGATGACATTCTATGCCTATCATGGCGTGGCACCCCAAGAGACCCGGGTTGGGAATACTTTTATCGTAGATTTGATACTGACAGCTCCGTTGGAGAACGCGGTATGGAGCGACGATTTAAGCGATACGATCAATTACGCCACAGTATATGAAACCGTGAAAGCAGAAATGGCTATCCCCTCGAGACTTCTCGAGCACGCGGCGGGGCGTATCTTGAAGGCTTTGAAAGAGAGATTTCCACAGATCACGGAGGTGGAACTTGTCTTGTCTAAATTAAATCCTCCGTTTGGCGGAGATATTCATAGTGCTTCGATAATTCTTAAAGAAAGCTTTCTTTCTGTTTAGAAACTTTTATTTACCTTCGCGTTTGTAAAGAAGTGATGCGATATACGATATACTAAAAGCACAAATACGATAACATTATGGCATTTACCAACAACGTAATGATTGTTCGTCACGGATTGCTGGCGAAGTTAGTAAAGCTCTGGAAAGAAAACCGTCTTCTAGAAGAAATTGATCGCTTGCCGATCGAGTTGAGTCCCCGAAAATCGAAAGTGAGGGGCCGTTGCTGTGTACATAAGGAACGTGCCGTCTGGAAATACAAAACCTTGCCTTTGCTTGGTTTTGATATGCAGGACGAGGAAGATGAGTTGACACCGCTTTCAGAGTATGCGAAGCGTGCCTTGTTCCGCTCGGAGAATAAGAAGGAAAATATCATGTGTGTAGTGGATGAGGCGTGTTCCTCTTGTGTCTCCGTGAATTATGAGATCACGAATCTTTGCCGGGGTTGCGTGGCTCGTAGTTGTTATATGAACTGCCCGAAGGACGCTATCCGATTCAAGAAAAACGGTCAGGCCGAGATTGATCATGAAACTTGTATCAGCTGTGGTAAATGCCACCAAAGTTGTCCGTACCATGCCATCGTTTATATCCCGATCCCTTGCGAGGAAGTTTGTCCGGTTAAGGCGATCAGCAAGGACGAGTATGGGGTGGAGCATATCGACGAGTCTAAATGTATATATTGCGGTAAATGTGTGAATGCTTGTCCGTTCGGTGCTATCTTCGAGATCTCGCAAGTATTCGATATCTTGCAACGCTTGCGGAATAAGGAACAGATGGTAGCGATTGTCGCTCCGTCTATCTTAGCTCAGTTTAGCGCTCCGAAGGAAAAAGTGTATGGCGCTATCAAGTCCTTGGGATTCGAGGAAGTGGTCGAGGTGGCGCAAGGCGCTATGGAAACCACCCGTCATGAGGCGGAAGAATTGATCGAGAAATTGAAAGAAGGACAACCGTTCATGACCACTAGTTGCTGTCCGTCTTACGTGCAATTGGCCGAGAAACATATCCCGGATTTAAAGAAATACATCTCTTCTACTGGATCTCCGATGTATTATACGGCCCGTATCGTGAAGGAAAAATATCCGGATGCGAAGATCGTGTTTGTTGGCCCGTGCGTGGCGAAACGAAAAGAGGTGAAACTAGATCCGTGCGTGGATTTTACACTTACGTTTGAGGAAGTAGGTTCCGTATTGGAGGGATTGGGTATCAAGATCGAGGAGGCCCAGCCTTTCTCCGTATTATTTAACGCTGTCCGTGAGGCGCATGGCTTCGCCCAAAGTGGTGGTGTGATCAACGCCGTTAAGGTTTATTTGAAGGACGAGAACGTAAATGCCGTGCAGGTAGCCAACCTGACAAAGAAAAATGTGGCATTATTACGCGCTTACGCTAAAACCGGAAAGGCTCCCGCGCAGTTTATAGAAGTGATGGCTTGCGAGGGCGGTTGTATTACCGGGCCATGTTCGCATAATGAAATAACTGCCGGAAAGCGCCAGCTGACGCAGGAGTTGGCAAAGAGAAAAGAGACGTATTAGCCCTTTGTCCGTTTATATGAAGCATTTGATTGACAAACTGCGGAGCAATCGCAGGTTGGATGCCGAAGAGTATAAAGCCTTGCTTCTTAGCCGGGACACAGTCCTTGCAGCCTACCTGCAGGAGCTTGCCCGGGAAGAAGTGCTTACCCGCTTTGGCAATAAAATCTTCATTCGCGGACTGATTGAGATAACCAACCGTTGCCGCAATAACTGCTACTATTGCGGCATAC
>OLGH01002775.1_pt1 | contig 13152 bp, 10 predicted proteins | sample 1604851 | NCBI WGS metagenome assembly OLGH01 (sample SAMEA3888894, study PRJEB22519) | human gut metagenome | biome: human gut; feature: human-associated habitat; material: faeces | place: Denmark | collected 2010 | reverse complement strand
TGATCTCGCTGCCGTCCATATCCGGCAGGCCGAGATCCAGCAGCAGCAGATCCGGGCAGTGCGAGGCGATCATCTCCAGCGCGGTCTTGCCGTCGGGCGCGAGCAGCGTGTCATACTCATGGGAGCGCAGCGCCGCCTGCAGATATTTGCTGATGCCGGGGTCGTCCTCAACGATGATGATTTTATCACGGATCATGTGTTCGATTCCTCCTCCGCCGGCAGCCAGAAGCGGAACTCCGCGCCGCCGTCGATCTTGTTTCTTGCATAAATCTCGCCGCCGTGCGCGCGCACGATCGCGCGGCAGACGCTCAGGCCGATGCCCATGTGGCGGCTGCGGTCGGACGCCTCCACGGCGCCGAGCGGCAGATAGCCGTCAAAGAGTACGCCGAGCAGCTGCGGCGGGATACCGTCGCCGTTGTCGGCCACGGTCAGCCAGACGCGGCGGCCCTCGGCACGGATCTCGATGAAGATCTCCGTTGCAGACGGGCTGTGCTTGGCGACATTCTCCAACAGGTTGAGCAGCACCTGCTCGATGAGCGTGGCGTCCATCGGCACGAGCAGGATCTCCTCCGGCTTCGTGACCGCGATGGGGATGTCCGTGGCGCAGTTTTTGCGAAAGCGCCGGATGGCGCTGCCGACGATCTCCTCGACGACCTCGTCCGATTTCTCGATCACGACGCCCTCGTCGCAAAAGCGCGTGACGGACAGGATGTTCTCCGACAGGTGCAGCAGCCACTGCGCGTTCTGGTGGATCTCCTCGACCATGCCGCGGCCCTCGTCCGTGAGCGTCTCGCTTTCCTCCACGGTCGCGCTCAGGCCCATGATGGCCGTCAGCGGCGTGCGGATATCGTGCGACACGCTGCGCAGGAGATTGGCGCGCATACGGTCTCTTTCCGCCTCGTAACGCAGCTGCTCCTGCCGCTTGATCTGCGTCGTGAGCGTGCTCACGAGAACGCTCACGACCAGCATAACCGCGAACGTCAGCGGATAGCCGTCGATCGTCAGGTTGAATTCGTGAAACGGGTATGTAAACAGGTAGTTCACGCTCACCACGCCGACGGCCGACGCCAGAATGCCGGGCCAATACCCGGTGGTGAAGCGCGAGACGAGCACCACAGCCAGAATGAACACGGATGTGGCAAACGGGTTATTATCGTCATAGCAGACGGACAGCAGCTCGCACACGGCAACGGCGCAGCCCATGATCAAGATGAACATGAGCGTATCGCGCAGCCATTGCGGCAGGCGCTTGCTTGCTTTCTGCATAAGCATCCCTCTTTCCGAACAGCCGTCTTGACTCCACTGTCAGCATAGCACATTGTCCGCGCGAACGCGACGGTCTTTGCAGCCTCAGGCGCATTCTTTTCCGCCTTCTTAACGGCTGCGCAGCGTTTGGGCCGCTGTTTTCCGGAAATTTAGCGCATAGATTCCTTATAATGAAGTATCTTCACAGATCCCGTCCGGAGCACGGGCGGGACATTGGGGGAAAGGAGGCAGTCATATGATCTTTGCAGCAGTTGGCGGCGGTATGATCATTACCTGCGGCGCGTTTGTGTGGTACATCCTCAAGCGCTGATGCGCGCTACCGCGTCGAGGGAGAAAAAACGGAACATGTGATACATCACAGCAAAGGCCAGTCGGAAGCGGTTTCCGGCTGGCCTTTGCCTGTTCTTCGGATTTAACGCACGATCGCCTTCGTGCACAGCCAGTCGCACCAGTCCAGGTCGTACTTGGCGTAAACATGGGTGCTGTCGCCGCTGGCATCGGCACGCAGGTTGCCGTTTTCGTCGTCGAAGAGCTCGTTGATGTCGATGTAGAAGATCGTCTTGCCGTCGGCGAGTGCGGCGAGCTTTTCGTTGAGCTTGTCAATGCGGGGGTTGTTGAACGTCGCGTCCGTGCTCGAGCGCGAGGGGCCGACGTGCAGGTTCGCCTCGACGAAAATAATGGCGTCCGGCTGCGCGGCGCGCACGGTGTCGATCAGGGCGGAGAACTTCGCCGTGATGTCATCCAGATCGTTGCCGAGCTCGTTGATGCCGAGCATGATGTAGACCTTGCCGAAGGTCTTCTGGCTCAAAAGCTGCGGCAGCGTGACCGTGCCGACGTTTTTCACGGCAATGGCCTTGGTCTGCGCAACGTAGACGTTCAGGCCGACGTCGGCGAAATACGTCGCGTTTTTCAGGCTGCCGTATTCGGCAATACCGACGGTGCGCGAGTCACCGATGAAAAGCGCATCGTCAAAATACGAGGCGTCCACCGTCGTGAACTGCAGCGGCGTCGGCTCGGGCGTGGGCGTCGGCTCGGCGGTCTCTTCCGGCGCCGCCGTGACAGATGCGGCCGGCTGCTTGCCGACACTGCTGCGGTCGATCAGGCCGCGGATGAGAAACGGTGCCGCCGCGAGCGCGGCCACCAGCAGCAGGATGAGAAAATATTGCGGTTTGATGCGTTTCATACGTCAGCGCTCCTTAAAATCGGAAGTACATAAAGGGATCGTTCATGCCCTTGCTCAGGCAGAACAGGCACAGCCAGAACAGCACGGCCAGAATGACTGCCCCGGCCCACGTGCCCTTGAGCCGGCGGTACAGATAAGCCGGCAGCGACGTCGAGCACACGAGGCCCAGCACGAGGAACACCCCGTAGGTCTTGCCGTACTTGAGAAAATCGAGCGGGTAAGCCGCCGCCGTGTGCGAAAACAGCGGCAGCAGGCGGCCGAAGTACGCGCCGAGCTGCCCGAGATCCGACACGGAAAACACCGCCCACGACAGCGGGATGAGCACGAGCATGTACAGATGCCCGAGGACCGGCCAGCGGTCGAGATATTTCTTGAGCCAGAGCTTTTCGACCGTGAGGATTCCAAACAGGCCCAGACCCCAGAGCAGGAAGTTCAGGTGTGCGCCGTGCCAGAGCCCGGTCGCCAGCCAGACGACCAGCAGGTTAAAAATCATGCGCCCGCGGCTGCAGCGGCTGCCGCCGAGCGGGAAATACAGATAATTGCGGAACCATGTGCCCAGCGTGATGTGCCACCGGCGCCAGAACTCCGTCATGCTCAGCGCGAGGTACGGGCAGCGGAAGTTTTCCGGCAGATGGAAGCCAAGCATCCGGCCGATGCCGATGGCCATGAGCGAGTAGCCCCAGAAGTCGAAATAGAGCTGGAACGAATACGCGAACGCGGCCATCCACGCCAGCGGCGTCGAGAGGCTCTCAAAGCCGATCGTGGTCACATCGCTCCAGAGGCCGCCGAGCTGGTTGGCGAGCAGGATCTTGAGCGCCATGCCGAACACGAACAGCTTCAGCCCGTCGACCGTCTGCCGCAGCGACACATCGCGTGCGCCGAACTCCGGCTGCAGCTGCGCATAGCTCGCGATCGGGCCGGAGACGAGCTTCGGGAACATGGTCAGGTACGTGCCGAATGTGAGCAGCGAGCGCTCCGGCGCGACCGTGCCGCGGTAGACGTCGATGAGATAGCCGCCGGCCGAAAACGTGTAAAAGCTAATGCCGACCGGCAGCGCCCAGCCCAGCAGCGGCACGGCCGCCTTGCCGCCGGACACCCAGCCGAGCACACCGTTGACGCCGGTGAGCAGGAAATTGAGATATTTAAATAGGAACAGCCACAGGAAATTGTAGCACAGGCCGACGATGAGCCACAGCTTTGCGCGCGGCTTGTCGCGCGTGATGGCAAGGCCCAGCCCGTAGTTGACTAGCACAGATGCGGCCAGCAGCGCAAAGTACGCCCACTGACCGTCCAGTCCGATGATATAAAACACACAGCTCCCAACCAGCAGCACGGCATTGCGCGCGCCGGCCGGGCGCGACGGTGTCAGATAATACACCAGCAGAAACGCCGGAAAGAAGCAAAACAAAAATGACAGGCTGCTGAAAACCACGGACCCTATCCTCCTGAACCCTCGACAAACCCGCAAAAGCAAAAAATTTCGTATGAAAAGGTTAACATAAATTTCGGTGTTTGTGTGCGGTTTCCGACAAAAAAACTGCACAAACTTTCCGGCCGTTATTTGGTGGTTTTCGTGGTTGTTGCCGCGCGGGCGGAAATGCGTGGCAGAAAACGGAAGGAAAAGAAACATCTCCGGCGCCTGTGCGTTCAGGCGCCGGAGATTTTTTTCTCAATATCCGATCGGTCGGGATGTCCGCGTGTCAGCTCAGGAGCACTTCGTCGGACTCGACCTGCGTGCCCGCCACCTCGGCGAACTTTTCGAGCAGGTCCTGCTTCGTGAGCTTCTTTTTCTCCTCACCCTCGATATCGAGGATGATGTGGCCCTCGTTCATCATGATGAGGCGGTTGCCATGCACGATGGCGTCCTTCATGTTGTGGGTGATCATCATGGCGGTGAGCTGGTTTTCGCGCACGATGCGGTCCGACAGCTCGAGCACCTTGGCCGCCGTCGCGGGGTCGAGCGCCGCGGTGTGCTCGTCGAGCAGGAGCAGCTTCGGCTTTTGCAGGGAGGCCATGAGCAGCGTCAGCGCCTGGCGCTGGCCGCCGGAGAGCAGGCCGACCTTCGCCGTCATGCGGTCCTCAAGGCCGAGGCCAAAGCTCTTGAGCTTCTCATGATATTCCTCGCGCTCCGCCTTCGTGACGCCCCAGCGCAGCGTGCGCTTCTTGCCACGGCGCGCGGCGAGGGCGAGGTTTTCCTCAATCTGCATGTTCGCTGCCGTGCCCATCATGGGGTCCTGGAACACGCGGCCGATGTACTGCGCGCGGCGGTACTCCGGCATGGCAGTCACGTCCACACCGTCGAGGATGATGCGCCCGTCATCCACCGGCCAGACGCCCGCGACGGCGTTGAGCATGGTGGATTTGCCGGCGCCGTTGCCGCCGATGACGGTCACGAAATCGCCCGGCTTCAGGTGCAGGGACAAGCCGTCGAGCGCCCGCTTTTCGTTGATGGTGCCGGGGTTGAAGGTCTTGGAGATATGGTCTAATGTCAGCATATCACTTGTCTCCCTTCTTCAGGCGGTGGAACGAGCTCTTGGCCTGCCCCTTGAGATACGGCACGGCCAGGAACGCGGCCACGATGACCGCGGTGAAGAGCTTGAGATCGTTCGGGTCGAGCTTGAGCCAGAGGATGAGCACCATGACGAGGTAATACACGATGCCGCCGAGCACGACAAAGCCCAGCCGCACCGAGAAGTTGCAGCCCTTGCGGAAGAAGGCGTCGCACAGCACCTCGCCGATGATGACGGCGGCGAGGCCGATGACGATCGCACCGCGGCCCATGTTGATGTCGGCAAAGCCCTGATACTGCGCCATCAGACCGCCGGAGAGCGCGACCATGCCGTTGGAGAGCGACAGGCCGAGCACCTTCATGGCATTGATGTTGATGCCCTGCGCGCGGCTCATCGACGGGTTGGCGCCCGTGGCGCGGATGGCGCTGCCCTGTTCGGTGCCGAAGTACCAGTAGAGGAGCGCGATGAGCACGGCCGCGAGCAGCAGACCCTTCCAGATCGCGCCGGGCACGCTGCGCAGCGTCAGAAACAGGCTGTACTTATCCGGGTTGACCGGGGTGTTGGCCTTCATGCTCATGATGCGCAGGTTGATCGAGTAGAGCGCGAACTGCGTCAGGATGCCGGCGAGGATGGCCGGAATGCCGAGCTTCGTGTGCAGCAGGCCGGTCACGAGACCCGCGAGCAGACCCGCGACCACGGCCGCGAGCAGCGCCGCCCATGCCGGCCAGCCGGCGATGATGAGCATGACCGTCACGGCGCCGCCGGTGGTGAACGACCCGTCGACCGTCAGATCGGCGACATCGAGCAGGCGGAACGTGATGTACACGCCCAGGGCCATGATGCCCCAGATGATGCCCTGGGCAACGCCGCCGGGCAGACGCGAAACCAGATTCGGCAGGCTCAGGGACGCAAGAACCAGTGAATTCATATCATTACCTCATAGTGTGGAGTATCCCTGCCGCAGAAACTGCGGCAGGGAGCCGGGAATCGTGTTGAAAATCAGCCGATGGCCGCGTAGTCGCTCGGGATGGTGACGTTGTAGAGGCTGGCCATGTCGGGGTTGTACTTCTTGACCGGGTTCGGGTAGTACTCGATCGCCATGGTGGAGATATCGGCCTCGCCCTTGAGGATCTTCACGGCCATCTCACCGGTGGTGCGGCCGAGCTCGTAGTAGTCGATGGACAGCGTTGCAACGCCGCAGGCCTTGCAGATGCCCTCCTCGCCGGCGATGATGGGCTTCTTGGCGGCGCTCTTGATGGCCTCGGCGCAGGAGGCGGCGGTGTTGTCGGTCGGGATATAGAGCACGTCGTTTGCGTCGCTCGCCGTGCCGGTGACGGAGACAACATCGTTCGTGTCGGAGAAGGTGTATGTATTCACGGTGCAGCCGGCCTTCTCAAGCGCGGCCTTGACGACCTCGACCTGGTAGACGGAGTTCGGCTCGCCGGAGCAGTAGATGATGCCGACGTTCTTGGCGTCCGGGAACAGCTCCGTGATCATGGCCGCCTGCTGATCGAGCGGCGCAAGGTCGGACGTGCCGGAGATGTTGCCGCCGACCGTGCCGGAGAAGTTATCGATGCCGAGCGCAACGCCGTACTCCGTGACGGCCGTGCCGAGGATCGGGATGTCCTTCGTGGCGGCGGCCGCAGCCTGCAGCGCGCCGGTCGCGTTGGCAAGGATCAGATCCACGCCGCTGGACACGAAGCCGTTGCAGATGGTGGCGCAGGTGGCGCTGTCACCGGCGGCGTTCTGCTCGTCGAAGGTGACGTTGTCGGCGCCGAGCGCGTCGGTGATCGCGTCGCGGAAGCCCTTGGTGGCCGCGTCGAGCGCATCGTGCTGCACGAGCTGGCAGATGCCGACGGTGTAGTGCTTGCTGCCGGCCTTGTCGCCGCTGCCGCCGCAGGCGGCCAGCGACAGCACCATGACCACGGCGCAGAGCAGAGCAGTGAGTTTCTTGATGTTCATGTGTTTTCTCCTCCTGAATGTAAGTTCCGGCAAAGAAAAAAGCCACACAGTCGTCTGTGCAGCTTTGTCAAAACCGGACCGGGAAGTCTCAGATGGTTCTGGTATGATCGCAGCACAAACGACTATTACCCTCGATAAAGTAATAGTAGGAATATGCGCTTGCAAATCGGACCAGACGCATGTTTGCGGCCTCCTGTAGTGAAGATGTGCCTACTTTAGCGCTTTTAGCTGCTGAAGTCAAGCGCATTTGGCAAAAAACTTCACTTTTAGCATTTCGCACAACTTCCAGCCGTGCTTTCGCTCCGTTTTTCGGCATTATGTTTCCATCCGGCGCAGCATTGACGCTCTCCGGCCGGTGTGCTATATTAAGAACAGGATTTTCACCCGGAAGGAGGCGCGCCATGAAAACACCGCAGGAGCTGCTGCAGCAGGCGCTGGAGGTAGGCGAATGCCTGCTGCCGGACGCCCCGCCCGGCGGACGCAGTGCGCACCCGACCGTGTTCGTGCACGGGCTGCTGGGCTGGGGCGCGCAGGATGCGCTCTACCGCGCCGTGCCCTACTGGGGGCTCGCAGCGGGCGATGTGCTGGGTTATCTCAACGCCTGCGGGTATGACTGCCGCGCCGCCTCGGTGGGCATCATCTCGAGTGCGTGGGACCGCGCTTGCGAGCTCTATGCCGAGCTCACCGGCGGCACTGCCGACTACGGCATTGCGCACGCGCAGCGCTTCGGCCACGCGCGCTTCGGCACGGCGTACCCGAACCCGCTCGTGCCCGATTGGGGCGCGGACAGGCCCGTCGACCTCGTGGGCCACAGCTTCGGCGGCGCGACGACGCGCCTGTTCCTCGAGATCCTTACCAACGGCTGCCCGGAGGAGGTCGCTGCGGCCAAAGCCGCCGGTGTGGCCCCGAGCCCGTTTTTCCTCGGCGGCAAGGGCAGCTGGGTCCACTCGCTGACCGCCATCGCCGCGCCGCACAACGGCACGACGTTCATTGAGGCCAACAGCAATTTCACAAAGCTCGCCGCCAACCTGGCCACAGGCGCCGCCAAGGCGCTGGGCCTGTCGTCGCTCAAGGGCGTGTACGACTTCCAGCTCGACCAGTTCGGCATCCGCAAGGACGACAACGAGACATTTGCCCAGGCGCTTGACCGCGTGCTGAGATCCGACTTTTTGTCGCACAACGACAACGCCTTCCTCGACCTGACGATCGACAAATCGCTCGAGATCAACAAGGGCATCGAGATCCAGCCGAACGTCTACTATTTCTCCTACGCGGGCGACCAGACCTCGGCCGATCCGCTCACCGGCAACCACTACCCCACCGTGTCGGCCATCCCGTCGAACGGTATGTCCGCGCTGATGATGCCCGGCTCGATCAACATGGGCAAGTACTGCGACAAGTACACCGCCGGCGGCATCTACATCGACCGGAGCTGGCTGCCGAACGACGGCCTTGTCAACACCGTGTCCGCGCTCTACCCGACCACGACGGACAAAAACACCACCGAGTGCCTCAAGCGCGACGGTACGCAGGGCTGGATTAACTATGACGGCTATTCCGACATCACCTTCCGGCCCGGCATCTGGTACGTCATGCCTGTCACGCGCGCCGACCATATGCAGTTCGTCGGCGGCATCGCCAACAAGAGCGTCATCGAGACGCACCTGTTCTATCGAAACCTGATGGACGATATCTACGGCACCTACGGCTCCGGGCAGCCGGAGGAGCAGCCCTTCCCGTTCACGGACGTGGCGGCCGGCCGCTGGAGCTATTCGTATATCAGGCAGCTCTATGAAGCCGGCGTGATCGACGGCATGACCCCGACGACCTTCGTCCCGACCGGCGACGTCACGCGCGCCCAGTTCGTGAAGATGCTCGCCAGACTGCAGGGCGCGGACGTCTCCGAATACCGGAGTGCCGGGTTTGAGGACGTGCCGGCCGACGCATGGTATGCGCCCTACGTCAACTGGGCGGCTGCCAACGGCATCGTCTACGGCATTTCGAGCACCGAATTTGCGCCGAATGCCAATATTTCGCGCCAGGACATGGCCGTGATGCTCGACCGCTATGCGCAGCAGTTCGGCATCGTGCTCGGCACGGACAATGCGGCCGTGACGTTCACGGATGAAGCCGACATTGCCGCCTATGCACTGCCCGCCGTGCAGGCGCTGCAGCGTGCCGGCGTCATCAACGGCATGCCCGACGGCAGCTTCTGCCCGCGCGGTAGCGCGACCCGCGAGCAGGCGTGCGCCATGCTCTGCCGGCTCTGAAGGACAAAACAAGACAACAAAAGGACGCATCCGAATGGATGCGTCCTTCCGCTTGGATAACAGGAAGAGAAAGCAAAATCAGAAAGAGAAAGCAAAAAGCGCTGTCGGATCAGGGGTGCGGCTTGCCCTCGCGGTAGTTTTTCATGACGTCGCGGAACAGCTCGCCGCTGGTCGGCGGCGTCCAGATGATGGCGTTGGCGCCGGCGCGGATGGTGGCGCGGATGCTCTCGTCATCCGCGCCGCCGGTCGCAAGGATCGGGTAGTCCGGGAAACGCTCGCGGATCTCGGCCACGATCTCCGGCGTCTGCGCGCCGGCGGCTACGTTCAGGATCGCGGCGCCGTCCTCGATGCGGTGGCGGTAGTTCGTGTCGGCATTGGCCACCGTGACCACGACCGGCACGTCGACGCTGCTGCGGATGCGGTTGAGGATGCGGCCCGGCGTCGGCGCGTTGACGACGACCCCGGTCGCGCCCTGCATCTCGGCGTACATGGCGAGGTTCACGACGCGCTTGCCCGTCGTCAGCCCGCCGCCGACACCGACGAACACCGGCAGGTCGCTCGCCATGAGCAGCGCCTGCGTGATGACCGGCTGCGGCGTGAACGGGTAGACCGCAAACACCGCGTCGGCGTTGACATTGCGGATGATGGCCAGGTCGGTCGAGAACACCAGCGACTTGATGCGCTTGCCGAACACCATGATGCCGCTGCACTCGTCGATCACGCTCGGTACGCGCAGCGCAAACTGGCGCAGCGTGCCGTCGATCGGCGCAGGCATCTGCGGGGCGACGTGCACGTCGCCCGGCGTCGTCACCTGGCGGTCCGCGGCGGAGGCCGCATCGTCGCCCACACCACCGAGCTGCAGCGGTTCATTATCCGCTGCGGGGTACGTCAGGACCTCCGGGTCCTCGGTCATATCAAAAATGAGATCACGATCTTTGCTCATAGCGATACCTCCTTGTCGTTTTGGGGGAGTATGTCTTGACTTTTGCGGCCGGTTGTGCTTTACTGAGGGGCAGAAAAGCTTGATTCGGCCTGTAGTGAGAAACCAAAGTTTCGTTTTTGATTAACGTAACTTTGGTATAAACCATTTCTACGGGTTTGTCAAGCCTTTTTCCGAAAAAAGTTTGAAAAAATTTACTTTACGGAATGGGAGGTCATTTTCATGGGCAAAGACAACGACGAGGCCGCCGGCGGTTTCGGCAGCGTGTTCCGTGACCGGCTGACCTATCTGATGAATGGCAACAACGTGTACGGCAAGCCCGTCAACACGCAGGAGCTGGCCGATGAGATCAACATCAGCCGCCCGGCCGTGCGCAAGTATCTCAAGCCGAACGACCGGCGCGAGGTCACGGTGCCGTCGGCACTGGTCGTGAGCCGCATCGCGCGGTATTTCCGCACGACGCCGAACTTCCTGCTCGGCTTTGACGAAGCGGCCGACAGCGAGGATGTGCAGCGCGCCGGCGAGAGCGACGTCTACAGCTCCCTCGGCCTGAGCCAGGAGGCCATCGACGGCCTGCACCGCCTGCATGCGCAGGCGGTCACAGACCCGAAGGCCGCCGAATTGCAGCGCCTGCTCGACAAGCTCATCTGCAGCTATGCACACGAGGCGGACAAGCTGCTGTGATCCGACACGACAGACACCCCCGACCGGAGTTTATCTCCGTCCGGGGGTGTCTGCATACTATATTCTCTAAAAATATATGAATAAACGGCCGCGCCGGTTGACCTGACCGCGAAAAAAGCGTATGATTGAGTGTAACTATCCTGAGAGAAAAAGAGGAAAAACTATGCAATCGTTATCGCCGCAGGAAAGGGCCTGTCCGCACTGGCTGCCCGGCGTGCTTGTCGGCCTGTGCGCGGCGCAGCCGCTGCTGGACGTGCTGTCGTTCTGGACGCAGGATCTGGCCTGGGGCAGCAAGCTGACGCTGTCGCTGCGCCTGCTGATCTTTCTCGGCGTCATGCTCACGGGCTTCGTGCTCTCCGGGCACAAGCGCGCCTACTGGATCACCGCCGCCGTGTGCGCCGTGCTCTATGCTGCACATGTGCTGGCGTGCCTGCGCGCCAACGAAGCATTTACAGCGGCAAACCTGATCTCCGATGCGACCAACTTTATCCGCGTCGCGCAGATCCCGCTGTTTACGATCGCTTTTATCACGTTTCTGCGCTGCTGCCGGCAGGGCTTTGCCAGCTTTGAGCGCGGCATCACCATCGCCTTCTGGATCATCGCCGCCGTCGAGCTGCTCAGCGCCCTGACCGGCACGGATCCTTATACGTATCCGGACAAGCGCATCGGCCTGTGCGGGTGGTTTTACTTTGCCAACAGCCAGAGCGCGATTTTGTCGATGCTCGTGCCGCTCGCGCTGTGTCCGGCACTGCGCAGCGGGCAGATCCGGCGCTGGCTGCCCATCGCCGTCGTCGGCTTCGCGGAACTATTCTGCTTTGCGACACGTCTGGCCTATATGTCCCTGTTCGTGACGGCGATCGGCATGGTCATCACGCTTGCGCTCACAAAGCGCGGCAGCGCAAAGGTCTGCGCCGTGCTGCTGCTGTGTGCCGCCGTCTGTGCGGCGGGCTACACCGTGTCCCCCATACACCGCAACCAGCAGGCCGTTGCGGCCAACGCCGTGCGCAAGCAGGAGAACATCGACCGGCTGGTCGCGCAGGGCAAGGCGGAATTCGGGGATCAGGGGTATGCCTACCTCACCTACGCCTATGACGAGTACCTCGGCGGGACTGTCGAGCGCTACGGACTCGAGGCCACGGCGGAAATGTACGGATACTCCACCAAAGCTGCCGACATCACGAATGTCCGCACGATCAAGATCAACTACTGCCGCCTGATGCTGAACACCGAGCCGCTTACCAGCCGCCTGTTCGGCCTGAGCTACGACGAGATGACCTACCATGGGTACTGCTATGACGTGGAAAATGACTTCCACGGCATCACCTACCTGTACGGCTGGGCGGGGCTTGCGTGCCTGTTGGCTTTTCTGGGGTATTTCCTGGTCATCATCGTGTGCGCGCTCATCCGCAATGCCAGGCGTTACTTCACGGTCGAGGCCGGCGCCTGCGGCGTTGCGCTATGCACCGCCCTCGCCAACATTTATAACACCGCCGGCGTACTGCGCCGCCCAAATGCATCTTTTTACCTCTGCCTGATTCTGGCATCCATCTGGTGCCTGATCTATATCCGAGATTACGACGATCCAAAGGAGAACTGATATGTCCGAAGAAAAACACTCCCTGCGCGAGCGGCTCGCGCCGATGCTGCCGAAGTTTCTGATGATCCTTCTGATCCTGCAGCCGCTGATGGACATCCTGTCCTTCTGGACGGACCGGCTCGGTATGAGCAATACGATCACATTGCTGCTGCGCTTCGCCGTGTTCGCCGTTGTGTGCGTGCTCGGGTTTGTGACCTCGTCGCGCAAAAAGGTCTACGGCATCGCCATCGCCGCCTGTGCCTTCCTGCTCGTCGGACACTGCATCTCCTGCTTCATCGTCGGCTACCAGCGCATCGTCTACGACCTGACCAACTTTGTGCGCGTCGTGCAGATGCCGCTGTTCGTGCTGTGCTTCATCTCGTTTCTGCGGGCGAACAACAAGTGCTACCGCGCGTTTGAGACCGGCCTGATGCTCGACTTCTGGATCATCACGGCCTCGGTCGTCGTGAGCGTGCTCACACACACCTCCTCGGCGACCTATCAGTCCACCAATGTGGGCATTCTCGGCTGGTACTCGTTCGGCAATGCGCAGAGCGCGATCATGAGCATTCTCGCGCCCATCGTCATCCTGCTGTGCTACCGCAGAAAGAACTTCCTGCTGTTCACGGTCACGAGCGTCGCCGCGCTGGCGCAGCTCTATCTCATGGGCACGCGTCTGGCATTCTTCTCGATCGCCGTGGCCGCGCTGGGCGTGCCGGTCGTGCTGGTGCTGACCGGCAAGGCGCGCACCTCCAAGCGCT
>OLGH01002774.1_pt1 | contig 13160 bp, 9 predicted proteins | sample 1604851 | NCBI WGS metagenome assembly OLGH01 (sample SAMEA3888894, study PRJEB22519) | human gut metagenome | biome: human gut; feature: human-associated habitat; material: faeces | place: Denmark | collected 2010 | reverse complement strand
GCAACCCGCTGCTGCTCTTTGGCAGCCCGTGGAGCATCAACTGGGCCGAGCAGCACAATGAAGCGCTCAAGCTCTCCGAGTTCGGCAACCTGACGTTCTAAGGGGAGGTATTTCCAATGCTGGCGCAGCTGAAAAAGCACCTGACCCTGCACGAACTGTGGGAGGATGCGAAATTCTTCTTCCTGCTGAATCTGGGGCTGGTCGCCACGGCGGTGGGCATCGCCGTTTTCAAAACGCCCAATCACTTTGCGTTCGGCGGCACGTCGGGTCTCTCCATTGTGCTGGCGACGCTGTTCCCACGGTGGAATGTCGGCGCGTTCATGTGGTTCATCAACGCGGCGCTCGTCGTGCTGGGGTTCGTCTTTCTGGGCGTCAGGTCCATGGGGTGGACGATCTACTCGTCGTTCGCGCTGTCGTTCTACGTCAGCCTGTGTGAGCGGGTCTGCCCCCTTTCCGCGCCGCTGACAAACGATGCGTTTCTGGAGCTCTGCTTCGCGGTAATCCTGTCCGCCGTCGGCGCGGCCATCGTGTTCAACATCGGCGCATCCACGGGCGGAACAGATATTGTGGCGATGATCCTGAACAAGTACACAAGCATGCCCGTTGGCCGCGCGCTGATGGTCAGTGACCTTGGTATTGTGCTGGTGGGCGCGTATCTCTACGGGCCTGCCACAGGGCTGTACTGCATCCTGGGCATGATCTTGAAAAGCACCGTCGCGGACAGCGCGATTGAAAGCATCAATCTGCGCAAGGTCTGCACGGTGGTCACCTCCAACCCGCAGCCGGTGCGCGATTTTATCGTGAACGATCTGCACCGTTCCGCCACGATGGAACAGGCCGAGGGTGCCTACACCCACGATGAAAAATGGGTGCTGACCACAGTCCTGACCCGCGGCCAGGCCCAGAAGCTCCGCCTGCACGTCCGCGGTCTGGACGACCACGCCTTTATCACGATTGTGAACAGCAGCGAGATCGTGGGCAAGGGCTTCCGGGCGATTTGAAAAACCAGAGCCTTCCCCCGAGGGGGAAGGTGGCCCCGCAGGGCCGGATGAGGGCGGAGTCCCCCACGGCGGCCAGTTAAAGCTGTGCCGCCCTGTAGGGACCGGACATGCCCGGCCCTCCGCGGAAAGGCAGGCTCGCACCTGCGGGAAGGCCGCGGGCCGGGCATGCCCGGCCCCAACGAAGCAGCAGCCCCGCTATCGGGCAATTGCGGCAAACCCGGCCCTCATCAGTCCGCTTTGCGGGCAGCTTCCCCCTGCGCGGGGGAAGCCTTTGCATCGCACCCGTCCTCTTTTGGACGGGTGCTTTTTCTATGCATACAGTTGTAATCACTCCGTAAATATGGTATACTTTCTATAAGTATCACCATACTGCTTACAAACAAAATTTACGAGGGGAACCTCTTTATGAGATATTCAAAACACCTTACCTACGCGGAACGTATGTTCCTGCGGGCGCGGCTGAACCGGGTGCGGCATATCACGCTCGACCCGGATGGGCCGGGCGTTGTGCGCATCCATCTTGTGCCCTGCCATAAGCCGGACCGCGAGACGCCGTTTACGGCCATTCTGAACGGGCAGGACATCCTGCCGCTCAACGTCAGCTGGGCTATTCTGCTGACCAACTTCATCGAGGCTTTAAAGCCCTACACCGGCAAGGAGATACGCCCGGAGGAGTGGAGCGCCATCAACGCGCAGGCCGTGGCTGCGACCCGCAAAATTTACCGCAAGACCGAGTACGCGCAGATCGAGAGCGACCTGAAAACGCTTGTGGACTGCCTGTGCACGATTGCCCGCGGCGGGGAGCCGCCGCTCTCGATTGAACCGGTCAGTCTGGCCGATTATGCACCGCGGATGGCCGCGCCCCACCGCATGGACCTGATGGTCAGCTCGATGGTCAAGGACGGCGCGTGGCACTGCAACCAGAAATGCCTGCACTGCTACGCCGCCAACCAGCCGCTTTCCGCCGTGCCGGAGTTGGACACCGACCAGTGGCTGGCCGTCATTGAAAAATGCCGCAACGCCGGCATTCCGCAGCTGACCTTTACGGGCGGCGAACCGACGCTGCGCCACGATCTGGTCAAGCTCGTGCAGGCGGCACAATGGTTTGTCACCCGCCTGAACACCAATGGCCGGATGCTGACCAGCATGATGTGCAAGGATCTGCACGCCGCCAGCCTGGACGCTGTGCAGATCACGTTCTACTCCGCCGATGCCGACATCCACAACGCGCTGGTCGGCGTGGACGGCTACACCGACACGGTGAACGGCATCAAAAATGCGCTGGCTGCGGACCTGAACGTCAGCCTGAACACACCGCTTTGCAGCCTGAACAGGGACTACTTGTCGGTGGTCAGATTCGCGCATGAGCTGGGCATCCGCTACCTGACCTGCAGCGGGCTGATCCCTGCGGGCAATGCCGAGAGCGACGCCAGCCGCGCCGTGCGCCTGACTCCCGCCGAGCTGGAGGATGTACTGCGCCCCGCCATGGAGTACGCCGCCGCAAACGGCATGGAAATCAACTTTACAAGCCCCGGCTGGCTGCCCGAGGAGACGCTGCGCACGCTGGGCTTTACCCAGATCCCCAGCTGCGGTGCCTGTCTGTCCAACATGGCCGTGGCGCCGGACGGCACGGTGCTGCCCTGCCAGAGCTGGCTGACCGGCAAGGGACTGGGCAATATGCTGCGCACCCCCTGGCCGCGCATCTGGCACAGCGGTGCCTGCCGCGCCATCCGCGGCGAGAGCGCCAAAATGGAGCGCCGCTGCCAGCTGGGGGCCACCCCGATGCAGGAGGGCTGCTGATGAAGATGAACTTTCTGCGCCGGTTGGCGCTTTTGTGCGCGGTGCTGACCTGCGGTATGCTGCTGGCCCTGCCCGCCGCTGCCGCGGAGGCTGATGCCCCCTACGCCGAGGACGGCGACATGGACTACATCCGCAGCTATGTTGTGACCGTTGACCCGCGGGAGGACGGCTCCGCCGACATCACCTACGACATCGACTGGCAGGTCATCGACGGCGATAAGACCGATTATTTGAGCTGGGTCAAGATCGGCCTGGCCAATTCCAGCGTGGACGAGCTGACCCCGCTGACCGATACGATCTCTGATTTACAGTACACGAGCGACGGCGGCAGCTACGCCAAGGTCGTGTTCCGCCACCGTTACTACGCGCCCGATGTGGCCGCCGCCAACGGCGGGGAGAGCAGTGTACATTTTGCATTCAGCGTGCACCAGAGCCATTTGTTCACAAAAAACGATGATGGTACGGCAAACTTCGCGTTTACACCCGGCTGGTTCGACGACCTGAGCGTTGAAAATATGCAGGTGCGCTGGCACAATTACGACGGTTTTGTCGCCGATAACACCGGCGTGGACGGCGATTACCTGACCTGGGATTTCGGCGCGATGGGGCACGGCCAGCAGGCCATGGTGCATGTGACGGTGCCTGTCACGAACGCCGCGGCGTTTGACCCCGGCGCAGCCATGACCACCGACGACTATGACAGCGGCGAGGACCTGGACGAGATCGTCGGTATGCTGGTGACGCTGGTTGTGGTGCTGCTGGCAGTTGCCGTCATCATCATTGCGATAGCCTCCCAGTCCCCCGAGTGGGGCGGCGGCTTCGGCGGCGGGATCGACCCCGACGACTGGTTCTGGTACACGAACGGCGTTCACACGATCCGCTGCGCCCGCTCCGCACCCCCGCCCAGTGGCTACCACCGCACGGACCCGCCGCCGGAGTTCAGGGCGGGCGGCGGCAAGACCCGCGGCGGCGGTGTGAGCCGCCACCACAGCAACCATTCCGGCTGTGCCAGCAGCTGTGCCTGCGCGTGTGCGTCCAGCTGCGCGTGTGCCTGCGCCTGTGCAGGCGGCGGGCGCGCCGGGTGCAGTGTCAAGGATTTTTACACCGTGAAGCTCCCTAAAAAATCTGTAGGGGCCGATGCTTGCATCGGCCCGGAAACCGAGGATAAACGATGAGCCTGGAAGACCAATACGATGCCTGGGTCCGCGGCCTGATGGGCGGCGGCAGGTACGCCGCGACCCCGAAGCAGGCTGAGGACGCCAACGACGCCGTGCAGCAGATGCAGGCCCAGCTGGACGCCCTGACCGAGGCCCAGAAGCGCCAGACTGCCGCGGGCAGCGCACTGAACGCCGTGCAGAAGGCAGGGGCCGCCACGGCGGAGAGCGTGCGCAGGATGAGCAGCGAGCTGACGAAGTCGCTCAAGCAGGACGGTCTGCTGGGCGGCACCGTAGCTGCGCCCTCCCCTGCCCCGGCTGTGCCCGCCAAGGCGGATTTTGCCGGAGTGACCGAAAAGATCAAGGCCCAGGTGCTGGGGCAGGATGCCTTCGTCTCGGCGCTGGTCAAGGCGTTCCGCCGCCCGTTTGTGCTGGGCACGGCGGACGACACCGCCCACGCCCGCAGCGTGATGCTGCTCTGCGGCCCCAACGGCACGGGCCGCCACTATGCGCTGCAATGCGTGGTGGACGAGCTGGCCGCCCGCGGTGTGCTGCACAGCGCTGCCGTGGAGACGCTGGATCTGGCGCTCTACCCCGGCCCCGCGCAGGAGAAGCTGTTTTTGCAGGACCTTTACGCGGCGCTGCAGTCCGACGCCGAGGTGCTGACCTTTGAGCATTACGAGAGCTGCGCCGCCAACTACCTGAATATGCTGGCGACGCTGGCGATGGACGGCACGCTGGCATTGTCGAGCCGGTACGTTTTGCAGCGCGGCATCCTCGTGGATGTCGGCACGGCGCTGGCCCCCGGTGCCATCGGCGAGCTGCAGGCCGGCGGCAAGTATTTTGTGTTCTACTCCAACAAGGGCGAGACCGCGCTGGCCGATTACTTTGGGGCAAAGTTTGTGGACGCCGTTGCGGGCGACATCTGCCGCACCGAGGCGTTCACCCCCGAGGCGCTGGCCGCCGTGGCCGCGCGGGAGCTGAATTATCTGGCCCAGCGCACCCGCAGGCAGTGCGGACTGGCGCTGACCATGGGCGCAGATGTGCGTGACCTGCTGGCGTCGCAGTACGGCAAGACCAGCGGTATGCAGGCTATGCGCGACTACTGCGAGACAGTCTACCGCGCGATTGCCGAGTACGTGCTGGATGCCGACGAGACGCCCACCGACGGCACGCCCGCCGCGCTGACGGCGGAGAACGGCAGGCTGTGCATGGCCGTGAACGGCGGCGACTCCTTTGACCTGCTGGCGCTGCTGCCCCAGCAGTACCGCGGCGATGTGGACGCGGTGGAGGCTGAGCTGGACGGCATCATCGGTCTGGATGAAATCAAGAGCTATGTGCGTGACATCGCCAAAAACGTGCAGGCCCAGCAGCGCCGCAAGGCCCAGGGCCTGAAGGTCGCCGAGGTCAACATGCACATGATCTTTACCGGAAACCCCGGCACCGGCAAGACGACGATTGCCCGCATACTGGCCAAGTACCTGAAGGCCATCGGCGCACTGCGCGGCGGCCAGCTCGTGGAGGTCACCCGCGCCGATCTGGTGGGCCGCTATGTCGGCCACACCGCCCCGCTGACGAACTCGGTCATCCAGAGCGCGCTGGGCGGCGTGCTGTTCATTGACGAGGCCTACGCCCTCTACCGCGGCGGTGAGGACAGCTTCGGCCTTGAGGCGATTGACACGCTGGTCAAGGGGATCGAGGACCACCGCGACGACCTCGTCGTGATTCTGGCGGGCTACACGAAGGAGATGCAGCTGTTTTTGAGCGCGAACTCCGGCCTGGCCAGCCGTTTCCCGAATCAGATCGAGTTCCCGGACTACACGGGCGCGGAGCTGTATAAGATTCTGTGCTCGATTGCAAGATCCAAGGGCTACACGCTGGACGCTGCCTGTGAGCTGCCGCTGGTCACCTACTTTGACCGCAAGCAGGCCGAGGACGCCGCCACAAACGGCAACGGACGCATGGCCCGCAACACGCTGGAAAAGGCCATTCTGAACCAGTCCAAGCGGCTTGTTGCCGACCCGGACGCAAGCCTGGAGCTGCTGGTAGTTGGGGATTTTGAGCTGGAGTAAAGGTTGAGCTGTAGGGGCCGGGCATGCCCGGCCCGCAACTTTGCCGTCGCTGCCCATTTAGCAGTTCCTCTGCGGGAAGGGGGCTTGGCCCCTTCGCGGGGCGTCGAGGACGCCGCCCCCCTACGGTGGCAACCCGTGGACTTTCCCGTTGCCGCAAGCGCTCACGGCGGCCAGAGGGCTGCCCGCAAACAACTGGATAAACCAAAAAGAGACCGCCTGTTTCAGACGGTCTCTTTACTTTTTGTCGTTTTATCGTGCTGTATAATCCGAATCAAGGTCAGACAGAATCCGCTCGCTGCTCTCGCGGGTGTCCGTCATGCGGACGGCGTTGCGCAGGGGCAGAACGGAGCGCGGCGTGACGGAGAGCTCGTCCACGCCGAAGGCGAGGAAGGTCTCGGTCAGGGTCAGGTCTGCGCCCAGCTCACCGCAGATGCCGACCCAGATGCCGTTCTTGTGGGCGTTCTCGGTCACAAGGCGGATCAGGCGCAGCACTGCGGGGTGATGCGGGTCGTAGAAGCGGCCCAGGTCGTTGTTCTGACGGTCACAGGCCAGCGTGTACTGAGTCAGATCGTTCGTGCCGATGCTGAAGAAGTCGACCTCCTTTGCCAGACGGTCACTGTTGATGGCCGCGGCGGGCGTCTCGATCATAATGCCGATCTGCACATCCTCGCTGTAGGGGATGCCCTCGTTTTTCAGCTCGCGGCGGACCTCCTCGCACATGCGCTTGGCCTCACGGACCTCCCAGACGGAGGTGACCATCGGGAACATAATGCCCAGCTTGCCGAATGCGGACGCGCGGAACAGGGCGCGCAGCTGGGTCTTGAAGATCTCGGGCCGGGTCAGGCAGATGCGCAGCGCGCGCATACCCATGGCGGGGTTATCCTCCTTGGGCAGGTCAAAGTAGCCGATCTGCTTGTCCGCGCCGATGTCCAGCGTGCGGATGATGACCTCCTTGCCGTCCATGTCAGACAGCACCTGCTTGTAGGCTTCAAACTGCTGCTCCTCGGTGGGATAGTCCGTCGTGTTCAGGTAGAGGAACTCGGAGCGGAACAGACCGATGCCGCCGCCGTCGTTGACCTGCACGGCATGCACATCCTCCGGCGAGCCGATGTTGCAGTAGATGCGGATGGTCTTGCCGTCCTTCGTTACGTTGGCCTGGCCCTTGAGCGTTTCCAGCAGGCGCTGCAGGCGCAGCTGCTCGTCGCGCTTTTTCAGCAGGCGGTCACGGGTGTCGTCGTCGGGGTCGATGACCAGCGCACCGGTGCTGCCGTCCGCGATGGCGGCGCGGCCCTCCAGCTCGGGCTTGAGCGCGTCGCCCATGCCGACGATGGCGGGAATGCCCAGCGTGCGGGCCAGAATGGCCGTATGGCTCGAACCGGAGCCGCCCGCCGTGATGAAGCCCAGGACCTTGGACTTGTCCAGCTGGATCGTTTCGGACGGGGCCAGGTCGTCGGCGCAGAGCAGCACCGGCACATCGGACGCAATGCCGCCCTGCACGATGCCGCACAGGATGCCCAGAATGCGCTGGCTGACATCCTTGACGTCGGCGGCGCGGGCCTGCATATAGGCGTCGTCCATCGAGGCGAACATCTCGGCAAACTGCTCTGACGTGTCGGAGACGGCGGCCTCGGCGTTCATTTTCTGGTTGACGATGCGATCCTCAATGGCCTCCTCGTAGTCGAGGTCCTCGGCCATCATCTGGTGGGTCTCAAACAGCATGGCGGCTTCGTCGCCGGCCTCCTTGCGGGCCTGCTCGGCCAGCACGCCCAGCTGCTCGACTGCGCCGGTCTGCGCACCCTTGAAGCGGTGCCACTCGGCGTCGGTATCCTCCACCGTGTAGCGCTTGATCTCCGCCGTGGCACGGCGGTAAAAGTAAAGCGGGCCAACGCCGACACCGGCGGAAACGCCCTTGCCTTGAATCGTGATCATTGGGGAGCCTCCTTCAAATCAAAACCGCGGCTGCCGTCTTGCTGCGGCGGCCGCGGCCGTACATGATGCCGGAATTACAGATGCTCGTTGAAGAACTTCTCCAGAGCGGGGGCAGCGGTGTCCTCGTCGGCACCCTCGATCTTGACGGTGACGGTGTCGCCGCACTTGATGCCCATGCCCATCAGAGCCATGAGACGGGTGGCGTCAACGGACTTGCCGTTCTTGTCAACAATGGTGACGGTGCTCTGGCAGGTCTTGGCCTCCTTGGCCAGCATGCCGGCGGGACGTGCGTGAATGCCAACGGGCTCTTTGATTGTATAGGTGAATTCTTTCATAGCTTTTTCCTCCCATAGATGCGGTGCGGTAGGGCGCAGCGCAAATAATTAAGCTGTTATTATAATAACATACTCTGCCGCCAACGTCAACGGAAAAAGCTCCAAAAACGAGCTGAATCTTTGGTTATTTCGAATAAAAAATTGTGTGGAATGTGTATGATTCGTCCATAAATGGGTTGAATCATCATTTCCGGAGAAATTCCCGCAGCACATCCTCTGGGCGGGGCGTGTGCAGCGGGTAGCGTGCGCGCAGCGGCGCGGCGGCACCGTCCATGATGTAAGGCGTGCCGACAAGGTCAAGCATCGCCACATCGTTGTAGTTGTCGCCGAAGGCCATGACCTCGTCATGGGCGAAGCCCAGCACGCGGCAGAGCGACTCGACGCCGACACCCTTGTTGGCGGTGGTCGTGTCGATCCAGTACGGGCCCGCCACGGCGCAGTTGGCCTGCTGCCAGCGCGGCACAAAACGGTCCGCGTACTTTTCCACGCCCTCATGCAGGTAGACCGACACCTTGACAATCTCCTCGGGAATCTCGGACGGGTCGGAGATGACCTTGTAACGGTTGCCGATAAATTGGATGCGGTCCAGCATACCGAGGCCGCGCTCCATCAGATAGGCGCAGTTCTGGCCCGAGAGCATGACCTCGCCCTGGCCGTCGCTGCGGTCCCACAGGTCGTGGGCAATTTCCTCCGCCAGTGCGCGGGGCATCGGGTTTTCGGCGATGCAGTGCTCGTCCTTGAACAGCACGCCGCCGTTCTCGCACAGGAAAACGCAGCAGTCGGCCACCGGCGCAAACAGCAGGCGCAGGCTGGTGTACTGCCGCCCGGATGCCGGGCAGAACAGGATGCCGCGGTCATGCAGGGCGCGGATCTGGTCGAAAATTTCGCCCTCCAGCTTTTTGCGGCCATATTGCAGCAGCGTACCGTCAATGTCGCTGCAGATCATTTTGATTGCCATAATACAACTCCTTTGTGGTTACGGGAATATTGTAGCACATTTGGCAGGGTGTTTGCAATTTTGTTTGGGTGCGTTATAATAAATTCGTAAGGGTGAGCAGTGCTTGCCCGCGGAACCTGGCGGTGGCCGTGAACGGCCCGGGTCGTCGAGGACGCCGACCCCTACAACGTGCGGAAATGCGCGAAAAGAACGGAGATGCAATAGTATGGCTTTCATCACAATAAACCACCATGCCCCTGCCGACAACGGCGCGGCGTTTGTGGCCGAAAACGCCACACTGGCGGGCAGCGTGCGGCTTGAGAAAAACAGCAGCGTCTGGTACGGCGCGGTGCTGCGGGCGGACACCGGGCGCATCGCCATTGGGGAAAACTCCAACGTGCAGGACAACGCCGTGCTGCACACCGGCCCCGGGCTGGATGTGACGGTGGGGCGCGGAACGTCCGTCGGGCACGGGGCCGTTGTGCACGGCTGCACGGTGGGCGACGGCTGCCTGATTGGGATGCACGCGACGATTTTGAACGGCGCGGTCATCGGGGACGGCTGCCTGATCGCCGCGGGGGCGCTTGTGCCGGAGAATATGCAGGTGCCCGCGGGGAGCCTTGTCATCGGCGTGCCCGGCAAGGTCGTGCGGCCCGTCAGCGCGGCACAGGCTGCCGCCATCAAGGCCAACGAAGAAGAATATCTGGAATTGGCGAGGGCGCACGCAGAGGCAAAATAACCGCGGTATGCGCTTTTGCCGGAGACGTAGGGCGGGATGCCCTCATCCCGCCGCGGGGCCTTGCCGTCATTGCCTGTTCCCCGGATGGTTGTAGGGGGCGGCGTCCCCGACGCCCCGCAGGCGGCGCACGTGTCCAGGGAGGCCCCTACGAATACCGGAAACGGGAGCTTGTAGGGCGGCCAGCCCTCTGGCCGCCGCGGAGGGGTCAAGACCCCTCCCTACAGTGTGAACCGTTAAAGGGGCGTGTAAGGCAAACGGGCGGTTAAGGCAAGGCCGCGGGCGGCATATATGCCGCCCCTACAGGGCAACAAAAAAGTGCTGCAATCCATTGCGGAAAGCAGCACTTTTTTATTTTGGAATTTACTTCAGCACCGCGCCCAGATTGGCGCTGGTGACCAACCTTGCGTACCGTGCCAGCCAGCCGGTCTTGATGTTCGGCTCGGGCTGGACGTAGGCGGCCTTGCGGGCGGCAAGCTCGTCGTCGCTGACGGCCAGGTGGATGGACGCATTCGGAATGTCGATCTCGATGGTGTCCCCTTCCCTGACCAGACCGATGGGGCCGCCGGAGGCTGCCTCGGGGCTGACGTGGCCGATGGCCGCGCCGCGGGACGCACCGGAGAAGCGGCCATCCGTGATGAGTGCCACGGTGGTATCCAGCTTCATGCCCGCCAGTGCGCTGGTGGGGTTGAGCATCTCGCGCATACCGGGGCCGCCCTTGGGGCCCTCGTAGCGGATGACCACTACGTCGCCGGGGTGGATGTCACCTGCGTAGATAGCCGCAATGGCGGTGTCCTCGCTGTCAAAGACGCGCGCGGGGCCGCTGTGGACCTGCATTTCGGGCGCAACGGCGCTGCGCTTGACGACACAGCCGTCCGGCGCAATGTTGCCCCACAGAATCTGCAGACCGCCGGTCTGACTGTACGGGTTGTCGATGGAGCGGATGGCCTTGTCGTTCAGGATCTTCGCGCCCTCGATGTTCTCTCCCAGCGTTTTGCCGGTGACGGTGGGAACATCGAGGTCGAGCAGGTTCTTCTTCGCCAGCTCAGCCTGCACCGCCGGGATGCCGCCCGCCTCATACAGGTCGGGCATGTGGGTGGGGCCGGCGGGGGCCAGATGGCAGAGATTCGGCGTTCTGGCGGAAATCTCGTTAAAGAGCTTCAGGTCAATCGGGCAGCCCGCCTCCTGCGCAATCGCCAGCAGGTGCAGTACCGTGTTGGTGGAGCAGCCCAGCGCCATGTCGCAGGTCAGGGCGTTGCGGATGGAGCGCTCGTTGATGATCTGGCGCGCGGTCACGCCGCGGCTGACCAGGTCCATGATAGCCATACCGGCGTGCTTGGCCAGCTGCAGGCGCTTGGCGTAGACGGCGGGAATCGTGCCGTTGCCGGGCAGCGCGATGCCGATGGCCTCGCACAGGCAGTTCATGCTGTTGGCCGTGTACATGCCGGAGCAGGAGCCGCAGCCCGGGCAGCAGTTGCAGGTGCAGTCCTCAAGCTGAGCGTCGTCGATCATACCGGCCTTGTACGCGCCGACAGCCTCGAACATTTTGGAAAGGCTGACCTCCTCGCCGCCGTAGCGGCCTGCCAGCATCGGGCCGCCGGAGCAGACCACGGCGGGCACGTCCATGCGGACGGCGGCCATGACCATGCCGGGCACGATCTTGTCGCAGTTGGGGACCAGTACCAGACCGTCCAGCTGGTGGGCCATGAACATCGTCTCAACGCTGTCGCAGATCAGTTCACGGCTGGCGAGGGAGTATTTCATGCCCACATGGCCCATAGCGATGCCGTCGCAGACACCGATGGCGGGGATGAGGATGGGGGTGCCGCCTGCCATGCGCACGCCAGCCTTGACGGCGTCGGCGATCTTATCCAGATGGGCGTGGCCGGGGACGATCTCGCTGTAGGCGGAAACGACGCCGATCAGCGGACGGTCCAGCTCCTCCGGCGTGTAGCCCAGCGCATAGAACAGGCTGCGGTTTGGTGCCCGCTCCGGGCCTTTTTTGACGTTATCGCTGTTCATAGGTTTTCTCCGTTTTCATATAAAATGCCTTCCCCCTGCGGGGGAAGGTGCCGCGAAGCGGCGGATGAGGGGCGGCCTTACGCCCGCCGCCCGTAAACGGGATGCTGCGGGAGCTCTGCCCTCATCCGGCCCTGCGGGGCCACCTTCCCCCTCGGGGGAAGGCTTAGAGCGTTATCTTATAATTACTTCTTCAGCCAGCTCATCATCTTGCGGAGCTCGGCACCGACCTTCTCGATGGGATGGTTGGCGGCGATGCGGCGCTGTGCGAGGAAGTGGGTCTTGCGGCCGCCCTTCGGGCTCATCTCGGTCAGGAACTCGGAGGCGAAGGTGCCGTCCTGGATCTCCTTCAGGACCTGCTGCATCTCCTTGCGGGTGTCCTCGGTGATGAGGCGCTTGCCGGTGCGGTAGTCGCCGTACTCGGCGGTGTTGGAGATGGAGTTGCGCATCTTGGCCAGAGTCAGCATCACATCATTTGTATTGCGCCCCGGATCGGTGGCAGTACCGTAGATGCAGCCTCTGGAGCAGTTCAGGATATCTACCATGAAAGGCTCCTGCTTGTGCTGTTTGATCCGTCCGGCATATTCCCGGAGATAGTGATAAGCCTCGTGCTCACCCTCTACCTGACGGACAATCTGTTCCTTACCCAGAAAATGTTCCACATTTTCTCTCAGGCCGCCGGGCATGGGATAGAGAGAACCGAGACCGTATTCCAGCTCATCCGTGACATTCATGTATTTTTTCATGTAAATGGCGGTACACATCATGGGACTGTGTACGGGAAGCATCCGGGGAATCAGCTCCGGAATATATTTTTCCACGTAAGTTACCACAGCAGGACAGGGCTGGGAAATACCGCCTGTGAAATTTTGTGATCTCAATCGCTAATATAAATGATATATTTTTATCAATATTCTACCATATTATGACAAAATGCGCAATTTTGAGCAATAATACATTATCCCGTTATTGTAAGAAAAATACCGCGAAGACTGGCGGAAAATGACACCTTATAGTATAATAGCAAAGATTGTGCGATGAAAAATGTAAGGAGTGTTCAAAAATGGCAGAGGTTAATAAGAATATAGATAACGTTAAAACGAAAAAGACAGAAATCCTACAGAAAACCTGGGCAGTCTGTGCCCTGGCACTGGTATGTACCTTCCTGTGGGGAAGT
>OLGH01002771.1_pt1 | contig 13177 bp, 9 predicted proteins | sample 1604851 | NCBI WGS metagenome assembly OLGH01 (sample SAMEA3888894, study PRJEB22519) | human gut metagenome | biome: human gut; feature: human-associated habitat; material: faeces | place: Denmark | collected 2010 | reverse complement strand
CAGCTGCCGGAGCGGTGCTTAAGCCGCAAGGCGGGAATTGTGCGGTGTTGCCCTATCCTCACTCCCATTTTGGTGAGCGGCTAGCCTGCCATTCGACGTATTATTGAGGTTACCATTTCTATCCACACTCTCCTTGCGGAGAGCGATACGTTGGGGGCAACCAAGGCCGATGCGGCATTTCTATCCACACCCTCTCACAGGGAATGACTGGAATTTATTCATGGCTCTGGTAATGTTACACAAACTTTTACCGATGTTTGTGAACAGAAAAACAATCGTACTGGGCACTGGCATGGCATTTTTGCTGGCTCAAACACTCGTGCATTTATTTCATGTTCTGCTTCTGCTATTTTGTGCAGGCAATGCTTATTTCATCAGTTTCTGCAGCGTTTTCAGCAGCTCATCCACAACTTCGTCATTCCCGGCACGGATACCATCCGCCACACAGGTGCGGATATGGTTTGCCAGCAGCTCACGGTTGAACGCGTTCATCGCCGCCGTTACCGCCGCCGACTGCACCAGAATATCCGGACAATACACTTCGTTTTCCACCATCCCACGGATGCCCCGAATCTGCCCTTCGATCCGGTTCAGTCTGTGGACCAGGCTTTTATACTCTTCTTCACTGCGATGCTTTGTTTTGTGTGCACAGCAGCAACACGGTTCCTTCTTTTCGTTTTCCTGCATTATGTTACCCTCCCATCGCATGCAAGGTACCCCGGTGGGGTATATTCACTATATACCCCACCGGGGTACCTTGTCAAGTAGATAATATAATATTTTTATATTATTTTATGCGAGAGTTTTTTACTATAGCAATTTTTAAAATTAAAGCGGATATCCGCATGAACAAAACCACCCTGAACAGTCAGAAAGAGAAACATTCCACGCTCTCCTTGCGGAGAGCGACACGGTACGCCGTCAACCAGTTTCCAGTCACACTCATTTCTATCCACGCTCTCCTTGCGGAGAGCGACGAGAAGCGTGATGCCGCTATGAAAGAAAAGCTGAAATTTCTATCCACGCTCTCTTTGCGGAGAGCGACCCCTGCACAAAGCTGACAAGGCCACCCCAAATCGCAATTTCTATCCACGCTCTCCTTGCGGAGAGCGACCACTGACTGATGATGTATCAACGGGCGGGAAAATATTTCTATCCACGCTCTCCTTGCGGAGAGCGACCACGAATCCAATCGGTATCATGATCACAATAATATTTCTATCCACGCTCTCCTTGCGGAGAGCGACTCTGTATCAAAGTTAACATTTAATCACCCTCTCCATTTCTATCCACGCTCTCCTTGCGGAGAGCGACCATACATCATAGACAACGCCGTCAACTTCCATCCCATTTCTATCCACGCTCTCCTTGCGGAGAGCGACGTCTTTGGGTTTACTTGGTTGGCTTCGCGTTCTTATTTCTATCCACGCTCTCCTTGCGGAGAGCGACTCTTCGCGTTGTGGATGGCTCGAAGTCATCTATTATTTCTATCCACGCTCTCCTTGCGGAGAGCGACCGTGCACTACGACAATTACAATCTGCATTGTGTCATTTCTATCCACGCTCTCCTTGCGGAGAGCGACATCTCTAATCCATTCAAAACACTCATAATTCTGACATTTCTATCCACGCTCTCCTTGCGGAGAGCGACCACCATCCGCAAACGTCAGGTCATCCCCATAATACAATTTCTATCCACGCTCTCCTTGCGGAGAGCGACAGACGTCATCGCAGAGATGACAGAAGCCCAGTCCATTTCTATCCACGCTCTCCTTGCGGAGAGCGACTCACAACCGTGTTGCACTGATACCACATCAGCAATTTCTATCCACGCTCTCCTTGCGGAGAGCGACATTTCAGACGCACCTTCAAGCGCTCCATAGCTTATTTCTATCCACGCTCTCCTTGCGGAGAGCGACACCATTTTCGCGGTCAGACCCTATGATGCGCCGATATTTCTATCCACGCTCTCCTTGCGGAGAGCGACGCGCTGATTCGGTACCTTATTAACACTTACCACAATTTCTATCCACGCTCTCCTTGCGGAGAGCGACTGACAGTTATGTTGTAATGGAGGCGACTAAAATTATTTCTATCCACGCTCTCCTTGCGGAGAGCGACGCCCTCAAAACCATCAAAGCACTTTTTGACACCATTTCTATCCACGCTCTCCTTGCGGAGAGCGACCGCTTTTCGGTCTCCGCGCATTGCTTTGATAGTGGATTTCTATCCACGCTCTCCTTGCGGAGAGCGACGCCGTGGGGGTGATTTTTGTTATCTTGATAATATAATTTCTATCCACGCTCTCCTTGCGGAGAGCGACTGTTAATAAGGTACCGAATCAGCGCAAGATAGACCAATTTCTATCCACGCTCTCCTTGCGGAGAGCGACGTTGTATACCTTGACGCGGTGCGCGTCCCATAGGTTATTTCTATCCACGCTCTCCTTGCGGAGAGCGACGCTGACTGATGATGTATCAACCGGCGGGAAAATATTTCTATCCACGCTCTCCTTGCGGAGAGCGACGTCAATGATGCCATTAATGGGTGCAATCCTGATTTTATTTCTATCCACGCTCTCCTTGCGGAGAGCGACGCGTACATTATGACAACTATAATTTGCACTGCGTCATTTCTATCCACGCTCTCCTTGCGGAGAGCGACGGTTCTGGGTCTGCTTGGTTGGCTTCGTGTTTTGATTTCTATCCACGCTCTCCTTGCGGAGAGCGACCTCGATAGATGATTTAGAGCCGTCCAGCACTCGCATTTCTATCCACGCTCTCCTTGCGGAGAGCGACCAAATCAAACAAACTTGCCGGGCTAAAATTAGTATTTCTATCCACGCTCTCCTTGCGGAGAGCGACATCATGTTTGTTAATCTCCGCGTCGTGGATTGCTCATTTCTATCCACGCTCTCCTTGCGGAGAGCGACGTTACAGTCTTAGGCATTCAGCACAGAGTGGGGATTTCTATCCACGCTCTCCTTGCGGAGAGCGACCAACGGACATGAGACAACGCCTTACAGAGTTGTGATTTCTATCCACGCTCTCCTTGCGGAGAGCGACAAAATGCACGCCCTGATATTCACCAACCTTGTGTTATTTCTATCCACGCTCTCCTTGCGGAGAGCGACGAGAGCCAACCGCCTTGCGCACGCCCCACCAAAATTTCTATCCACGCTCTCCTTGCGGAGAGCGACAGCAAAAGTGCACAAAACAGTGGGGCACTTTTGCGCATATGAAACAAATTTTATGGAGATTGCATCTTCATGCTGACAGGCAAGGCTGTATTTTACCCTTTCTGCCCCTGTTTTTTCCATATTTTCTGGTGCGAAGGAACCAGGAATTTTATGATTGCCTTCCCCTCGCACTAAGCAAACAAGATTCCATCCTGATCAAAATCCGGGTGCAGACCCACATGCTCGACTTTGCTTTTGTAATGGTTTCCCAGTTGATAAAAGCGCAGGCTGTCCGATTCCGAATCGATCAGTTCGGTCAATTTTGCTTTGAACATCGTGTATTGCGCGGCATCCAGTAGGCACTCAAATACGGAGTTTTGCACCCGCTGGCCGTAGTCTACACAGACTTTTGCTACTTTGCGCAGCCTGCGACGACCGGCGGCTGTTTCGGTGTTGACATCATAGGTTACAAGCACCAACATAACGACACCTCACTTCCAGAAAAACGGTGGGTACACTTCCAGGTCGCCGCGCAGAGCACGGGCCAGCAAAAGCGCCTGAACATAGGGCACCAGCCCCCAGGGCAGTTTTTCTTTCAAAAACGGATGGGTGATCTCTTCCTTCTTTTTGTTCTGCCATGCGGTCAGGAAAGCTTTGCGGCCATCATCCGTCAGCAGTACGGCACCATTTTCCTGTTTTTGCAGGTGTTTTGCCGTGATGATCTTTTGATTGATGCAGCTGATGACCAGCCGGTCTGCATAAACCGCCCGCAGTTCTTCCATCAGGTCAAGTGCCAGACTTTTGCGGCCGGGGCGCGGGCGGTGCATAAAGCCAACATAAGGGTCCAGGCCCACAGCGGTCAAGGCGGATGCACACTCCCGCGCCAGCATGCTGTAGGCAAACGAAAGCAGCGCATTCACATTGTCCAGCGGTGGACGGCGGCTGCGGCCCTCAAACACAAAATCCTGCTTTTGCTGCAGAATCAGGTCATTCAGGCAGTCAAAGTAGCGCTGGGCTGCCTCGCCTTCCAGGCCGCGCAGCTGTTCCGGATCATCGCTGGTCTGTATCAGCGGCAGCGCGGCGGCCAGCTGGGTGGAGGTGCGTTTCAGTTTTTCGACCGGGACACGCTGGGGATGATCGCGGGTTGCGCGTTCCAGCACCCAGCGTGCGTTATACACTTTACCAAGGATAAAGCTCCAGGCATAGCGACAGCTCTGGGCCATGTCATCCGACACGCGGTACTGCGTCTGACGCAGCAGCACATTGCCGCGTTCTTCCCCCACGGTGCGGGCCTGAAATCTGCCATACGGGTCAAAAAAGCAAAGGTCAATGCCCCGCCGGGCACAAGCTCCCATCAAAGCGGGGCTGGCACCTGCGTAAGTAAAGCAGACGATGCCTTCCAGCGTATGCAGGGCATGGCGGTGGGTTTCCTGCTTATTGCGGGTAACAACAAGGTTTTCGCCATCCAATGTCAGGTAAGCGTCCTCATTGATGACAAACAGGGTGTTGAGCAGCTTTCTCATGGCGTGCCCTCCTCAATATGCTCCCGCAGATACGCCGCCGGGTCTGCCTGCTGATACAGCGCCGGCAGGCAAAGCTCTTTCAGTGAGCAGGCATTGCAATGCTTGCCGGGTTTGCTTTTTGGGGTATAGCCGCGCGCAAACAGGCGGTTCATCTCATCCGCCATGGTCTGCGCGGTGCTGCGCAGTTCCGGTGTCAGGGAAACATGTTCCCGCTGCCGGGTTTCTTCATAAAAGATTTCCCCTTCCGGCACCTCGCACACCAGCATTTCTTCCAGCGCCATGGCCTGTGCACAGAGCTGCAAACGGTCGGCATCGTTTACCTTGCTGCGGCCATGCTTATATTCCACGGGCATGGGCTGCCACAGGCCGCGGCGGCCCTGCAATGACACGCCGTTTGGATCCTTGTGAAACTCTACCACATCGCAGTCGCCGGTCAGCTTCAATCGGTGGCTGACGACCCTCATACCGCGGGCGATCAGCAAATCGCCGCGTTTTTCCGTCAGGGTAACATCATGGCAGCGGGTATGCTGCAGGCGGCCTTCGGCGGTGCGTTGGTTTTCGGACCATTGTTGTTCCAGGTGTATGAGCGCCCACTGACGGCGACAAAAGCTGAAATGCTGGATACCGGACATCAGCAGGTAATCATCTGGGGAAGCCATTACGACAGCCTCTCGCACGTTACCCCTGCGGGAAGATTTTCATCCACCGTTACCACATAGTCATGGTAACTGCGCGGGAAGGCTACCCCTTCGGCACGCGTGACATGCACTGCATCAAACAGTTTATAGGACGGCGCATTGCCCAGCTCCGAATCATGCTTGAACACGATCAGTTCCCGAACTGCCATTTTGCCGCGGGCTGCACTGTGGTCATTTTCAAACATATTCAGGATTGCCTGCCACAGCAGCTGCAGGTCATCCTCTGAGAATCCTGTAGTTTTGCGGGCAAGGTTGGCAGAAACATAACCCTCTGCACGGTACAAGCCATACGGGATCACATACTTGCGGCCCATCTCAGTGCCTTTTCGCTCTGCATCCGCTTCGGTCGTAATGGCAATACGGGTGATGGTCACTTCCTGCGGGAGAACAGGATCCACCGAGCGTGCAAAGCTCAACTGAACCGGGCCACGCACCTGCCCACAGTTCAGTGCGCCTTTTACGAAAGTTGTCATAACAGCGCCAAAGGTACGGATATCATAGAAATTTTGGCACATAAAGTCCCGGATTTTACGGTCCAACTCCGGGTCATCTTTCTTGGCGACTTTCAGGGCATCCTTGGCATCAGCATCAATGCCCAAGTATTCGAGTGCTTTTTTATCGCTGCGGTTCAGGGGGACCTGATCTTTAATGTAAATCTGGTATCCTGCTTCATCTTCTTTGGCCACTTCGACATAGTTGCGAATCTTACGCTTCAAGCAGACATCTGTAACAATGCCATATCCCGTTTCCGGGTCGACACGCGGCATGTTGCCTGCATCCGGGTCGCCGTTCGGATTTCCGTTTTCAACGTCAAACAGAATTACAAAATCATACCGGTTTTTGATTGCCTGTGCCATTGTTATTCCTCCACTTTCTTTGTATAGCGTTCCTGTGTCTGATGGTAATAACCAAGGATAAAAGCGCCTTGTTCCGGCAAGGTCAGCCGTGCGGGAAAGCTTCCTTCCAGTTTTCCGCCCGCCAGCGCAGCGATCTGCTTATCGTAATAAATCTTTTGTGGCTTGCTCATTTTTTGCATATGCTTTTGTGCCAGCATCAGAATTGTCGGGAATACAGTAGCTGGGGTGGATGCCGCCGCATTAAAATAGCGGTCTTTGATGGTTGTATTGATATCCGGGTTTACCGCCATCTGGATTGCTTCCAGCACAGCAAAAAGCTGACCCATAACATACGGTTGATAATTTGTTTCCTTGTTATTTTCCACAGTTAATACCTCCTTTGGGCAACGGGGATCTTCATTACGCAGGTAGTATGCTTTTATAATAGCGGCACGGCCGCGTGTTACTTTTTGCTCTGCGCGGATACGCATCATAACGCCATCCAGCAGGGTTGCCGGGTACCTTGTATTATTCAGGATTGCACGCAAGACATCGCCTGCCAGCTGCGGTGCTGCCGATGGGTTGCGGGAATTGGTGTTGACGGTTTCCTGCAGCAGCCAATACACCCCCAGCCGCGGGAATTTATCATAAGCGGGGCGCACAATCTCTAAGCGGTCATAATGCTTCTGCACATTATCAAGCAGCGTTTGAAATGTATCCTGCCAGAAAAAGCGAACCGAGAGGCGCGCCGCATTAGGGGCCAAGCCAAGCACATAAAAGTGCCTTTGTGGGTCAAGTGTCACGTTCTGCCACTCTACACTCTGTCCATGGACCAGCTTGTCCACTGCATTTCGCACATCGCTTTCGCTGACAGGCGCATCCATGGCAAACAATGCATCCATTGCTACCTGCTGGTAGGCGGTCTCACCACCTGCTGCCCAGCAGACAATGGTGGTATCGCCCACGCGCTGAACATGTTCCCTGTCTGCCAGCAGATAGTTTAATGCCTGTGCATAGGCAAAGGCCGCATAACTGCCAACCGGCGCATTGCCCCCCTGTTCATGTCCGTATGAGCAAAAAGCGTCCGCATTAAAAGAAACAATCGATGCGCCGGAAGACTGTGCCCCGGTCACGCCTTTAATCGCCGGGTGCAGGCGGGCAAGCGGTGCCTTTTGCCCTGTAACCAGGCATCGGATTTCCGGTGCATCCGTGTTCTTATCACACTGCCGCTGCCAGGCTTCCTGTATTTCCGGATCGTCCTGAACATAGTTTTCCCGAATCAGAAATACCAGATTGCCACCCTTGTAAAGTTCCTTGAGACTTTGTTCCAGCGCTGGATTCTGCTCCGCCGCCTTGGGGTCCCAGTTTATAAAAAAGTTCCGCACTGCCTGTGCCGCCTGACCGGGAACATTTTGTAAAATGGCAAGATGCAGCTCCTTTGCAGCGGCAAAGCACTGCATTGCACGCTCCGGTTTGCCTTTTCCGTCAATGCCGAGCATGTAAGCACTGTTATCACACAAAAAATTGGCTGCCACACCACTAGAGCGTTTAACCTGTTCCGGAACTTGCAGCTGACATGGAGCAAGCACTGTTTTTTTACCGCGCTTTTCCTCTTGCTGCAAGGGGTGCAATGCCATCAGTTGGCCGTTTTCATCCAGTTCCAAAGCCCAACTGACTTTTGCGCTTGTCCAACCGGGGCGCGTGATTTTGCCATTGGCCAGCAAATCTTCATAGTATTGTACCAAAGCCTGTAAAATCATCGGTACACCTCGCAGTCTGCCACATTCAACACACCATGTTCCAATTTTGCATGGAAATACATCGGGGTTATGTTCTGCGGGTCAGTGTAGTCAAAGTCATATATCATGAATCCCAAATCCCGTGTTTCCTCAATGGTCGGGATTGGCCCGCCGGGCCATGCGCGGAATGCGGCAGGAAATTCACGGCACCCAAGATAGGGAGTATGAAAACACTGGCCCCTGGACATGCGCCGGGTAACAATATCCTGGAACTTTCCCGGATTGTCGCTCGGTGCCGCACGGTCAGTCATCTCAAATTCTGCCTCAATCACATAATGAACGTCCTGCAACACCATGGCTGCACGCTGAACGATCTGCTGGGGCGTGGCAAGGTAAAGCTCTTTCCCTGTTCCCTGCATCGCGCTGCGTACATCGGAACAAAGAATTTTGCTTTTTACTTCGTTCCGACGGATGTTGGTAAAGCGGATTGGGTTCATAACATAGATTTTCCGGATTTTCCACCGTAAGCCTGGGTGGTAATAGATTGCTTCTACTATGCCGCGTGCCGCGGAAGGGGTGAGGACTTCATATGAAACCCTTTCGACTTTTAGCTCAGGCCTCGAGAGCAAAGCATAATTCCCCCATACTTCCAGCTGGATCATCTGCATCAACTCCTTTGCATTTCTATTTTCAGTTGTTTTTAGTTTATATTTATGCTATAGTTTCAATATACGCTACTTGGCACCAAATGTCAATCCTTTTATCATGTATACTTTTTGTTTGCTTTTCATTCGGTTTTCTTTTATAATAAGTTGTGTCGGCAGCTTATGCCGTGGATAGAAATAGTTGATTTTACTTTATCGCACAAGAACGGCAGGGCAGGCTCCCTGCCGCTTTTGCTTTATGCAAACCAGGCTGCTCCCGTTTCAGCTTCCATAGCAAGGCCCGTGTTGTTATCGTAAAGGCTTCCGTCCGTTAATTCCCATATGCCTTCACTGATTTGGCAAACCGCCCCGGCATTCTCCAGCGTTTTCAGATGATCCGGGTAAACCGGAACACCATATTGCCCCAGTTGACGGAACAAAGTTTTGCTTACCTCTCCTGCACGCAATCGTGCAAGCAAATGTTCCCCCTTCCCTTGGGGAATGTATACGGTCACGGCAGGTGTTTCAATTAAGCGGAACCTCTCTGCCGCTGTTGCAAAGGGGAAAATGCGCCCTTCCATATCCTGCTCGAACCCTTGCAGAATTTGCTGTTCATCCAGTCTTTTATCTCCTTTTAAGGTACGGTAAAACAGAAAGTATGTTTCGATTGCTTCCAGAGATGCCAGATCTGCATATTTTTTCAGGACGCTTTGCGTTGCGGATACATTCTGTTCCAGCATGCGCGGTACATGCTGCCCTTCCAATGTGAAAATCTGTACCAAGCTCTGCTCCGCCGGGCGTCTTCCCTCTCGATTGCAGCGCCCCGCCGCCTGCAAAATGGAATCCAAACCGGCTTCCTCGCGGTACACAGCCGGGAAATCCACATCAACACCCGCTTCGATCAAAGAAGTTGATATCACACGGCAGGGCAGCCCATCTTTTAAGCGTTCCCGGATTTCCTGCAATAACTGTTTGCGATGGGCTGGGTATAGCAATGTTGTCAGGCAGTAGCTGCCCTCTTTGGGCAGGTTATTGTATAATTCCTGTGCTGTTTTTCTCCGGTTTACAATACACAGCACTTGTTCCTGCGCTGCCAGTTCTGCGCCAAGCTGGCTTTGTTCCAACTCTCCGCGCATTTTTAGCGTTGTACGCCGGAATGCCTGATATTGCTCTTTGGGATGTGGGCAAAGTTCCGTCATCTGCAGCCCAGGCGCCAGTTCATCAAACAAGGGTTGCAAAGCTGGTTGTGTGGCCGTGCAAAGCACCGCTGCTGCGCGGTAATGCTGTACCAGCTGCGCGATTGCCGCAACGCAGGGGCGCAAATAAGGAACCGGCAGGTTTTGTGCTTCGTCAAAAATGACCACGCTATTTGCAATGTTATGTAATTTACGGCATTGTGACGCATGGTTGCCGTAAAGTGATTCAAAGAATTGCACGGATGTGGTAACCACCACCGGAGCATCCCAGTTTTCCGCCGCCAATGCTTTACGGTAGGCTGCCGGCTCATCATCTTCCTTGGCAGAGTAGTCCACCCCTGAATGGTGTTCCAAAACATTTTCTGCTCCTAATATTTCCGAAAACACATCCGCGGTCTGGTCAATAATGGATGTATAAGGGATCACATAAATAACCCGGTCCATATGGTTCTTTACAGCTAGCGAAAGCGCAAATGCCAATGACGCTACCGTTTTTCCCCCGCCTGTAGGAACGGTCAGGGAATAAAGGCCGCGCCGCCCTGTTTGCCCTGCCGTTGTACAGGCACTCAAAATTGAACTGCGGCGCTGATTCAAGGTTCCCTGGGGATGGCTCCATTTTGCGGTATATTGGTTCAACCTTTTCAGCAGTTCATCCATTGTCTGGCCTTGTCCGCGCGGTTTAGGGCTGCTCATAAAGTTTTCCGTATCCAGATAGTCCGCATCGACCAGGCAAGAATACAACATCCGGGTATAAAATGCCTGTGTAAAACGATTTTCCTTCATCATTTCCGGCTGGGGCGGTATGGACGGCAGTTTAATCTCATTCGTCCATTGGGTATAGGGTTCAACGCTCTTTTTCAATCGCCCAAACATTGTCGCATCCTGCGCGGTATCGCTTCGGCCTCCTCCATCCGGCAGGCCGCTATGGTGTCCCGCAATAGCAAAAGCCAGTGGGATTTGACCATATCGGGCAGCCACCTGTGCACCAGCCGTTGAGTGATCCACTTTCTCTCCACCTTGCAGGCGCTTTTGAAACTTTGTACTATATTTACCAATATCATGCAGTAATCCAAGCCAAGTTCCCTGTTGCTGGGCATCAAAGGCTGCTGCAAATTGCCCACATAGGACTGCCGTTCCCTGCAAATGGTCCGCTACCGTTTGGACGCGGGTTCCGTCTTCACTGATATGAGCCAGCATCTTTTTCTCCTGGTGCATAATCAAACTCCCTTCTGTTTTGCTTTTCTCTATTATAGCAGATCACTCATCCCATAATTCGGACTTTCACTCCAGTTCTGCAATCTTTGTCATACTATCCAAATTTATCCATGTAGAATTGTTAGCTATTCCCATTAGCAGATATTTTTGATAAAATAAGATATTATAGGGTTTATGAATTCACTTTCTTATATTACTTCTTCATCTTACCGAAAAATCATTTACGCAAGGAGTGAAAAGCCATGAAAAGGAAGTTATTCTCATTTTCCGCCAGTGTTATCACCGCAATAATGCTTACCGCTTGTGCTGCAGCGCCAGAAAATAAACCTGCTTCCTCCGCTGCTCTTTCCCCGACCAGTGAACCTGTTGCCACAGCTATACCATCCACTAGCAATGCCAACTGGAAGTTACCGCCGCAATATGATTTTGACGAGATGATTCCTCTCTTCTCCCGCGAAACCCACACTGCCGGTTACGCCGCTGCCCGAAATCTGTACGCTGTGCGCAAGGGCGAACGCTGGAGCCTGTTTAATGCTGCCAACTGTAATGCTTTTCTGGAAGATTTGTCAGAAAGCATCCCGTACCTGTATGGTGAGCAGGAGCTCTCCATTGGGGTAGATGATACATACGATTACCAGAAGCTGAATGCCCTGGAAGAACGGATTAACCAGGAGCTGGTTGCCCAACAAATGCCTTTTACAACCATGCTGGGCGGGCACGGCGGGTATGGCATCCAGTGGATTTTAGGTGACAGCCAGATTTACCGTTCTGCTATTGGTGTCTATACATTTAGTGGCACGCCCATCGAACAGGTGTATGCTCCTGATTTGGTTGGCATCCAGCAAGGCATTTGGGATGATGAATATGCCGGTTATCTTGTTGACAATTCTGCACCTTTTGCCGTTGCGGATAAAAACGGTACAATTTTAACCGATTTCGACTACCAGGATGCCTGCATGGCCGGTGAATCTTTAATCGCGGTAAAGGATGCAGCCGGTAACTGGGGATATTGCGACCAAAGCGGTGCTTTAGTAATCCCCTGCATTTATCAGCCGCAGATGAGTTTGTCCATCATGAACGAAACTGTTGAATATCCTTACGCAGACTTATCTGGCATGGTAGTTGTGAAAAATCAATCCGGACAAAAGCTGGTTCTGGATGTTTACGGCAATGAGATAATTTCCGCTGGGCAATATGAAGATTTAGCCCCCGCGCGCGATGGCTGCGTATGGGCAAAACAGAATGGCCTTTGGGGCTTGCTGCAAGTACAGGATTATACCGAAAACAATGCCGACATTATTCTGCCGGATGGATGCATTGCACCAGATGTAACGCTTAGCCGAATTGATAGCCTTTGTACCTACACCACTGCTGATCATGGGCTGGTTATGCGTAAAGGTCCCGGTACAAATTATGAAAAAATGGATAATATCCCCTACGGTATCATCGTATGGGAATGCGGCTATAGCAGCAATGTGCCTGACTGGGTTGTTGTATATTACAATGGGATTTATGGTTGGGTCAGTGATGAATACTTGGCTACCACTATTTATTCCAGCAGTAAATAATAAATAAAAAAGCAGATGTTCATGTAGAAACGATATCGTCCTCCACGTGAATACCTGCTTTTTATAGCTTCTTTTATTTATTATATCTGTTCTGTGCCGCTATTTGTCTCTGTATGAAATAAATAGCCGCTATATGCATTTGAATGAAGTGTACTGTTTGTTTGCTTTTTTACCTAAAAGAATCGCGTAGGAGGCTCTCTTAACTAAAGAGCCGACCTCTCACACCACCGTACGTACCGACCGGTACACGGCGATTCAACCGCATAAGTGCAAGGACTTGTAATAGCGCCTGAGGATACTAAAATATCCTGCTTCTGCGAGTCTTTCGTTTGCAATGGAACCTTTTAATACAGGACTACCGGCGATACGCCAATAACCCAGTCTGGAATTGCCCCACTGGTACTATTCCAAAATTCTTCGTTTGAGTTTCATTACGCATCGATATAATCTTTATCGAACCACTCGCCTAGCGAGTGGTTTTAGACATACAAAAAAGCACCTTAGCTTACGCTAAAGTGCTCTTCCTGGTGACCCGTGCGGGAATCGAACCCACGTTAACGGCGTGAGAGGCCGCTGTCTT
>OLGH01002770.1_pt1 | contig 13182 bp, 13 predicted proteins | sample 1604851 | NCBI WGS metagenome assembly OLGH01 (sample SAMEA3888894, study PRJEB22519) | human gut metagenome | biome: human gut; feature: human-associated habitat; material: faeces | place: Denmark | collected 2010 | reverse complement strand
GCATCCCTGCAACCCTGAATCTGGCTCTGCCATCATTGCTCACCTCTGCACTAAATGCAATACTCAGTACATTTTCAGGTATGTATGTTGTCATACTTGGAATCTACTATAAATTACAGACATTTCTCTACCTGCCTGCCAACGGACTTATACAGGGTATGCGTCCTATAATAGGTTATAACTATGGTGCCGGAGAGAAAGAAAGGGTAAATAAGATATACCGCACATCACTTATGCTAAACAGTCTTATAATGATATTTGGCACTGTCATATGCCTGATACTGCCGGACAGACTTATCGGTCTTTTTTCAATAAACACAGCCACCATACAGGCAGGTGCCACGGCACTTCGCATCATATGTCCGGGTTTTATCGTATCAACATTATCCGTCACGGCATCAGGTGCATTAGAAGGTCTTGGAAAGGGTATAGAATCACTTATCATATCACTTTTAAGATACACGATAATAATAATCCCTGCCGCATTCATACTCAGCAGAATTTTAGGTGTTTACGGAGTATGGCACGCTTTTTGGATTGCCGAGGTCATAACTGCCTTGTTTAGTTATATAATGTTAAGAAGGATATTAAAAGGGATGCCATAATGACATCCCCCTTAATATCCTTCAATATTTATAAGTTTTATCTAAAAATATCTATCGTCCGTCTATCAGCACCTCTTTACCTCTAAACGCAAATCCGTAGTGGTGGATATTTTCTTGTTTTACTCCTCGCTTTATAAGCTCTGCATCATAATTCTTTTCTTCTATCTGCTCTAATGCCGATGCGACTGTTTCTTCAAGTGTGTTTTCTTTTCTTGGATTTATCACTTTAAATTCTATTACTATTCCCGGATATTTTTCATTTGTTTTGTCTATCGGCTCCAGCATTATGTCATATCGTCCATAGCCGCTTTCACGGTTTGATGTTATGATATAGTTTTCCGTCTGATCTACCATAAGCCCCAAGACAAAGCCATGGTAGAAGTTCTCAGGAGCTTTTTTTTCTGATGTATGTTTTCCTGAGTCAAATGAACTAAATGTATTCAATGCTACATCATTCATGTACTCATTCATACTTTCTATATCACCACTTATGAGTGCTCTTATAAACTCATTTGTTTCATGCTTTGCGGGACTGAACCATCTGAGTATCATTTTTCTGAACATAAACAATATCTCACGGTTTGTCAATGCAAGTTCATATTCATTATCGCTTTCTCTTATCAGATTCAACTCTTCTGACGAAACAACTTTCAAATAGCCGCTCGCAAGCATAAGACTCCACACAGCATCTTCTGAATAATCAAGTTCAGAGAATACTATCTGTTCATCTATAACGACATTTATTTTTTCACCCCTGATAAGATTTTCTACCATTGTTTTTATATATGAGCTTCCTTTTTGAACAAGACTGTTTATCAGTCCATTTGAACTTGACTCTGCCCAATACAATGCGATTTTCTTTTTATCCAGATAATTAATTATCGACCACGGATTATAAATATCACTTTTTTCTCCAAATTTAAATCCATCATACCACATTTTCACAATCTCTTTTTCATCTGGCAGTCCCTGTTCATCAAGTGCATTAAACACCTCTTTTTCTGTAAATCCAAATGCAGTAGTATATTTCGGTGATAATGTCGTAACTACTTCAAGATTATTCAAATCAGAAAATATGCTTTCTTTCGATACCCTCGTTATACCTGTCATTATCGCTCTTTCGAGATATGGATTTGTCTTAAATGTTGAATTAAAAAAGCTTCTTGTAAAAGCTACAAGTTCTTCCCAGTACCCGTTTACATAAGCCTCCTGCATAGGTGTGTCGTACTCATCGAGTAATATAATCACATTTTTTCCAAAATAACTACTCAGATACTTTGAAAGACTATTTAATGCAAACGATACATCTTTGTCTATAGGATTTTCCAAAAATGACCTGTATTTTGCTTTTTCTGTGTCACTCATACAATCCGACTCAAGTAAAAAGCGGTTATTCTCATATAATTCTGCAATTTTTTCATATATCTGATTTTTTGCAAGTTCAAATGTATTTCCCTTAATTGTTTTCATCATAGATTCTAACGGTTCCTGAAAATCCGGAACAATTACCTTTGATAATCCTATCAACGATTCTGGCTCGGATAAACCATCAGTATCTCCCATATAGTGTTCTCGCACACCGTATCTTGGTTTTCTGGCCTCCAACAGCAGTGTAAAAAAAGTGCCGCCGCAAAGCCTTATTTTCTCATTATTTGTCATTGATTGTCCCTCGTTTATTAAATACCAACTCTACTAACTGTACCAACTATGGCAGGCCAACTTAGCTAACTATTGGATGTCTCTATGAGCTACTCATAGGGACTTTTTTAGTTTTGTTTGTTAGAAAAATCGATTTTATAAATCGGATTAACTCCTAACAAACCCCACTAAACCATTATAACACAAAGCTGCACTTTTTTCAATCTCAGCGCTATAAACAGACCAAGTAGATGATGAAACTTCAGTGATAGCCATGTGAAAGCCCTGTGAAAGCTCAAAAAGCCAATCACAGGAGGAAAAAATCATGGCAAACAACGAAAACCAGAGTAAAAAACGTTACTATCCACTTCGCGATGCTGAGAATCCTTACAAGGTCTCACTCGTGGAACTCACCGAAGCTCAGTACAGAGCTCTTTATCCTGAAATCTGGGCAACCCAGAAACGCGAACAGTACCATCATCGCTGCATGTGTACAAAGAAATATCTTTGGAAATGCGATGGCAACTGCGATTTATGCGAATACCATGCTGCTGGAGACACGCTTTCATTAGATGTACCTACGGAAGACGGTAATGCGAATATGTATGACACTATTCCCGATACCGCTCCTACCATGGAAGATGTTATTTCAGATGCAATTCTTCTTGAACAGCTTATTGCTAAGTTCCGTGAGTTCGACCCTGATGCGGATCTCATTATTGAGATGCTTGGCAATGAACTTTCAGACCGTAAGATTGCAGAGCAGCTCGGTCGCAAGCAGAGAACTTTCGCAAACCAGATGAAGAAATACAGAACCGAGTTTCGTAAAATGCGCGGCTATTAATCTTATATAAGATAAGTAGCAATCCACTCCCTCTGGCATACATCAAAAAATTGTCAGAGGGATTTTTATAATTTTCAAAATTTCTCCACTCAAACTTCTCACTCATCTCCAGTGGAAAGTGTAAGGCAGGTCACAACAAGCCTTAACACCACAGAAACGGAGGTAAAGCAAATGAAACAGTCCTACTTCGATTCAGGCGGTAAAGACAAAGAGCTAATTGCAGTACTAAATGCAATCTCACAGGTATCCACAAGAATGGCGAGAAACATGACAATCCTCGCAAACACAAGACAATCAGAGAAAGGAGAAAGTCGCTATGAGCAAAATGAGCGATATGGCAATGACCATCGAAGAGCTGCGAAGTGCTGCCGCTGCTATTAATGAAGCAGCAAACTGGTTAGCAGAACAGTTCAGTGGTACAGCTGAAGAACCCCCCACAAAGGAACCTGCTGCCAAGAGAGAAAAGAAACCGGAACTCAAACTTGAGGATGTACGTGCTGTTTTAGCAGAAAAGTCCCGTGCAGGACATACAGCTGCTATCTATAAAATGTCAAGACTAAATGTACAAAAAATATTATATAAAAATGTACAGTTAGTCTGTTTGTCTTAAATGATCTTTTAGCCTATATGATTTTCCTGATATGGGCACTACATGTGCATGATGTAATATTCTATCCATGATTGCATTTGCAACTACTGCATCATAAAATACTCCATCCCATTCATTAAAATTCATATTTGTGGTAAGTATTGTGCTTTTCTTTTCATAACGCATATCTATAAGCTGAAAGAATAGGTTTGAATCCTCTTTATTAATCGGCAGATACCCTAATTCATCTATGATAAGAAGACGATATTTACTAAAGTGTTTTAATCTTGCATCTAGGCGGTTTTCCAACTGTGCACGCTTTAATTGCTGCAATAAATCATTACATTTGATAAAGTAGGTGCTTGCATGTTTTTTAGCAGCTGCAATACCTATAGATGTTGCAAGATGCGTTTTTCCAACGCCGCTGGGTCCTAAAAACACGATATTTTCATTCTTTTCCAGAAAACCAAGGCTTGCAAGTTCCCTCATTTCCTGTTCGTTTACACTTGGTTGAAATTCAAAATCATAATCCTTTAGTTCTTTTACAAAAGGAAATGCTGCAGCCTTTATCATAGATCTGGAGGCATTCTGTTCTTTGAAATCAACTTCATAACTGCTCAGTTTTAATAAACCTTCCGTAAACGATAATCCGTTTGTTGTCACAAAATCCCTTATTTCATCAAGATGTAGTTTCATCTGGGTTAATTTCAGCAGCTCCAGATTAGCAGTCAGCTGATTGTATGTACTATTACTCATAATCATAAACCTTTCCTATAATTTCTAGATTTTCTTTTGCCCTGTCCATTATATGCTCTTCCCTGAAAATATGCGATTTTCTTGCAATTGCGGCATAATGCTCAGAAATATAATTCAATTTTTTTGAACTTAACTGATGAATGGTTATGAATTCTGTGTTACAATACACATGTATATAACCATCATATACTTGTAATGAGACAATCTTATCAATGTACTCTGGTGGTACAGAGTATTGACAGCTTTTGTAATTAAACATGCTTGAATGATTGACTTTTACCGTATTTGTGGTGATTTGGTAAGGCTTTCTTATGTTATCAGCGGGCAGGCTGTTTAAGAAAGCCTTTTCTTTGTTATAATACATCAGCGGAATCCTTCCTGTTCCCTGGTTTACCTGTGTATTGACACGATTATTTATTCTTGTCACTAATTCGACTAATTCAATGTAATTCAATTTTCCATTATAAGCTCTTATTTCATCCAGTATTTTCATAGGTGCCTCAACTTTGGCTTTAGTATGCGGATGTCCGGAAATACAAGGCTGGACTTTAAAACCATAATCATCAGCGAACTGCTGGAATTTGTTATTAACTTTACCGGCATAATATTCTGTTCTGGCTTCATCCATAACAGTCTTCATGTTATCTGTAACTATTTCATCCGGAATACCACCAAGTGTTTCAAATGCATCATCAAGAAACGAAAAGAGTATATCCTGTGTTTTAGAAAGTGAAACCCTGTATACTCTGAATCTTGAATATGAAAGCAACAGGACAAAAATATTCACTTCTATAATTTCGCCTGAAGAAAGAATAAACGGAATAGATTCTTTCCAATCAAGCTGAGCCTGTTTACCCATAGGAGTTTCATATCTGACAGTAACCTTATTGGTATTTGATGGTCTGCTTTTTCTGAAATATGAATCGAATTCAGGATATTTCCTGAGATAATGACAGAAGTTACAATAAACACCTTTAAAGCCATGATTATCAACCAGATATTGCCATAATACTTTTCTGTAGTAGAATACCTGTTGATTTTTATCTGATAATAACTCTGTAATAATGTCATAAAAAGGTGTAATACAGTCATCACAGTTTCTTGTTTCTGGCTTTGTATATCCATTTATATATTTATCAACAGTCCGCCTATCTACCTCCAATTCTCTAGCTATTTGACTTTTATTAATCTTCAATGTGCCATCCTCCAAAAATGGTTTTAACTTGTACAGGTCATTGACACTTTCTATTCTTATATCTGTTATGATTTGATTTATTAATATCATTATGAGTTCCTCCTTGCAACTCACATATCATAACATTTGTACATTCTTATTTAATATTTATTGTACATAATTAAGTATAACTTTATAATATGAGGAGGAAAACAGAATGCACAGACTGAAAAGATGGATAAATGAAGCAGTCAGTTCTTATGAAGAACAATTAAAGGAGAATCCGATTGAAACAATAGCGATATCTCTTTCGTGGGTATTTGTAATCATTATTGGATTAATGGCAGTACTTGCATATATAAAATTTATTATTGATGGAGGATATTCGCTGAGTGTTGCCAGAATTAAAGAAAATGGAGCTTTTGCCAGTGCTAATTTTACAACTGGAACAATACATATAATATCTAATAATGTGGTTTGGATTATATTAGGAATAATTATTGGTGTACAGACCATAGTTTCAATTATTTTATTGTTTGCAGAAAAAGAAATATGGAAATGCATACTGTTTGTTATAGATTTAATTGCAATTGTATTTTGCTTTGTAAAAATGGTAACGGGTCAAAATAATTCAATGAGTGAGGAAATGAGATTAATATATAGTGTTGTTACGCTTATTGCAATTATAGTTTTCTTTAAGCTTCTTATAGATAGTGATGGCAGTTATGTATTTCTTGCAGAAGGATTAGGATTAGCAGCATATCTTATTATACTGGCATTAATTTTATTATTGGAAAATATATTGGCGATTGGTGCATTAGCAGGAGCGATTATAATCATAGGAATATTGGTTATCGTAGGAATATCTGGTAGTAGTTCAAAGGAGAGTGCAGGAAGTACATCTTCTGGCGGTGGAGGTTCGACCTCACATACAAGCGTATCAGGTAATGGTGGCGTAAAAAGCAGAAAGTCAGATAAAAATACAGCTAATACACCAGCTTATCAAAAAGATAGTAACCCTAACCATCATTATATTGCAGATTATAATGAAATATTGGGCAATAAGCTATATAAAGTTCATGGTGAAATGGGAGATTATGTTGAACTGCATAACGGAATGACAGAGAGAAAGATATGTAGTCTTGCAGAAGCAGAAAGTGGAAAACATAAATTTTATAGAGAAAAAACAGGAAAAGAAATAAGAGTTCAGGAAATTCCGTGGAAATAAGATAAAACATAAGGGGATACATTGTGAAGAAGAAAATTATAATTGGAGTATCAGCAACGGTAATAGTTATTGCAGCAATAGCTGCAGGCGTTATAACGGGTGTTTCATCAAAGAAGAAAAGCAGTAATGATATAAATGTTTCGTGTAAGGCAGTGGTGACTAAAAATGATGATATAACATGCTATGACTGGCTTAAGAAGTTATGCAACAAGATGGGTGTTGAAGCAGAGAATTACAGAAAAGCGGCTAAGGAAAATGGTTATATTACAGATAGTGATGAATTTAGTGATGACGACATAGCCTCTGGTGGATTTATGGCACTTACTTCAATGCGTGCAATGGGCGAAGGTAAAATGCAGATATATCTTGGCACTGATGATGAAATATCAGACAATACCAACATAGAACTTGCAATTGATAAAGACCTGATAGCAGAAGATTCGCTTGATAAGGGGTTCTCAGACGAAGAGGCTGATGGTATTCTTGATAAATTTGATGATTTGTATTATGGAGAATTCTGGCCTGATAATATTGAAAATGTTTCTTATAAGGAAAATGTATCACAGCTCGAATATTTCGACATTAAAGATTATAAGGAAGATGACAATATTATAACTTTAGATGACAGTGCAGCCAGAAATCTCAAAAAGGGTGACACATTTGTATTCGATTATAAGGGCGACAAGGTTTCAAAGAAAATCGGTGAGGATATGGGTAATGGCACATTTTCATTGGAAGACCCTGAGATTGAAGATGTCTTTGATACTCTGATAGTTTCAGATTCGGCAAGCATAGGCATTGACGATATTATTAGTTACTATGGACTTGATAATGTGGAGGTGTCAGCGGGAAATCCAGTAACTACGCTGGCATCAAATGTGTCTGGCAATATTCATTCCAAGGGATTTGCAATAGAAGCAGCGGTAAATGATGATAATGAACTTGAAGTTACATTGACAGATAATGACACACATACAAAGTACAAGCTTCCTGTTAAGCAGAAGCTTAATAAAAAATGTGAGAATTTTTCTATAAAATGGGATGTTAATAATATAAATGTAGGTGCACAGGTTAAATACACACTTAAGAACGGATTAAAATATGCCTCTGTTGGTGTTGATATTGATTCAGAGATTTCAGGAAAAATCGGAGTTCAAGGAAATTTTTCAGACGGAATCTTTTTATGTCAGACACCTGCACCGATTGGTAATCATCTTGTTGCAGTAAATGTAGCATTATATATTGTTCCAACAATAGACGGTTCAATTACTCTTAAAGTAGAAGTACCGTTTCATGCCGGAGTGTCATATGAAAAAGGCAAAGGTGTGAATGGAACAATGGGGCTTCGCTCGTCTATGCAGACATCAATTGAGGCAGAAGGAAAAATGGGCTTATATTTCAGGACAGCACCAATGCTGGTGACAATGAAATCCATACCGCTGTTAGACGCAGAACTTGATATGGGTGCAGAAGCGGATGCAAAACGAACAGGCAGACCAAATGGACAGATATGTTCTGATGTTAATATCAACGCCCCTGTTTTTAAGCTTGGAGCTGGCAATGAGAGTGTCAAATATAAGAATAAGAAGTCACTTCTTTGCACAATGAATATAAGTAAGGATTACAGATAAAGACAGGGAAGAAATAATTGCAATATTAAAGTCATTTAGAGATACTCCTTAAAGACAATTTGTGGTATAATCAACCTATATTATCAGGTCGTGAAAACTAAAGATAAAGACTTGAGGGAAGGGGATTATATGAAAGAATATGAATATGATGAGATAAATAATGATTTAGATATACCTGGTGTATGGGCTTTATGGGGAAAGGATAAGAAAACAAGCAAGAAAACATGTCTTGAAGTAGCTCAAACAGAAAATATATTGTCTGAAATAAAAAGTGCATTATATATTTTATCGCACGAGGACGATGAAGAGTGTAAAAAGTGTTGTGAAATATATAATGCACGAAAAAGAGAAGAATTTAGTAAAGATTTTAAGGTACATAAATGTAAAACATGTGAACATGTGAGTGAAATAAGGACATTATCGTGGAAAAGAAATCCAAGATATATTGATAAATATCGTGATATAAGTTTAGAGTATAAAGATATGGAAATTGTGGTTTTAAATGATTCTTTGAATATAAGAGATAGAAATTTGAGGTGTAAAATGGAAAAGGCATATGCCGAGATAAACAAAGCAAAATATTGGTATTCTTAAGGATTTGTTATTTTTATATATGTGTAAATAAATTATAAAACAGGAAGATTTATATGAAATCAAAAATAATGACATGGAACATACAAGGGGTTGCATCATTAGTATGGAATAATTAGTATAAAATTAAGAAAGGATGTGGTAGATAAAATAATTTGCCCAAAACAAAAGTAGATATAGAAGCAGATATTATTGTGTTGACTGAATATGTTATAGCTTAGGGAATTGATTATTTATTTGATAATTGTGATACTGTTGGAACAGAAAATCTTTCAGCTCATGACATAATAATAGCAGAGTGTGATATTAAGTGATTACTATAGAAACTGAATAGCAGCCTAAAGGTGAAAAAACCCGACCTCTCCGACATTATAATAAATAATAGACGAGAGGTCATCTTGTCTAAAAACAAATGAAGTCAATAACAATAGAAAATGTCTATAGATAAGGAGAATCACAACTATAGCAAATACAAGTGAAACAGGTTCGGCAATATGCTCATATCCAAGCTCGTGGTTTCCTATAAATATCGAAGATAACTGTCATTTTATTCCAGAAAAAAAGGAAATTACTTGTAGTGATTGTTCCAGATTGTATGAAGATATGGCGTGTTTTAGCTGCTCTGAAGATGACAGTGCAATATTTAATGGGCAGTTGTGTAGAGGATTTATAGATAAAAGAAAAGAAGAATTGAATCGTATTCTTATGTTTTGGAAAGTACAGGGATTTTATGATCGTGAAAAAATAAATGAATTAATCGACGAATTTGAACAGTTTTATGATTGTTTTTTTAAGCAGGAGTAATACATTTGAAGATAGTAGATAAATGTGAAAAAGAGGCAGACATATATTTATGGATATTACAATAGATGATAATAGAAATGTATATGTGGTTTCGGATATTCATAATTATGCGGATGGATTTAAAAGGCTGTTAAAGAAGATACAGTTTAATGAGAGTGATTTGCTGATTATTGATGGAGATATATTTGACCGTGGAGATAAGCCAGTTGAGCTGTATTTTGAAATAATAAAATATCCCAATATACAGGTGATACAGGGCAATCATGATGTCTGGGTTGCAAGGCAGATTATTGAACAATTCGGATATAGAAAAACTGGAGAATATATTTCTTATAATACAGTGGCTATTATGGAGAAGCGGCTGACACCTGTTGATATGTTAAGACTTGCTGAATGGATACAGGAAAAGCCATATTATATTAATCTGACCATTAATGGCAGGAAATATCAGATAGCACATGCACAGACATTTCTGACGCCTGAGCGTATGTTTGATAAAAGAAAGATATATATGGGAGACGGGCATTATGAGTATTTTATCAGGGGTATGGAGGAACATGAGCAGTTTATATCGGTTGTGGGGCATACTGTAACTGATAACAGGAGAATATGGGTGTCTCCTTCAGGACGGACTATACGCATAGATTGTGGTGCTGGTTATAAATGTTATGGTAAAGAGGGAACACTGGGGGCAATAAGGTTAAATGACATGAAAGAATTTTATATTAATTAATAAATTTTGATAAATGGTGGAAAAAACCGACCAAACTGTTATTATAATAGAGAATACAATATATTATGATTAACACGAGGTGACATATGGCAAAGAGAAAGATTCAGAAACCAACACGTTTTGAGCGTATGTATAAGGTGTGGGATTATCTGAGAAAGAATACAGACAGAAGACACCCTACCAGTATTGCTAAGATGAGGAAAGACGAAAATATAAATGCGTATATTGGTGATAAGGAGACTATTAACAGGCTTTTAAAAGATATGGCAAATATTATGAATCTGGAAGATGGAGGAAGTGATTATAAGTCAGAGGCTGAGTGGCGGTTGTATTTTGATGATTTTAAGAAGTTTTACGGTGATAGGGAAAGATATGAACGGGATGATTCTGATGAAGATGATTCTTATAATGCAAATGTAATGCGAATAAAGAACCTTTACTATAACAGAACATTTTCTGAGAAGGAGGTTGATTCAATTATTGAGGGTATTATGGCAACAAGGACACTGGATTCCAAGTCGGCACAGGAGCTTGTCAGGAAGGTTGAGGACAATATGACTACGGTATTTTATAAGAGAACGCCGAGACATATATGTAAGGTTCAGGAGCCGGAGCTTGCAGACAGAGAGCTGCTGAAGGACAATCTTGCCATTATACAGAAAGCAATTGATGATAATGTGAGAATACAATTCAGATTCAATGGCTATTCTTATGAGAAAAAGCTGGAGCCGGTCAGGGAAGAGTCAGACGAGCTTAGTCCATACTATATTGTTGCGAGTGGTGGAAAATACTATCTGCTGGCGGCTAAAGAGTATGAAGGTTACAAGCCCAATATGTCTATATGGCGGATTGACCTTATGACGGGTATAGAGATTCCGGGAAGGAATGACAAGCTTCATATTAAGGGGATACCGCGTATTCCAAAGAAAAATGTTTCAAATCTTCCAGAAAAATGGTCAGAAGATTTTCAGTTGAAACATCTTAATATGTCGTTTGATAAGCCGGTTCCGGTAACACTAAGGATTAAGAGTGAAAAATGTGAAGACAATCCGAAAAAGAGAGTCCGTCCCGGTTATACATTTTTACATGACTGGTTCGGAGATTCATTCACATACATAAGAACAGAAAAAGAGCCACCATATGACGATATCGTCAGGGTGGAGTGTTCACCTTATGGTATGGCACACTGGGCATTGCAATACAGTGAACTTGTGGAAGTTCTTGAGCCGGAAAGTCTGCGGGAAGATATAAAAATTAAGATAAAGGCGTTGAATGAAAAGTATTCATTGTGAAAAGAAGTTAGATTAATAGGAGGGAAGTGGAGTTTATGTCAAAAGTATCTTTTGTGATTGGAGCGATGGCCTCTGGTAAAACACATTTCATAAAACATTTTTTTGCTTATAAGGATGTTGATGTTTTAAATATTTTTGACTATCAACAAAAGGCATATAAAGAATCTGGATTTGGAGAAATGATGCCTATAGGAGTTCAATTCAGATGTTTGATGAAAGCTAATGATATGCTTCTTAACGATATCATAGAAAAACTGAAATGTGGAAGAGATGTTGTCGTAGAACAGACATTTTTTAAAGCAAAGCGTCGAATTGTTTATGTTGATGCAATACGTGAATCTGTTGATGCAGAAATGGAAATATATGTTATGTGCCCAAGTGATGATAGATGGCAGAAAAATATTAGAATAAGAAATTTGGAAGAGGGGTGTGGCTCTTTTAAGATGAATACTTCAGAGATAGAATTTCCGAATCCGATTGAAGGATTTGATTCCATTTATGAGGTGTCAGAAGACGGCATTAAATTAAGAATAGATCCGCCTTTGGATGAGCAGTTCCTGATAAATGCAAGAAAACAGATTACAGACGAAAAAGAGAGAATAGAAAAAGAAGATGATAAATCAAGGAAATATAAAGCGTTATTGGAGAGTATGAAAACACGACCGTTTTGGCACTATTGTGAAGTGTGTGGAAAGAAGGAGTTTTTGACTGACGAAGATGCATTCAATAGAGGATGGGATTACCCGCCTAAAATGGGTTCCTTTATTTAGTACACTTATAGATATATCACAAATTAAAATAAATACGGTTTTTGAGTTATGTATTGAACTTATAATTATTATATTTGTAATGATAATAGGTTTTCAAATTTTTATAAATACAACAAAGCCTATATGGGATGTAACAGATAAGATTGATTTTTATTCTGATTATAAAGAAATAATAGATAAAATGATTGAAAATTATGATAAAGTTATTAATAGCAATCCGTAATCAAATTTGGTTGGAAGCGAAGATTTGAGGGATATAAGTATACACATCATATGAAAATAGAGTTTGCAGCCGACAACAAAAAGCTGGGATAGATACTATATGTTTTGGCTCATAGTTCATTAAAACCAGAGCTTTCTATTGAATATACGATAGCTAATGTAGAAAAATGTAAAAATGAACTGTTACATAAAGCGATTGAGGATTCCATTCAAAAGGCACAGGTACTTACGACAGCAGCGAATGTAAAACTGGGTGAAATACAGGCAATTGATTATTCTTGGGGAGAGATAGATTTTGTAACAAA
>OLGH01002767.1_pt1 | contig 13189 bp, 10 predicted proteins | sample 1604851 | NCBI WGS metagenome assembly OLGH01 (sample SAMEA3888894, study PRJEB22519) | human gut metagenome | biome: human gut; feature: human-associated habitat; material: faeces | place: Denmark | collected 2010 | reverse complement strand
TTAACAACTTTGTGTGCATAATTATTTTACATATTCCGCCTTGACATTGGGGCGGACAGGCCTCATAATAAAGCTGGTAAAACAGAACGACTTAGAAAAGGGGAGCATGACCATGCGTGTAATTGCCGGTACCGCCCGGGGTAAAAACCTGCAGGCATTGCCGGGCGAGGATGTCACCCGCCCGACGATCAACCGTGTTAAGGAGGCCATGTTCTCCAGCGTGCAGTTTCTGGTGCCCGGCGCCCGTGTGCTGGACCTGTTTGCAGGCAGCGGCCAGCTGGGCATCGAGGCGTTGTCCCGCGGGGCAAAAAGCTGCATTTTTGTCGACCGTTCGTCGGATGCACTGGCCATCGTAAAGGCTAACTGCAAAACGGCGGGCGTTGACCGCCAAAGCGACATCCGCCAGGCGGAGGCCCTGCCTTTTCTGGCAAACATCCGCGGCCCGTTTGATCTGGTGCTGCTGGACCCGCCGTTCCATTACGATACCTTAAACGAGGTACTGCCCGCCCTGGCCGACAAAGTAGCCACCGGCGGCGTGGTACTGGCCGAGAGCGAGCGCGAAGCCGCCCTGCCCGAACGCGCCGGGACGCTGGTGCTGGCCAAACAATACTATTACGGCAAGATCATGGTGAGCCGTTACGAAAAAGAGGAACAGGCATGAACGTAGAAGAATTGCTCGATCTGATGGAAGAAACGCTGGAAGCCGGTACGGCTGTGCCCTTTGCCCCCGCCAAGCGCGTGGTGGATGTGGACCGCATGCGGGACATCATCGACGAAGTGCGCAACAACCTGCCTGACGAGATCCGCGAAAGCAAAAAAATCGTGAACGAGGAGATGGACAACGTGTTGATAGAGGTCCCAGACCCAACAATCCACCCAGACCACAAGGAGAGAAACCAGCCGGAAATGAAAAACCAGCCCAAGAATAAAACATCTCTCCTGAAGAGTTTAATACTGCTGTTCATCGCAAGCCTCTACACAGCCTGCGATGAACAGACTGTATATCATTCTTTTCAATCCCTGCCAACGGAAGGCTGGCAGCGGAATGACACACTATTCTTCAATGTTTCGGTTGCAGACTCCGCTACACTCTACAATGTATCCGTAGAAGTAAGAAACCGGAACAATTATCCATATCAGAATTTGCCCTTACTCATCTACTACGACAGCCCGGAAGTCCCAAATATCAAGCGGGATACATTGGAGCTGCGACTTGCTGACAATGCAGGTATTTGGTTAGGAGATGGCTGGGGTGGGTTATATCAATCAACTCTCCCAGCAGGCTTCATCCGTATTGGAAAAGCCGGGGAATACCGCTTCAAAATTATACACCTTCTACCGGACGAAGTTCTTCCCGGTATCAATGATGTAGGAATCAAATTAAAACGCTGACAGTCTCTTTTTACGTCCTGCATCAATCCGCAGGAAGATGAACAGCAAGATGGTGAATCCCCAAAGCGAAGAACCGCCATAACTAAAGAATGGCAACGGAATACCAATCACAGGTGTCAATCCCAGCACCATGCCTACATTAATAAATAAGTGGAACAGGAATATACTAACGACCGAGTACCCATAGACTCGACCAAAAGTAGACGGTTGCCGCTCCGCCACAGCAATCAGACGGAGTATTAATATAAGGAATAAGAGTAGCACGGCAGTAGAACCTATAAATCCTTCTTCTTCACCTACCGTACAGAAAATAAAGTCCGTATCTTGTTCGGGTACATATTTCAGCTTAGTCTGAGTACCGTTTAGGAATCCCTTTCCTGTCAGGCCACCGGAACCGATAGCTATCTTCGACTGGTTGACATTGTATCCGGCACCAGCCAGATCTTCTTCCATGCCTAATACCACCTTGATACGTATCTGCTGGTGAGGCTCCAATACTTTATTAAAGAAGTAATCACTGGAATATAAGAAACCGATAGAACCGATAGCAAACATACCTATCAGGAAATAACTAAGATGACGCTCACTTAACGAAAGGAAAATAAGGTACCCAACTACCAGCATACACAGTCCCCATTGCACCCAAACCAAATTAAACGGAGTCACATATTCCGATATAAAATAAGCGATTAACAACACTCCAATGGTAACTAACAATATATTGCGTACCGGTTCCCATTTCTTCTTATAAACCCACACCATTCCTGCCGCAGACAGCAAGACCATCGAAAGTACTGCAAACTCCCCTATCGGCGTCGGCGTATCGGCAATAAACACCTGATCAAAACGAATACCTACCACAAAGTAAACTACCGCGCACACTCCGGAAAACAGTACCACACCTGGCATTCCCTCCCGATACAGAACCAAAAAGAAAGCAGTATATACCAACGCTGAGCCAGTCTCCCGCTGCAAGATAATAAGTATCATCGGGAACAAAATAAGGAAAACCATCATCAAGATATTCTTCCAGTTCTTCATGGTGAACGAATAGGAATTCATATACTTGGCAAGAGCCAGCGCCGTAGCAAACTTGGCGAACTCCGCCGGCTGCAAACTTACCGGCCCCATGACCAGCCACGACCTCGATCCCTTCGTATCAGGGGCTATAAAGATAGTGACCACAAGTAATATGGCAAGTGCTATATAAATCAGATAGGCAAACATATCATAAACGCTGTCTTCAAGCATCAACAACACAAATCCCAATCCGAAAGAGCAAATGATCCAAACCAGTTGCTTACCTGCACGAGTGGAGAAATCCCAGAAGTCGCGGTCACCATAATCATAGCTTGCCCCGCAAACGCTAAACCAACCGAATGCAATCAGAATCAAGTAAACACAGATCGTTACCCAATCCAGTGATTTCCATATACTATCTCTCCTCGTCACCATACATTATCACACGATTACTCATTTCTTCCGCTCTTTCCTCGCTGGCAGGCGAAAGTTTTCCATTCAAATACTGTTCCATCATTAAAGCACCATAAGGTACTCCATAGGTTGCACCCCAACCACCATTCTCGACATAAACGGCAATAGCGATCTTCGGCTTGTCCATCGGGGCAAAACCTATAAATGCAGAATGGTCATGTCCGCGATTCTGTGCCGTACCCGTCTTTCCACAGACTTCTACACCCGGCAGTATGGTTCCGGCTATACGGCAAGTAGCACTTCCGGTAACTCCCGTAACAGCCGCCCGCATACCTTCTACAATTTCTTCATAATAAGAACGATCAATAGAAGTGTAACGACGCTCCCGATAGGTACTATCCAATTCTGCATCTTGAATATCCTTCACAATATGCGGAGTCACAAAATAACCACGATTGGCAATGGTAGCCGCTAAGTTTGCCATTTGCAAAGGTGTACTTAAAACTTCACCCTGACCGATAGAAATACTGATTACCGTCAATCCATTCCATGATCCACGATAGGCCTTATCATAAACACCTGCATTAGGAATAAATCCACGTTTCTCACCCGGCAAATCCGTTCCCAGCTTATAACCAAATCCTTGAGAAACCATGTGATCTTTCCATACAGTAAGCGCATTCTGTGGTGAACCGTATTTCTTATCACCAAACATGCGATAAAGCCCCCAACAAAAATAAGCATTACACGAAGTGGCAATAGCAGGTATCAGCGGAAGAGGTGATCCATGCCCGTGGCATCCCACACGCAGACCTCCATAAATGAATCCGTGAGAACAAGGAAACGATGTGGATGGCTGTATAATACCTTCCTGTAAGAATGTCAGCGCCTGCGCTGTTTTGAAAGTAGACCCCGGAGGATAGACACCCATAATAGCACGATTCAGCAAAGGTTTCTGCTTATCTCTCTGCAGCATATTATGATTTTTACCACGTTGGCGGCCAATCATCAAGTGCGGATCAAAGTTCGGAGCAGACACCAGACAAAGGATCTCCCCCGTTTCCGGCTCAATAGCCACAATTGCACCGATTTTATTTTTCATCAGACGCTCACCTAACATCTGCAAATCAATATCCAACCCTAATTTCAGGTTCTTACCCGGTATGGATGGGCGGTCTAGTTTCCCATCCATATAGTGGCCCTGAATACGTCCGTGCGCATCACGAAGCAAAACCTCTACTCCTTTTTCGCCACGCAGGTATTTCTCGTATGACTTTTCTATACCTTGCTTACCCACATAATCACCGCGAATGTAATAGTCGTCAGCCTCAATATCTCTCATTGAAACCTCACCAATATCTCCCAAAGCATGTCCGGCAGAATTATAAGTGTATTGCCGGATAGTACGTCTCTGAATATAAAAACCCGGGAATTTAAAGAGTTTTTCCTGGAATACACCGCACTCTTCCGCCGAGAGCTGCGTCATAAACACCTGATGCGTATATCTGGAATAACCGGGATTCATCCAGCGGTTCTTCACATCTTTCATTCGCTTCAGCAGCTGTTCTTTCGTAATATTCAGTGTGCGGCAAAAATCGAGAGTATCCAGTTCCGTCACCTCTCGCGGCACGAATGTGATATCATACGCAGGTTGATTGAACACCAGTAATTTTCCATTGCGGTCATAAATAGCACCGCGCGAAGGATACTGGATTTTATTAAGGAAAGCGTTACTATCTGCATTCTTCTTGTAAGTATCAGTCATGATCTGCAACACAAAAAGACGCATGATATAAATGATAACAATCACAATTGCTACCCCACCTATCACAAATTTCCGCTTTTCGAGTGTATAATCTTTTGCCATCTTACTTCTTCTTCACTCCTTCTATAGCCATGATACAGGTTATAGTCAGCAACGCACTTGCCACAATTCTCAGCAGCAACGTTCCGATATGGGCGAACGAAAAGAATTCTATGGTAAGTAATATTGCATGATGAATAAAAACGCTAACAACCAAATACTTCAGGAAAGGTACAATTCCCATCGATTTTATCGAAGGAACTATATTCTCAAATGCATCCCGCGGCACAAACAGGCGTAGGAATGTAGGACGCAAAAAAGCCAGTGCCACCGTAGCTGCAGCATTCATACCCGGCGTATCCGAAAAGATATCCACCGTCAGTCCCAGAAAAAACGCCCACAGCATCAAAGTATTCCGTGGTGTTTCCGACTCAAATTTCAGTATGAGATAAATATATAGAAAAGGAGTGGCATATCCGGCAATATGCACATTATTCAGTATCAGTACCTGCAATAGTACCAAACCGATAAACCAACCTATTTTATGCAGATAATTGATGACCACCTCTTATTTAATTAACAATTGATAATTGACAATTGACAATTAAGGTTACCCCATTAATTGCTTATCACTAAATACTCTAACACTTATCACTCCCATCATTTCCCTTCTTCCTTCTCCAATGTCTGCTGCTCTTCTTGTCCGGTACGGGCAATCACCCGAACGTTGCTCACCTTTCCGAAATCCGTGGCCAGTTTTATCTTCAACAGATAAGAGAGACCGTCGTGAGAATCAGACATATCATCCACCGTTCCCACCATGATACCCGCAGGAAATACTGTAGAATACCCACTTGTCACCACCGTATCACCCAGGTTAAACTCTGCATGGCGAGGTAAATCTTTCAAATAAGCATAACGAGAGTCTCCATATTCCCACTTCAAATAACCGAAATATTCACTGCCCACAATCTTGCAACTGATGCTCGATTTACTGTTCAGCAATGGAATAACGGTAGAGTAATGCGGAGAAGTTTTATAGACAATGCCCACTACTCCGTTGGCATCTACCACTCCCATTTCCGGACGGATACCCGCAGAGGTTCCTTCATCAAGGGTGATATAGTTATCCACCCGGTTCAGACTATTCTTGATGACATTCGCTTTGAAAATATGGTATTCGTCCGGTTCGAGCCGTTCCAGGCTATACAACCGAACAGAGTCCATTCCTTTATTTTTCAGCGTTTTCTCCAGAAAAGCCACCCGCTGCTCCAACCACATATTACGGTCGAGCAAGTCTTCATTGACAGATTTCAGATGGAAATAAGAAGTAATAGTTCCCGAAACATCGTAAACTTTCCCCGCCACACTGTTGGCAGATGTGAAGAACACACTCTGCTGATAGTAGTTGAAACGAAACAATAAAACAAAACTGGCTGCCTCTAACAGTAGAAAGAGGAACCAGTAGTTGTATTTAATAAGAAAGTTCAGTAAATTTCGCATATGGCTTTATCATCTCATCAGGAATGAGAAACGATCCACATTCTTCAGCGCCACACCCGTACCTTTGGCAACAGCATGCAGGGGATCCTCAGCAATATGGAACGGAATGTTAATCTTATCAGTCAAACGCTTATCGAGTCCGCGGAGCAATGCACCACCACCTGCCAGATAAATACCATTGTGCACGATATCGGCATACAGTTCGGGAGGTGTATTTTCCAACGCGTTCAAGATAGCGGTTTCAATCTTCGAGATTGATTTCTCCAGACAGTGCGCTACTTCCTGATAGCATACAGGCACTTCCATAGGCAGAGCCGTGATACGGTTCGGTCCGTGAACGATATAATCTTCGGGGGCGTCTTCACCAAGTTCAGTCAGGGCGGCACCCGCATTGATCTTAATACGTTCGGCCATACGCTCACTGACCTTCACATTGTGCTGACGGCTCATATACTCCTGAATGTCCGCAGTAAAGTCATCACCCGCTATGCGGATGGAATTATTGGCTACGATACCACCCAAGGAGATAACGGCAATTTCCGTAGAACCACCACCTATATCTACAATCATGTTTCCTTCCGGAGCTTCCACATCGATACCGATACCGATAGCGGCAGCCATAGGTTCGAAAATCAGGTAGACGTCACGTCCGCCGGCATGCTCGGCAGAGTCGCGCACGGCACGCAGCTCCACTTCAGTACTACCCGAGGGGACACCGATAACCATACGGAGCGAAGGAGAGAACAGACGGTTGCGATTATTCACCATCTTTATCAAACCGCGTATCATCTGCTCGCAAGCATAGAAATCGGCAATTACACCGTCGCGAAGCGGACGGATGGTACGTATGTTTTCATGGGTCTTTTCGTGCATCATCTTTGCCTTATCACCCACGGCAATCATCTTATCGGTGCGACGGTCGAGAGCTACCACCGAAGGCTCATCCACCACAATCTTACCATTGGTTGTAATAATGGTATTGGCGGTACCAAGGTCCATCGCTATTTCTTGTGTAAAAGAGAATAATCCCATGCGAATATTTATGATTTATGAATTATGATTTATAATTTATGGATGATAATGAGGGCGCTTACAACTCTTGCTGTTCAGCGGTCATAACTCATAAATTATAAATCATAAATCTAATTAGTGTTTGAAATGACGAATTCCTGTGGTCACCATCGCGATGCCATGTTCGTTGCAATAGTCGAACGAAAGCTGATCCTTGATGGAACCACCCGGTTGAATAACTGCGGTCACACCTTCATTTCCGGCAATCTCCACACAGTCGGGGAAGGGGAAGAAGGCGTCGGATGCCATCACGGCACCTTTCAGGTCGAAGCCGAAGTTCTTGGCTTTTTCGATAGCCTGCTTCAAAGCATCCACACGTGAAGTCTGTCCCACACCGCTTGCCAGCAATTGCTTTCCTTTAGCCAGTACGATAGCGTTGGACTTACTGTTCTTCACAATCTTGTTAGCAAAGAGCATGTCTTCTATTTCCTGTGCGGTAGGTGCTTTCGTGGTTGCAGTTTTCAAATCTTCCGGCTTCTCGATGTTCAGGTCGCGATCCTGTACCAACACACCATTCAAGAGAGAACGGAACTGCTTCTTAGGCAGTGCGGCAGGCTTGCGAACCAGAATAATACGGTTTTTCTTCTGTCCCAGGATTTCCAATGCGTCTACATCGTAATCAGGAGCGATAATTACCTCAAAGAAGATTTTATTGATTTCCTCAGCAGCGTCCTTATCGATCACTCCGTTTGTGATGAGCACACCGCCAAAAGCGGAAACCGGGTCACCGGCCAATGCATCGTTCCATGCTTCGAGCACCGTGGGGCGTGAAGCCAGACCGCAAGCATTGTTATGCTTCAATACGGCAAACGTAGTCTCCTCAAATTCATCGATCAGGTCAACGGCTGCATTGATATCGAGCAGGTTGTTGTAAGAGATTTCCTTTCCGTGAATCTGGTCGAACATAGCTTCCAGATTTCCGTAGAAGTGACCCTTCTGATGCGGGTTCTCGCCGTAGCGCAAAGTCTTCTGATTATTGGCAGAGCAACGGAATGCGGAACCTTCTTCGCCATCGAAATAGTTGAAGATGGCTGAATCGTAATGGGAAGAAACGGAAAACGCCTCTTTGGCAAACCAACGGCGTTCTTCCAGCGAAGTGGTAGCTCCATGTTCCATCAGCATATCGCGGAACGGCTGGTATTGTGCCTGAGAAGCGATGATAACCACATCATTGTAATTCTTGGCAGCTGCACGGATCAGTGAGATACCGCCTATATCTATTTTCTCGATAATAGTCGGCTCGTCGGCACCGGAAGCTACGGTAGCTTCAAACGGGTACAAATCAACGATAACGAGGTCTATTTCGGGAATTTCATATTTTTCTATCTGTTGCATATCCTGTTCCAGTCCGCGACGGCAGAGAATACCACCGAACACTTTCGGATGCAGGGTCTTCACACGTCCACCCAGGATAGAGGGATACGTGGTCAAGTCTTCCACTGCTTTACAGGGATACCCCAGTGATTCTATAAACTGACGAGTTCCGCCTGTTGACAGAAACTCAACTCCTTCTTCATGCAGTTTGGTGATGATTTCGTCCAAACCTTCCTTATGATAAACCGATACTAAAGCGGTTTTAATTCTTTTTGTTTCAGACATGGAATTGCGTATATAAGTATTTGATGCGCAAAGGTACTAAAAATGTTTATTTGCACACATACTCAAACACAATAAATTAGGTATAATTAAAAAAGGCAGCAATCCTGTTTAGGATTTACTGCCTTAGTTCATAATCTTCCGCTCTGATGAGCTTGTTAGTTTCAGGTAATGAAATAATTTATTTCCCCCGCATGAAACTATTACCAGATAGAGATGCGTTCTTCTACCGGTACATACATCGGATCTTTTTCGGTAATGCCAAATGCATCATACCATGCAGCAATGTGCGGCAACGCAGCGTCTACACGCCATTTGCCCAAAGAGTGTACATCGATCTTCGTCAATTGCAGGATGGCTTCGGGACGGGTATTGTTAGCCCAAACATTGGCATAAGCCAGGAAGAAGCGTTGTTCGGGAGTGAAACCGTCTTTTACTTCCAGCGGAGCGGCAGCGGTAGCCTTCTTGAATGCCTGATAAGATACTTGCAAACCTCCGTGGTCGGCAATGTTCTCACCCAGTGTCATACGACCGTTGGCATGTACCCCCGGTGCAACTTCGATGCTGTCAAAGAAAGCAACCATTACATCGGCACGTTTCTCGAAGTTCTTAGCATCTTCTTCCGTCCACCAGTCTTTCAGATTACCGTCTTTGTCGTACTGGCGACCTTGGTCGTCGAAGCCGTGTGTCATCTCATGACCGATTACAACACCGATTGCACCATAATTGAAGGCATCGTCAGCATTCATATCGAAGAACGGATATTGCAGGATACCGGCAGGGAAACAGATTTCGTTCGTTGTCGGGTTGTAATAAGCGTTTACGGTCTGCGGAGTCATCAACCACTCGTCCTTGTCTACCGGTTTGCCGGCTTTGGCAACCATTTCGGCATAGTTCCACAGGTTGGCACGCTTGATATTGTTCCAGTAAGAGTCGTCCTTGATCTCCAACGTTGAGTAGTCTTTCCACTTATCAGGATAACCGATCTTCACGTGGAAAGTAGCCAGTTTTTCCTGTGCTTTCAGCTTGGTTTCGTCGCTCATCCAGGCAAGGTTGTTGATGCGTTCGCCCAGGCTGGTCTGAAGGTTCTTCACCAAAGATATCATACGTTCCTTGGCAGCGGCAGGGAAGTATTTCTCTACATACATTTGCCCCACGGCTTCACCCAGTGCGGAGCTCACTACAGAAACGGCAGTCTTCCAGCGGGGTTGCATTTCCTGCGTTCCAGACATGGTGCGTTCGTAGAAGTCAAAGTTCTGCTGAGCCATCTCGTCATTCAATGCGCTGGCGGCAGAGTCAATCAACTTCCATTGCAGGTAAAGGACTTGCTGATCAACAGGTAAGGTGTTAAGGATGTTAGCAGCTTCAGCTACCGAAGCAGGCTGGCCGACAATGATTTCCTTCACATCTGTCAGTCCAAGACCTGAAAGGTAAGCGTCCCAGTTGAAAGTAGGATAATTCTTCTTCACCTCTTCCATGCTCATCTTATTGTAGTTAGCATGCGGGTCACGCAGTTCGGTACGAGAACGGAAAGCTTTGGCAAGACGGGTTTCTACGTCCATAACCACTTCCATACCTTTCTTGGCAGTAGCCTCATCGAAACCTGCCAACTGATACATTTTCTGTACATGAGTACGGAAGGCATCACGGATAGCGGTAGTAGAAGGATCAGTAGCCAGATAGTAATCGCGTTCGCCCATGCTCAAGCCGCTTTGATAAAGCTGCACGGCGTTCTCGTTACTGTTCATTTCGTCGGCAGCCACATAGAGGCCGAGGTAAGCACCGATGCCCTGTTTACGCAGATCGGCGAGCAAAGCATAAACAGCTTCTTTATCTTTCAGGGAAGCAATTTGTTCCAAGTCGGCTTTGATAGGAGCAACACCTTCCTTGTTCAGCTTCACGCTGTCCATAACAATCTTGTAGAGGTCGCCTACCTTTTGCGCTACACTACCAGCTTCGTGCTGAGTGGCAGCCAGTTCTTCAATCAAACCTTGTATCTGCTTACGGTTATTCTCGGCAAGTTCTGTAAAAGAACCGTACTGTGAATACTCAGGTGAAAGTGGATGACTTTCAATCCAACCGCCGCAGGCGTACTGATAGAAACTACTCCCCGGAAGGGCAGTTGTGTCAAGATTGGCAAGCTGGATACCGGCTGTCATTTCAGCTTTCTGCTTGCCCGTACCACATCCCACCATCATAAGGCAAGCTGCGGCTAAAGGTAAATAATGAGTTACTTTCATAAGATATAAAATAATGTTATAAGTTTTATTGTTCTTTCCGAACTGCTTCCAGTTCGGTAGAGACGGCATCCCACTCTTCCATCACAGAGTCGAGTTGTTGTTTCAGTTTCTGATGCTGCTCGTAAAGGGCCATATCCGAAGCTCCCTCAGGAGTTGCCATTCGGGCTTCGAGAATGGCGATGGCAGACTCGGTCTGCTCTATCTCCGATTCACAGTCAGCAACGCGACGTTCCAGTTTTTTGAGCTTCTTGTTCAGTTCCTTCTGCTCTTCATAGGAAAGCTTGGTACCGGAAGATTGAGTGGCGGTATCCGCATTCTCTTTTCCACCGGAAGGTGAGGTAGAAAGTGCGGGGGCTTTCTGTAATTCGTTCAGGCTTTCTATCTGCTTCTTTTGCAGGAAGTCGTAGATGCCACCGAGGTGTTCTTTTACAATTCCACCACCGAACTCATATACTTTAGTCGCAAGTCCGTCCAGGAAATCACGGTCGTGGCTTACTAAAATGACTGTACCGTCAAATTCGCGAATGGCATCTTTCAGTACATCCTTCGAACGCATATCGAGGTGGTTAGTCGGTTCGTCCAGTATCAGGAAATTCACAGGTTCCAGCAGGAGTTTGATCATTGCGAGGCGGGTACGTTCTCCACCAGACAGCACTTTCACCTTTTTATCAGAAGCTTCACCGCCGAACATGAAGGCACCAAGGATATCGCGTATCTTCAGGCGGATATCGCCTACGGCTACGCGGTCGATGGTATCAAATACCGTTAAACTTTCATCCAGGAGTTGTGCCTGGTTCTGAGCGAAGTAACCGATCTGTACATTATGACCGAGGGTGAGCTTACCGGTATAGTCGGTTATTTCTCCCATGATACACTTTACCAGGGTGGATTTACCTTCACCGTTCTTACCTACGAACGCCACTTTCTCACCACGGTTTATGGTCAGGTTGACATCGTGAAAGATGACATGATCGCCATAGGCCTTCCGGACATCCTCACAGATGACAGGGTAACTTCCGCTACGGCTGCTGCAAGCAAACTTCAGACGCAATGCAGAGTTGTCTTCCTCGTCTACCTCGATGCGTTCTATCTTTTCCAGTTGTTTGATGCGGCTCTGCACCTGCACAGCTTTCGTGGCTTTATAGCGGAAACGCTCGATAAAGGCTTCCGTATCTTCTATCTGTTTTTGCTGATTCTCATAGGCACGGAGTTGCTGTTCGCGACGTTCCTTCCGCAGTACGACGAATTCGTCATACTTCACTTTGTAGTCGTAAATCTGTCCGCAAGTGATTTCAATGGTGCGCGTGGTGACGTTATTGAGAAATGCACGGTCATGACTCACCAATACCACGGCATTGGCACGTGTGGAAAGGAAGTTTTCAAGCCATTGGATACTCTCAATATCCAGGTGGTTGGTAGGTTCGTCGAGCAATAGCACATCGGGACGGCGAAGCAGGAGTTTGGCAAGTTCGATACGCATACGCCAACCACCGGAGAACTCACTGGTGGAGCGGTCGAAGTCTTCGCGGCTGAAACCTAATCCTTGCAAGGTTCGTTCTATTTCAGCACGGAAGTTGGTGCCGCCCATCATCAGGAAACGTTCGTTTTCATGAGTGAAACGGTCGATGAGTTTATGGTATTCTTCGCTGTCATAATCGGTGCGTTCGGCAAGTTGCTGGTTCATGCGTTCGATTTCTGCTTGCATTTCGAAGATGTGTTCGAAAGCCAGTTCCGCCTCTTGCATCACGGTACGCTTATCACTGAGAATCATCACCTGTGGCAGGTAACCGATAGTACATTCGCGGGGAATGGCAACGACGCCGGAAGTGGGCTGCTGTAGTCCGGCCAATATCTTGAGCATGGTAGACTTACCCGCACCATTCTTGCCCACCAGGGCGATGCGGTCTTTTTTGTTGATTACGTAAGAGACGTCTTCGAACAGAGGGGTTGCATTAAATTCTACTTTCAGTCCTTCTACTGATATCATAGTGTCAATGAATTTATCGTTCAGGGCTGCAAAGGTAACGATTTCCAGCGGGATATGACATCGTAAACCTATATTATTGTAACTCGTTGGCGGAATTCATTCATTTATGTAGGGTTATGAGTTAAATGATAAATAATCTTTTAGACGCGGATGACACGGATG
>OLGH01002763.1_pt1 | contig 13204 bp, 10 predicted proteins | sample 1604851 | NCBI WGS metagenome assembly OLGH01 (sample SAMEA3888894, study PRJEB22519) | human gut metagenome | biome: human gut; feature: human-associated habitat; material: faeces | place: Denmark | collected 2010 | reverse complement strand
CTGGGGACCCGGAATGTTTCCTGGCTTATAGTATCGGCCAAAATAGTAAAGAACAGCTGATTTATCAGTGTTTTTGTTATAACTTTCCGATACCATTTTGGATATCTGCTGATGCAAAAATTTACCATATTCACCAGATGGATTATGAGTTGCAATAATATTCCATTTTTTGTAAGTAAGTATTTGTTTAATATCTTCCTTCATCGCATTTCTACATGTGCTCAATAAATCTGTTTCATATTTTCCGCCAGCTAGTGTTTTTCTGATATCTGGATAGTCTAGAATTAAATACTTATCATTTGTTGAACGCATGGTTTGTTCAAACGCAGTTCTACGCTTTTCGTTCCATCCGTGAGTCATGCAGACAACGAGATATTCGCCTTCTAAAAGATGCCCACCTCCCCAAAGAGTTTCATCGTCCGGATGAGCAGTAATCATCACCTTTTTAATTGCGGTTAAGTCCAGATTGTCTAAAGTTTGCTTTGTGATGTATCCTTTTGTGCGAGTTATCTTAAAATTCCAAGTACATCGTAGTGCCGGATTGGCTTTGCAAACAGCAGTAATGTCTACTGATTCAATGGGTCGGAGTGCAGTAACGGTACCATTTTCGTCAACCGAAGCAGCGGATTTGTTGCTTGATGACCAATTGATTCGATGGTCTGTTGCGTTGAACGGCTCTGTTACTAATTGCATTGTATGATGCGCGCCAACCTCCAGTGAAACTGGATTATTCTTTGCAAACTGAATCGATGTATAAGGTATATCTTCAATCTTAATACGATATTTTGCTTTCTTTTTACTTCTCTTTTCGCGTACGGTAATAGTAACTTTTCCGGCTTTGTGTGCTGTGACAAGACCTTCCTCATTTACGGATGCGATTTCTGGTTTATTTGAGTACCATATGAGAGTATCGTCCGTTGTATTTTGCGGTGAAAGAGAAGCAGCCAGTGCAATTTGACTGCCAACAAATTCAGTCTTTTTTCCGGTCACCGTAATTTTTTTCAATTTTACTCGTTTAATCACTTTCAACTTAAAGGAAGTTCTTTTTGTAGTTCCTTTTACGGAAACAGTAATGATAACAGAACCCTTTTTTCTGGCGCGTAGAGTTCCTTTTCTGGATATGGTGGCAACTTTTTTGTTGCTGGAGGTCCATATGATTTTTTTGTAACGCGCCTTGGCTGGTTTAACCGAAGCAAGAAGTTTTATCTTTTCGTTGGTCGTGTAGATCACTCTCATATGTTTGTGTTTTAACATATTAAGTGGTGGACGGTCAAAAGAAAATACAGCCGCCTGATATCCCAGTTGCTTATACTGAATCAGTTCATCAAAGATCAACTGATGCCCTTTATGCATTCCGTCAAATTTGCCAAGAGCTACCACTGTATTATGAAATTGAAATTGTTCTGTATTATGAATGTATTCCATGGCTTCCTCTCATTGGTTGTTGTCATAAAAAATCTTATCTGGGAAAAACATATTTTTTTTCCAGTAATATATTCCGATAAACTGTTCACTTTCATCATATACCCGAAGTTTCTTTGTTGTATCGAGATCTATTTCATAAAACATCTCTTTCTTTAAAGGATTTCCGTTAAATAAAACCTTATCATAGTCTTTCTTTACGGTACCTTTTTGATATTTTAGAAAAACCTTTTCAATTGGAATTATCCATTCTTCGATTTTTCCAGTTTTCACTGCTTCCTCAATCTCTGATAATGTATGAGCATATTCTAATTGAAAACCACTGGATCTTGTACGGACTAACTTTGTCATACACGCTCCATTTTGAAGCTTATGTCCAATATCCCTGCAAAGACTTCGGATATATGTACCTTTGCTGCATGTAACTGTCATTGTAACTTCTGGATAAGAGATTTCAATATCTGAAATATCATAGATCCTGATCCGTTCTGGTTTGCGCTCGATAATTTTTCCTTCTCTGGCAAGTTCATACAGCTTCTTTCCATTAATTTTCTTTGCAGAATACATAGGTGGTACCTGATCATATTCTCCAACGAAAGACAAGATCGTATCTTTGATCGGTGCATCTTGTTTTAACGGTTCATGTGTTTTCGTAACAGTTCCCCATATATCTTCTGTATCTGTCTCTTTTTCAAACACAAAGCTTACCTTATACTGTTTCTTCGTTCCTGTTAACATATCGCATAACTTTGTTCCTTTTCCAAGACAGACCGGCAATACTCCTTCTGCATTTGGATCCAAAGTTCCTGTATGACCAATCTTTTTCTGACGTAAGATCCCTCGAAGTTTTGCGACAACATCATGCGATGTAAAATCTTTTTCTTTATATATATTCAATAATCCGTTGTACATAAAAACCTCTACCTTATAATTGTTCTGTGATCTCGCTTATGATCGTACTTTGAATGTCTTTCAATGTTCCTTTCATGGAACATCCTGCTGCACGGATATGTCCTCCACCTCCATGTGTTTTAGCAATCTCTGAAACCTTAACTTTCTCATTCGAACGCATACTTACTTTATAGCCATTTTCGATCGGATATAGAAAAATTGCTGCTTCCACACCTTTTGTAATTCGCAGCTGATCAATGATCCCATCACTGTCGGATGTTGATGCATGAAGCTCTTCAAAATCTTGTTCTGAAAGATTCGAAATAATAATCTGTCCATCTGCATAAAGTTGACTTTTTAACAATGCTTTCCCTAACAACTGATTTTGTACAAATGTCTTCTGATAAAATGTCTCATCAATGATCTTTGTAGTTGAAACACCCTTCTCCAGTAACATTCCTGCATATTCCATCGTTTTACGTGTTGTATTTGAATGCTTAAACACTCCGGTATCGTGCACGATTCCTGTGTATAGGCACTGGGCACATTCTTTTGAAATCTTATCCTCTTCAAAAATCTGGCACAAAACTTCACAAGTTGCACTCGCCTGTGGATCGATCTTATAAAAGTCCCCAAATCCATCATTACTGATATGATGATCGATTCCGATCAATGTTTTTGCACATCTGACCATTGTTGCAAATGGTTCATAACGATCTTCAGAGCCACAATCTAAAACAAAAAACAGATCATAGCTTTCATCATCTTTCGACTCCGTGATGATCTCCTGCGCATGACTTAAAAAACGAAACTCTGTGCTGATCGATTCTAAATAAACATCAACTTTCTTCCCAGAATAATTATCTAAAATATACTGTTTTAAGGCAAGGCAACTGCCAATACAGTCTCCATCCGGATGGATGTGTCCTGTAATGGCAATTGTTTTAGCCTTTGAAATCTGTTCATTAAAGTGTTTCATTCTCACTCCCATGATTTAATTCATCTATCTTCTTTGACATATTTACTCCATATTCAATGGAATCATCTAAAATAAATGTAATCTCTGGTGTATTTCTTAAATTAATAGAGTGTGCAAGTTCTCGGCGGATATAACCTACCGCACTGTTTAAGCCTTTCATCGTTTCTTCTTTTTCTTCATCATTTCCAAGAACACTGATATATGCTTTGCACTGTTTCAGATCCGATGTCACAACGGCATCAACAACAGATGTCATTGGTGCAATTCTTGGATCTTTGATCTCTCTGCTGATGATACGGCTTAATTCTCTCTGAACTTCACCATTGATCCTTGTATTTTTAATGCTGTTTTTTCTCATATTGCTACTCCCTTCAGGAAATTATCTTGGGACCTCTTCCATAATAAAGGATTCGATCTGATCCCCTTCTTTGATGTCATTATAGCTTTCCATAACAAGACCACATTCAAATCCGCTGCGAACTTCTTTGACCGCATCTTTTCCACGTTGGATAGATGCAAGTTTTCCTTCATGAACAACAATACCATCACGAATAATACGTGCTGAGCTGTCACGCTGAATTGTTCCATCTAATACATAAGATCCTGCGATCGTTCCAACTCCAGAGGCTTTGAAAATCTGACGTACTTCTGCATGCCCTGTAACTTTCTCTACAAATTCAGGATCTAGCATACCCTTCATAGCTGCTTCAATATCTTCAATCGCATTGTAGATGACACGATACAGACGAAGGTCTACTTTCTCTGCACTTGCTGCATCTTTAGCCGCTGGTTCTGGACGAACATTAAATCCGATAATGATCGCATTAGAAGCTGCTGCTAAGTTTACATCAGATTCTGTGATAGCACCTACACCACCATGAATGACTTTGACTGCAACTTCATCATTAGAAAGTTTTACAAGACTCTGTTTAACCGCTTCTACAGATCCCTGTACATCGGCTTTTACAATGATATTCAATTCTTTGACGCTTCCTGCCTGGATCTGGTTAAATAGATCATCTAATGATAACTGCTGTTTTGTCTCAGATAACATTTTTTCACGTCCATAAGCAATAAATTTCTCTGCTACGGATCTTGCTTCTTTTTCGCTATCCATAACCATCATAACTTCTCCAGCATTTGGAACTTCACTTAAACCTAAGATCTCAACTGGTGTAGATGGTCCTGCTGTTTTAATACGTTTTCCTTTGTCATTTATCATTGCACGAACTTTACCATGAGCACTTCCGATTGCTACTGCATCACCAACATGTAATGTACCTTTCTGTACTAATACAGTTGCAACTGGTCCACGACCTTTATCAAGTTGTGCTTCTAAGACAATACCTCTTGCTTTACGATTTGGATTTGCTTTTAATTCCAAAACTTCTGCTGTTAAAGAAACCATATCTAATAATTCATCGATTCCTTCTCCTGTATGTGCAGATACTGGACAAAAGATCGTGCTTCCACCCCAGTCTTCTGGTACCAATTCATATTCGATCAGTTCCTGTTTTACTCTCTCAATGTTAGCGCTTTCTTTATCAATCTTATTGATCGCAACAATGATCTCGATTCCTGCTGCTTTCGCATGGTTGATCGCTTCGATCGTCTGTGGCATAACACCGTCATCTGCGGCTACGACTAAGATTGCAATATCAGTAGACTGGGCACCTCTCATACGCATAGATGTGAATGCCTCATGTCCTGGTGTATCTAAGAATGTGATCTTTCCATTGGATGTTTCAACAACATAAGCCCCAATATGCTGTGTGATACCACCTGCTTCTCCTGTTGTAACATGAGAAGAACGGATCTTGTCAAGTAAAGAAGTTTTACCATGGTCAACATGACCCATAACACAGACAACTGGTGGTCTTACGATCATATCTGTTTCGTCTTCTTCCTCTTCTTTTAACAGTTCTTCGATCACATCTACCTGTTCTTCCATCTCTACCAGACGATCAAATTCCATTGCGATCTCTTCTGCTTTTTCAAAATCAAGTTCAGAGTTTACATTTAACATTCCAGCTCCGCTGATCAGTAATTTCTTAATGATATCATTTGCAGGAATAGATAATGCATCTGCAAGTTCTTTCAATGTTAATACTGGAGGAATCTTTACTGGCGCATTTGGATCTACTTCCGGTTTCTTTACTGGTTCTGGTTTAATAAAGGCACCAGGTCCTGATGTTTTTTTCTTTTTCTTATGCTCCTGATTCTGGTTCTGGTTTTTATTGTTAAATTTCTTATTCTTTTTATTATTTTTCCCAAACTTCTGAGAGTTCTGAGGATTATCTTTTCTTAAGATCTTTTTATCCCCATCATTATTTTTATTTTTTGAATTATTTTTATTGTTCTTTACTTCCTGAGTTTTTTTATTATTTTTCTTTTCCATATTCTGTGCTTTTTTATTATCTTTTCTTTTTGAATTTTCCTGTTTCTTTGAATTATGATCCTGTTTTGCTTCTTTCTTTGGTTTCAACGCATTCTCGATCATTTTGATCTGCTCATCTCCTATGGTACTCATGTGGTTTTTCACTTCTACATGATTGGCTTTCAAGATTTCTAAAATTTCTTTATTGTCTTTATTATATTTCTTTGCAATTTCATAAACTCTGAATTTTGCCATAAATATACCTCCTGCGATTCTTATTTATCAAGCTGTTTTAAAAGAGCTTCTGCAAAACCTTGATCAGTCACTGCGATCGACGCTCGAAACTCCTTCCCGATCGCATGCCCAAGCTCTTCTTTTAATCCCCAGCAATAAAAAGGTACTTGATAATGTTTACATTGATTCTCAAACATCTTTTTTGTATTATCGGAAGCATCATTGGCTACAATGATAAGAGTTGCTGTCTTTTTCCTGACAGCTTCTCTTGCGGCAAATTCTCCACTGACCAGATTACCGGATCTGAATGCAAGACCTAGAAGAGATAATCCTTTATTCATAAAGTTCTTCCATCTCCTTTTTTAATGTCTCATAGACCGATTCCGGTACTCCTATCTTAAAAGAACGATCTAGTCCTTTTTTCTTAAATGCTTGTTTTAGACACTGTGGATCAGGGCATATATATGCCCCTCTCCCATTTTTCTTTCCAGTCATATCAAGACTGATCTCACCTTCTTTTGATCTTACGATCCGGACTAATTGATTCTTTTCTTTTAATTCACCGCACCCGATACATTTTCTTGTTGGAATTTTTCGATTCATTTTATCACCTGCTGATATTTCCTATTCTTCAATATCCTCTGCATCAAAATCTTCAACAGCTTCTTCTGTATTCTCTGCATCTTCTACGAAATCATCATTGATCTCTTCGTTAAAAAGATCTTCTTCAATCTCAAATTCATCTGCCTCTGGTTCTTCACTGACTTTTGCTGCTTCTTCAGCTGCCTGTGATTCACTCTTAATGTCAATCTTATAGCCTGTTAATCTTGCAGCTAGTCTCGCATTCTGTCCTTCTTTACCGATTGCAAGGGACAGCTGATAATCAGGAACAACTACCAGAGCTGTCTTCTCATCAGGATCTGCCATAACTGCGATAACCTTTGCAGGGCTCAATGCATTCTCGATCAGGATCGCAGGATTCTCATCCCAGTTGATGATATCAATTTTCTCACCGCGAAGTTCCTCAACTACTGCATTGACACGTGCGCCGTTCATACCTACGCATGCACCAACTGCATCTACATCCGGATCGTTGCTCCATACAGCGATCTTTGTACGGGAACCGGCCTCACGTGCGATGCTCTTGATCTCGACAGTTCCGTCTTTTACTTCTGCAACTTCTGACTCAAAGAGACGTTTCACAAGTCCCGGATGAGTTCTGGATACCAGAATACGAGGTCCCTTCGGGGTATCCTTGACTTCAAGAATATACACCTTAATTCTCTCTGTCGGCTGGAAGGTTTCCCCTTTCACCTGTTCATTCTCACTTAATACTGCATCTGCCTTACCAAGATTGATGCTTACATTCTTGCCCATCACACGCTGTACAATACCGGTTACTACTTCTTTCTCTTTTCCATAATATTCATCATACAGCACTTTACGTTCTTCCTCGCGGATTTTCTGCAGGATAACGTTCTTTGCATTCTGTGTCGCAATACGTCCGAATTCCTTAGACTGGATCGGAACCTGTATCATGCCTCCGATCTCAGCTCTTGATGTGATCTTCAAAGCATCTGCCAGAGAAATCTCCATTGCAGGATCCTCTACGTATTCTACGATACTTCTGTCTGCACACACTGAAAAATCGCAGGTTTCCGGATCAATAGTTACATGTACATTGTCAGCTTTTCCAAAATGGTTCTTGCAGGCCTGGATCAGAGACTGCTCAATTGCCTCAAGCAGAGTATCTTTGCTGATACTCTTTTCCTTTTCAAGGATATCCAGTGCCTCCTTTAACTCTCTGCTCATTTTTTTCTTATCCTCCCGAATTAACTAAAACTCTATTGCGAGGCGTATCAGGGCTGTGTCTTTCTTATCAAAAACACGCTCGGTTCCATCCTCATCGATTGTCACACTGTTACTATCATATGCGGTCAAAATCCCGCAGAACTCTTTTTGCTTCTCGATTGGCCGGTAGGTACGGATTTCCACCAGTTTTCCCATGTTTCTCTCAAAGTCTTTGTCTTTCTTCAGCGGTCTGTCCAGTCCCGGCGAACTGATCTCCATGATATAACTGTCTTCGATAAAATCATTCTCATCCAGTTTGTCACTGAATGCTCTGCTGACTGTCTCGCAGTCATTTACTGTAATTCCGCCTGGTTTGTCAATGTATCCTCTCAGATACCAGTTTCCTGCTTCCTTTACATATTCTACATCAACCAGTTCAAAGCCGTTAAGTTCTACGATCGGTGCCAGAAGTTCCTCTGCGCGCTTTTCATACTCTTCCCGTCTGCTCATTTTCCCACCTGCCTTTCCATGCAACAAATAAGAGTGGGCTCACGCCCACTCCTTTGTCAACAAGTTCTAATTTAGATGTATTGTAACACCAATTTCCGGCAATTGCAAGGCTTTTCCTGCAAAAACCTTGATTTTAGCGGATTTGTTGGTTTTATATACGTGGTTTTATTCCTTTACTGTCCCGTTTGGACAGTTTTATCCTGTTGAGAACATAGGGTTTATCATGGTAAGTAATGGTATATTCCTGACGGCTTTCCAGAAGATATGCATGATCCAGCTTATCTCCTTCTGCCAGTTTCATTCCACGCACCCCGATAGATGTTTTCTTCATAGCAGAAATATCCTGTTTCTGAAATCTTAAGAAATATCCGCCCTCACTCTGGAATACCACCTGTTCCATTTCATCCGCAGAACCCACAAAGATCAGGGAATCCTCTTCAGCAAGTTTCGTAGACACGATCGTTCTCTTCGCCACATCAAACTCTGCACCGCTTACCAGCTTGCACATGGATGCAGCAGTGACAAACAGAAGTGTATTTTCTTTTACAGATGCCAGTGGTGCTACATAGAGCATACGTTCCTGTGCACTGTCATAATTGCTCAGATTATCTGCCGGTGTCCCCTTATCCCTGAAACGAACCAGCGGAATATCTGCCACCTTGATACTGTGCATCTTTCCATTATCTGTAAAGATACAGATCTTATCTGTATTCATACAGTTAAACACATATTTGTTCTCTGCATTGGCAGCTTCTTTATTTCTCTCATATGCAGACTTATCAATGGTCCGCATATATCCGAAGCGATCCATGAGGAAGGTGACTTCCATCTCCTCCATCTTCTTTTCTTCATAGACAACTTCTTCTGCATTCTCGATCACTGTGCGGCGTTTCGTACCGTATTCTTTCTTGATCTGATCCAGTTCTTTCATGATCACTTCTGCCATGGAATCATAATTATTCAGGATATCTTCATAAACGGAAATGTTCTTCATTGTTTCTGCATAATCTGCCTGAAGTGCCTCGATCTCCAGACCGATCAGTTTGTACAGACGCATATCCAGGATCGCAGCTGCCTGTTTTTCTGAGAAATGCAGCTTCTGCGCAGCTTTCTCGCTTGATTTGCTCTTGAACCTGATTCCTTCTGTCACACCGTCAACCAGGCATTTCTTTACCTGTTCTCTGTTCTTGCTTCCTCGCAGGATCTCGATGATCAGGTCAATCACATCACATGCCTTGATCAGACCTTCCTGGATTTCTTTCTTCTCCTGCTCCTTATTCAGAAGTGTGGTGTACTTTCTGGTCGTGACATCGAATACGAAATCTACGTGATGCTCGATCACCTGCTTCAGACTCAGAGTCTCCGGTCTGCCATCCGCAACTGCCAGCATATTCACGCCAAAAGTATCTTCCAGCTTTGTCTTCTTATAGAGCATATTGGTAAGATTCTCTACATCTGCGTCACGCTTCAGGTCAAGAACAATACGGATTCCCTCTTTGGAAGACTGATTGGAAATATCCACGATATCTGTTGTCTTCTTGTTTTCCACAAGAGACGCAATATCATTCAGGAATTTTCCGATATTTGCCCCGATCATTGTGTAAGGAATCTCTGTGATCACAAGCTGCTGTCTGCCGCCTTTGAGCTTCACTGTCTCCACCTTACCTCTGACACGGAGCTTCCCTGTCCCTGTCTCGTAAATCCTGAGCAGGTCATCTTTATTTACTACCAGACCACCTGTCGGAAAGTCCGGTCCCTTGAGATAGCGCATCAGCCCTTTGACACTGATATCGTTATTCTTCATATATGCCTTCACCGCATCTACCACTTCACCCAGATTGTGAGGCGGAATACTGGTTGCCATACCGACTGCAATACCGTCTGCTCCGTTTACCAGCAGATTCGGGATTCTGACAGGAAGTACCACCGGTTCCTTCTCTGTCTCGTCAAAGTTCGGCATAAAATCTACTACATTCTTATCCAGATCTTCGAGGAAGACATCCTGTGTCAGTTTCTCCAGTCTGGCTTCTGTATATCGCATGGCCGCTGCACCGTCGCCCTCGATGGAACCGAAGTTTCCATGTCCGTCAACCAGTGTTTTGCCTTTCTTAAAATCCTGAGCCATTACCACAAGCGCTTCGTAGATCGAACTGTCACCATGGGGGTGATATTTACCCATGGTGTCACCTACGATACGGGCACATTTTCTGTATGGTCTGTCATAACGGATACCCAGTTCATACATATCATACAGAGTTCTTCTCTGTACAGGCTTCAATCCATCACGCACATCCGGCAGGGCTCTGGAGATAATAACACTCATGGCATAATCTATATAGGATTTCTGCATGACCTCCGCATAGTCGGTAGGAATCACATTCTCCTGTTTTGTTTCCATTTAATTTCTTTCCTCCATCTCAGACACATATCCATGTATCTGTCTTAATTTCCATATAACACTCCGGCAAAATCAGATGTCCAGCTCTGCATCCTGTGCATGCTCATAGATAAACTTCTTTCTCGGCGGAACATCGCTTCCCATCAGGATCTCTGTCACGCTTGATGCAAGTCTCGCATCCTCAATCTCCACTCGCTTCATCATTCTTGTCTCCGGATTCAGAGTAGTCTCCCAGAGCTGCTCCGCATCCATCTCGCCCAGACCTTTATATCTCTGAAGAGTAAAGCTTCCCGGCTTATGGGCACGTCTGTATCTCTCCAGTGCCTTATCATCATACAGGTATTCCTCCTGCCCCTTCTTAGGCATGACTTTATATAATGGCGGCATGGCAATATACACATGTCCCTCAGTGATCAGATCCGGCATAAAACGGTAAAATAAAGTAAGGAGCAGTGTGGAAATATGCGCCCCATCCACATCGGCATCAGCCATGATCACAATCTTGTCGTAACGAAGCTTCGTAATATCAAAGTCATTTCCGTATCCTTCGGAGAATCCACATCCGAATGCATTGATCATGGTCTTGATCTCCGCATTGGCAAGCACTTTGTCAATGGTTGCTTTCTCTACATTCAGGATCTTACCTCTGATAGGAAGGATTGCCTGGTAATTACGGTTACGTGCAGTCTTTGCGGAACCTCCCGCAGAATCTCCCTCTACGATAAAGATCTCACACTGGGAAGGATCCTTTTTCTCACAGTTTGCCAGCTTTCCGTTAGAGTCAAAGGAATATTTCTGCTTTGTCAGAAGATTGGTCTTGGCTCTCTCCTCTGTCTTGCGGATTTTGGCAGCTTTCTCCGCGCAGGAAAGGATTGTCTTAAGAGTCTCCAGATTTCTGTCAAAATAGAGTACCATCTGCTCTCCTACAACCTTTCCGGTTGCGCGTGATGCATCCTGATTATCCAGCTTTGTCTTGGTCTGCCCCTCGAAACGCGGTTCCGGATGCTTGATGGAAACAACTGCTGTCATTCCGTTACGGATATCTGCACCTGTGAAGTTCGGATCCTTGTCTTTAAGAACACCAATCTCTCTCGCATAAGTATTCATGACTGTAGTAAATGTAGTCTTAAATCCGGTCAGATGAGTACCGCCCTCTGCATTGTAAATGTTATTACAGAAGCCCAGTACATTCTCACGAAATTCATTGGTAAACTGGAATGCCACCTCTACCTGAATGCCGTCTGCTTCCCCTTTCAGGTAAACCGGATCATGCAGGACTTCCGCACTGTGGTTCAGATCCTTGATAAATCCAATGATACCGTCCGGCTCATGATAGGTAATATCCTCGACCTCTGCGCCTCTTTTATCCTCAAAGCGAATAGTCAGTTCCGGATTCAGATATGCAGTCTCATGAAGTCTGCTCTTTACTTCTGTTGCTGAGAATCTGGTCTTTTCAAAAATCTCCGGGTCAGGGAGGAAATTGATACTTGTTCCGGTCTGTCTGGTCTTACCCAGCTTCGGCAGCAGCCCTTCCTCAAGTTCAATGGTCGGGATTCCCCGTTCATAGTGATCATGATGCACATATCCGTCACGACTGATCTTAATGTCCAGATATGTAGACAGGGCATTCACAACCGAAGAGCCTACTCCATGAAGTCCTCCGCTGGTCTTATAGGCAGAATTATCAAATTTACCGCCTGCATGAAGAGTTGTAAATACAAGTCTCTCTGCCGACACTCCTTTCTCATGCATATCTACCGGAATTCCTCTTCCATTATCCGTAACCGTACAGGAACCATCTTTCTCCAGAACTACATGGATCAGACTGCAGTATCCTGCCAGATGTTCATCTACTGCGTTATCTACGATCTCATAAATGAGATGATTTAATCCTTTTCGTGAAACACTTCCGATGTACATTCCCGGACGCTTACGAACCGCCTCCAGACCTTCCAGGACAGAGATGCTCCCTGCATCATAGGTGTTTTTCTTTGCCATGTCTGTTACATTTCCTTTCTTTATATTAACCGGATTGCTTACTGTAAATCCGGGAATGATTTTTTTGCATTGCAAACATTTGTTCGTATTATAACCCAGTTTTTATTCTTTTTCAAGTGCGAACTTTCCCTTGCCAACGGAATAAAACACAAAAAATAATCAGAACCGAAATTCTGATCCTTTTCTGACTGTAAGCCTGTTCTGTTATAATTTGAGTGCATTTATCTTATCATTGGTTTTTTCAGCTGTCAACTGTTTCATTTGCCTACAAGGCTGTTTGGCATTATCTTTACAGTAGAAATATTTGTAAGAAACAGAAGCTATTTCTTTGTCTTGAATTTCTTCATTGATGAGTATGGACTGTAAACTCTGGATTTGTCTTTGGAGGTCTGGTTCCATGCCCGTATGGTTACATACCAGGTGCCTTTCTTTACGTTTGTAAAGGTTACAGTAGTGGTGTTTCCGGTACGTTTCAGATGTTTTTTTACAGGATATTTCTCACCTGCAGAGGTTTTGTATTTGTTTCCGAGCAGGATTTCATAACCTGTAGCATTTTTGCATTTTGTGTAAGTGACAGTCACAGTGTTTCCTTTTACAGTGATAT
>OLGH01002750.1_pt1 | contig 13288 bp, 13 predicted proteins | sample 1604851 | NCBI WGS metagenome assembly OLGH01 (sample SAMEA3888894, study PRJEB22519) | human gut metagenome | biome: human gut; feature: human-associated habitat; material: faeces | place: Denmark | collected 2010 | reverse complement strand
ATCTCTCCCCTTCCCTTCTGGTCGCAGCCGGAAAAGAGTTGGTCTGCCCGGCGTGCGGCGCACATTTTTATGCACCGTCGGCTGAGGAGTTGGCGTTCAATTCGCAGGGCGCGTGCGCAAAATGTGGCGGAACGGGAATGGTACACACCGTAGATATGGCGTCGCTGGTGCCGGATGATACGCTGACCATCGACGAGGGAGCCGTCGCCCCGTGGAACAGCCTGATGTGGTCGCTCATGACGGACATCTGCCGTGAAATGGGCGTGCGGACAAATATCCCGTTCCGGGATTTGACCGAGCAGGAAAAGGACATCGTATTCCACGGTCCGGCGGAGAAAAAGCACATTTTCTATCACAATCAAAATACCGGTCAGGCCGGAGATCTGGATTTTACCTATTTTAACGCCGTTTACACCGTCGAAAACGCGCTTTCCAAAGTCAAGGATGAGAAGGGCATGAAGCGCGTGGAAAAATTTCTGAAAGAGGATATCTGCCCGGATTGCCACGGTACGCGGCTGTCCAGCGCTGCCCGTGCGCCGAAGCTGCGAGAGATTTCGCTGGATGAAGCCTGCACGATGACACTGTCACAGCTGGTAGAGTGGGTACGGGGTGTTCCCGGCAGTCTGCCGGAGGAAATGCGCCCGATGGCCGAAAGCATCTGCGAGGCATCCCAGAGCCCCGCCAAACGGCTGATGGATCTGGGACTGGGCTACCTGACGCTTGACCGCTCCGCGTCCACGCTCTCCACCGGCGAGCGCCAGCGGATGCAGCTGGCCCGCGCTGTCCGCAATCGGACAACCGGCGTTCTGTATGTGCTGGACGAGCCGTCCATCGGTCTGCACCCGTCCAATATTGTAGGCCTGACCGGGGTAATGCACGATTTAGTTGCAGACGGCAATTCCGTGATTCTGGTTGACCACGACACGCAGATTTTGAAGGAAGCCGACTGGATTATCGAAATGGGGCCGGAGGCGGGCGCAAAGGGCGGGCATGTGATTGCCGAGGGGACAATTCCCACCATAGAAGAAACCCCGGCCTCGCAGATCGGGCCGTTTCTTTCCGGCAAAGCCGAAACGAGGCTGCGCACCTGTGCCGCAAAGGACGCGCTGTTTGCAGGCGGCACGATTCATCTGTCCACCTCCCAAATTCACACGGTCAAACCGCTTGAGGTCAATATTCCGAAAGGACGGCTGACGGTTGTAACAGGCGTATCGGGTTCTGGCAAGACCACGATGATATTGGAAAGCCTCGTTCCCGCACTGGACGCTAATATCAACAGCAGTTCCCTGCCCGCACATATCCGTGCAATCAAAGCTGATGGTATCGCGCACGTCAAACTCATTGACGCAACACCCATTGGTATCAACGTCCGCTCAACGGTCGCCACCTACGCGGGTGTGCATGATGAACTGCGCAAACTCTATGCAAAATCCACTGACGCAAAAGAAAAGCGTTATAAGGCAAGCGATTTTTCCTACAATACCGGCTCACTCCGCTGCCCCGGCTGCGACGGAACGGGCGTAGTAAGCCTCGACGTGCAGTTCCTGCCGGACGTTGACATTCCCTGCCCGGACTGCCGTGGCTCGCGCTATACAAGGGCCGCCTATGATATAAGGCTCACAAACAAGGCAGGCGTATCCGCGTCTCTGCCGGAGTTGATGGATATGGATGTGAATTCTGCCATCGATTTCTGTAAGGACATGAAAACCGTCAGCCAAAGGCTGAACATTCTCAGGCAGCTTGGCCTTGGCTATCTCACGCTCGGCGAGGAAACGCCGAGCCTGTCCGGCGGCGAAGCGCAGCGGCTCAAGCTGGCAAGCGAGATCGGCAAAACGCAGACCGATTCTGTTTTCGTCTTCGACGAACCCTCCATCGGGCTGCACCCGCTGGACGTGCGGGTGCTGCTCGGCGTCTTTCAGGCGCTTCTGGACAATGGCGCGACGGTCATTGTCATTGAACATGATCTGGATGTAATCCGAAACGCCGACTATGTAATCGACATGGGGCCGGGCGGCGGCGACGCGGGCGGGCAGATCGTCGCCAGCGGCACGCCGCAGGAGATCCGGGAAAACAAAAACAGTATCACCGGCGGATATCTATGACGACGCAAACCGGCGGAGAAGGAAGTCCTTCTCCGCCGGTTGTTATTTCTTTGCGAGATAGAATATCACATGGGCTTCTTCATCCGCCAGCGGGATATTGACCCGCTCCGGATAGCCGTCCTGAAGATTTCCATAATCCGTGCTAAAGCACGGCAGCGAGGAAGCCCGAACCAGTTCGTCAAACACAGCATTATCTGTCTGCACCAAAAACTTGGATGCTGGCATTTTTTCGCGGCAGAGGGCATCCCAGAAGCCAAGCTCCGTGCGCAGCAGAAAATTGAAGCCGTTGATGTCTGCAAATGTCAGGGATTTGTGCGTCGCAAGTTCATGATCTTTCGGGACGCAGACGAACAGGTTTTCCTGCATAAAAGGGCTTACACCGTCAATCGGAAACGGCAGAACGGCAATGTCGCACGAGCCGTCCTGCCATGCGCGCAGGACCTCGTCATTCTGGCAGATGGCGGAAGCAACCATTTTTTCCGGCTGTGCGGCGTTGAGTGCTTTCAAAAGTTCCCAAAGCGGCGCAGGCGCGCAGGATTTCACAAGGATCGTCCGCTGCCGCTGATCGAAGGCGCGTACCTGCGCAACGGCCTACTCCGCTTCAGCGAGGAGTTTTCGGGCATACTCCACCGCCGTGTTTCCCGTGTCATTCAGTTCAATTCTATTTTTCCCTCTGATAAACAGCGGCACGCCAAAAGCATCCTCCAGATGCTGCATGGAGCGCGTTACAGACGGTGTAGAAATGTGAAATTCTTCGGCGACCTTGCTCAATGTACCGAGATCAGCAAAGGCTGTAAGCTGCCGCAGTTCATACAGGTCAATCATCGTGTTACCTCTTGCATTTCATATTCTGAAATGTTCTTTGCAATAACATGAAGTGAAAAGGAGTTTTGACATGGCAGCATTGATCGCATACTATTCCCGTGCGGGAGAAAATTACTTTGGCGGTGCGTACCGCCGCATTGCCGTCGGCAATACAGAAAAAGCAGCCAACATGCTGGCCGAACTGACCGGCGGCGAACTTTATAAAATCGAACAGGAGCAGCCCTATTCCGAGGACTACAAGACCTGCATTGCAGAGGCAAAGGCCGACCTGCAGAAGAAAGCCCGCCCGGAGGTTTTAAATCTGCCCGATGATCTGGATGCCTACGATGAGATTTATCTGGGTTACCCCAACTATTGGGGAACAATGCTGATGGCGGTCTACACCTTTCTCGAGCACTATGATTTCACCGGCAAGACGATTCACCCCTTCTGCACGCACGAAGGAAGCGGCCTTTCCCATACCGTACAGGACATTCAGAAAGCCGCGCCGCAAGCCCGCGTCACCAAGGGTCTTGCCATTCATGGAAGCAGCGTGGACGGAGCGAAAGCAGCGCTTGAAAACTGGATTCAGGAGGTTCACTGAATGGAATGTGAAGAAATTCGGGTCGCTCTGCGTACCATCCCGCACAGCGCCGACCGGCAGCGTTCGGCGCAGCTGCTGTTCCGGCTGAACCACACGCTGCCGTTTTCGGAGGAATACCACGCCCTGCTCCGCGAGCTGCTGGGCAAGAATCTCGGCGAGGGCAGCACCATTGCACCGCCGCTCAGCGGCGCGGCGCTGGATATGCTGAAGATCGGCAGGGGCGTTTTTGTCAACTCCAATCTACTGGCGATGGCGCGGGGCGGCATCACCATTGGCGATCATGCCCGCATTGCCGCCAACGTCCAGCTGCTTTCCAACAACCACGATCCCTATGATCTGGACGTTCTGACCTGCAAGCCGGTGGAGATCGGGGACTATGCGTGGATCGGCGCAGGCGCGACGGTACTGCCCGGTGTGCGCGTGGGGCGGCACGCCGTCATAGGCGCGGCCTCCGTGGTCACGAAGGATGTGCCGGACTATGCCGTAGCGGTCGGGAACCCCGCGCGGGTTATCAAAATGCTGGACAAAGAAAAAATCGAGGACTGAGATAACCGCAGCCGCCCACACTTTGGGCGGCTGCATTATGTTTTGGACGCGGATTTGTTACCACGTCAGTGAAAACTCCACCAACTCCGGCGTTTCCGGCTTGCCGATCAGCGGTTCTTTTCTGTCCAACGCAGAAAGCTGCGCCATTTCGTCAGGCGTCAGTGTAAAATCGAACAGGGCAAACTTCTCCCGGATATGCTCCGGTTTGGTGCTTCTGGGAATGACGGCGATACCTTTTTGCGTCAGGAAGCGGAGCAGGATTTGCGCCGGAGTTTTGCCGTACTTCTCAGCGAGGGCACGCACGGCGGGGCCGCCGAACATTTCATTCCGGTTGCCCTGACCAAGCGGTGCATACGCCATGTGCGCCACGCTCTTTTTGTCCATCCAGCTACGCTCTAGGCTGCGCTGGCAGTAGAGATTCGTTTCAATCTGATTCACTGCCGGGACGACCTTAAAGCAGGCCATTTCAAAGATGACTGCTGAGGATCAAGGAGCGCGCAGCGGATCTTGAAGGCGAAGAGATGTATTTGACCTTTGGAGAGACCATGTACGATACTCCCCGACATGGATCGACGGCAAAAAGCACGCGCGAAATGTGTATGCGCATACGCGCGAGGAATGTGAGGAGAAGCTGAAGGTGCTGATCGCGGAGATGAAAGCGGAGCTGGCAGAATTGAAGCGGCAGAAGGGCTACAAACATTGATCGAATGAACGGAACGCAGCCGCCCGGAATGCCCCGGACGGCTGCATTGTGTTTTGGGCGCGGTTTTGCTATAATGAAATAAATTGGGATTTGTTGCTCCATACGCCCTTGACAATAGTCCTTACAATATACTACAATAATATTTACAAATACTATTTGCAAGTGGGGGACTTATGGAAAACAATCATTTTAACGTTGCGTGGGCGAAAAGCACTGCTCTATATACAAAAGCAGCTTCGGTACTTGGCGTCGGATACCCAGAAATGATGGTGCTGTATGCGCTGGAATCCATGGGAGAACTGACGCAAAAGCAGATCGCAGAGAATTTCGGTATGCAAAAACAGACGGTTCATACGGTCGTGAGCGCACTTCAAAAGAAGGGCTATTTACTGTTGGAGGCCAGCGAGGGCGATAAACGTGAGAAGCGGATCGTCTTGACTGAAAGCGGACAGGTATACGCCCACAGAATGATTGCGCCTTTACGAAAAGCCGAGGAGAAGGTTTATAGAACAATCGGGAACGAACGGCTCCAAGCCATGTGTGAAATTCTTGACCTTTTCAATCTTCTCTTTGAAAGAGAGCTGAGCGGAGGTCTGGGCAGTGAATAACAAGCGGACTTTCTTTCAGTATGTGATTCCGTCCGTGTTATCCTTTGCGCTTTCCGGGGTGTATGCCATCGTTGACGGTTTCTTTGTAGGCAACTCAATCGGGGATGCCGGACTTTCCACAATCAACATTGCATATCCCATCACGGCGGTCCTGCAATCCGTAGGGACAGGAATCGGAATGGGTGGTTCAGTCAAATACTCCATTCTGAAAGCAGCAGGAAATGAGAAAAAAGCACGGGAGTTCGTTGCCGGTGCAACATGGCTGATGCTTCTTTTCAGCGCTGTCCTGACTGTCACCGTTTTCTTCACTTCAGAGAAAATCCTTTCTGCCCTTGGTGCATCGGGCGAGTTGCTTACTCTGGGAAATGAGTATATCAAGGTAATTGCCCTTGGAGCGATTTTACAGGTGTTCGGCACCGGACTGGTTCCGTTTATGCGTAATTACGGCGGTTCTTTGTGGGCAATGATCGCTATGATCTGCGGCTTTGCTACCAATATTGCTCTTGACTATACTTTTGTGTGGGTTCTTGGACGGGGCATGTACGGTGCGGCATTGGCAACCATTATTGGGCAGGGAGTTACCATGGCGGTTGCACTCGTGTATTGCGCCATCAAAAAGAACCTCACTCTGAAAATCGCACCTGTTGATACCCCGAAAACGGCATTTCAGATATTAAAAATCGGACTTGCTCCATTTGGCTTGACCCTTGCCCCAAATATCTCTCTTGTGATCATCAACCGATTTTCGGTTTCTTATGGCGGACAGGAGGCTATCGCCACCTATGCCTGTATCTCCTATATCATCTGCATTGTTTATCTTCTTTTGCAGGGTGTCGGTGATGGTAGCCAGCCGCTCATGAGTCAGTTCTACGGAGCAGGCGAAGAAAAATCGCTCAAACAAACCAAAACGCTGGCGTATGAATTTTCCATGGTTTTGGCGGTAATCAGTGCGACTCTGATTTACCTGCTCCGTGGAAAGATTGGACTACTGTTCGGTTCATCTGCCGAGGTAAACGCAGGGGTCATAAAGGTCATGCCGATCTTCCTTGTGTCGGTTCCGTTTGACGCCATCACACGAGTTTCCACGGCGGCTTTCTACGCAACCGAAAAAAATGTGCTGTCCTATGTTCTGACATTTATCGAACCCATCATCATGCTGGTGTTGATGCTGATGCTGCCGCCGGTGTTTGGCGGTCAAATCATGATTTGGTGGAGCACCGTATTTGCAAAGGTCATTACCGCATCAGTAAGCATTGTGCTGTCCGTTAGATATAGCGCACAAAGAAATCGATAACTTCCAGTTTGCCGAATCCGCAGCGCAAATCCTGCGCCGCAATAATCAAAGAATAACTTTTTGAAAAAATCGAACAATTTACATATGAAACCCGCTGAAATCTTATGATTTCAGCGGGTTTTCTGGTCCGAGTGACTGGTTTCGAACCAGCGGCCTCGTGGTCCCAAACCACGCGCTCTACCATCTGAGCTACACCCGGTTATGAAATTGAAAGTCTAAGCTGTCTGTAGTCAGCCATGTGGTCAAAGGCGGATTTTCGGGTGATTCCGAAAAATGCGGAAAACCCGCAGATGCCCGTGTGTCAAGGGGTTCGGGCGTTTTGGTTGCTGCCTGTCGGATGGATGCCGATACGCTCCCAAACCACGCGCTTCACCATCTGAACTACACCTGGAATTGCGAAACTATTATAACGGATACGGAGAGAAATTGCAAGGGGAAAAGATTCGCAGAGAAGAATTTACGTCAGGTGCAAATTGGAACCCCCTAGGGGGCTTCCGCGGAGCGGGATGGTCGGGTATAATGGGCGCAAAGAATTGAACAAAGGAGTTTCCCGATGAAAAAAACATTTTCCGCGAAAAATCTGGCGTTCTGTGCGCTCTGCATTGCGCTGTGCGTGGTGCTGCCGATGGCGTTCCACGCGATTGCAAACGCCGGCCCGATCTTCCTGCCGATGCACATTCCCGTGCTGCTGTGCGGACTGGCCTGTGGGTGGCCGTATGGTCTTGTCTGCGGACTGCTGGGTCCAGTGCTGTCCGGCGTGCTGACGGGCATGCCCTCCCCTGCTGTGCTGCCCGGCATGATGGTCGAATGCGGCGTTTACGGTCTGGTCAGTGGTTTGATGATGCAGGCCGTTCACACGAAGAAGCTGTATGCTGACCTGTATATCAGCCAGATCACGGCGATGCTGCTGGGCCGGATTCTGTCCGGCGTGTGCAAAGCACTGATCTTCGCGCCCGCGACGTTCACGGTCGCGGCATGGGCGACGACGTCGTTCGTGACTGGTCTGCCCGGCATTGCAATCCAGCTTGTACTGCTGCCGTCGCTTGTTGTCGCGCTGACGAAGGCGCGGCTGCTGCGGGTACGGTACGCATAAGGGGTGTCTGCGATGGAACAGCAGGCTGTCATCGATTTTTTTGACCAAGCCGCCGCTGGCTGGGACGCACAGTTGGTGCGCAATGAGGCAGTGATCGGGCAGATTCTGGACAACGCCGGAATCCGCCCCGGCGTATCGGTGCTGGACGTTGCCTGCGGAACAGGCGTTTTGATCCCGGATTATTTGAAGCGCGGCGCGGCACAGATCACGGCCATTGACATTGCACCGGAAATGGTGCGCATCGCGCGCGAAAAATTCCCGCAGGAGAACGTAACTGTGCTCTGCGGTGATGCGTCGCAGGCACACTTCCCTGCCCTGTTCGACTGCATTGTGATCTACAACGCATTTCCGCATTTTCCGGAGCCGGAGCGCCTAATTGCACATCTGGCCGAACTGCTCACGACTGGCGGGACGCTGACTGTGGCACATGGCTTCTCCCGCAAGGCGCTCGATGCACACCACGCGAAGACGGCACGCAGCGTCTCCAACGGCCTGCTGCCAGTCGAAACGCTGGCAGAAATTTTTGCAAAACACCTGACCGTCACCGTACAGATTTCCAACGATGCCATGTATCAGGTTGTGGGAACGCACTGAACCAGTTTGGTTCAGCGCTGTTCCCCTTCCCTCTGCAAAACAATCACGTTTTCCTGCTTCTCCGCGGGATATGCCGAAGTATCAATATAGAGTTCCTCCGCCTGCACAAGTGCACGGCGGAGTTTTTTTGCATACGGCAGCGCCAACGGAATGCGCTCCAGCGGATCGATCACGTCATCAATCACCCCGCAAAGCAATGCGTAAAGTTTTTGATAGTCTGCCATAAAAAGTTCCTCCAATTACCTGTATTTGGGTAATTTCAGAATAACAAAATTCTTATGCGTTGTCAACCCATATTCGGGTAATTTCACATTTCTATGCTGTTATCATCATTTTAACCCAAGTATGGGTGGAATGGTGAGGCAAAAGCATGGACTATTCTTCTTTATATGTTTCGCGCATTCGCAATTTGTGTCGGCAACGCGGTATCAGCATCAATAAGCTGGCCGTCATGAGCGATGTCAAGCAATCTACGCTTGACAATATTGTGCGCGGTCTAACAAAAAATCCGCGCGTGATGACACTACACAAGTTGGCGCTAGCATTCAATATGACGCTGGCGGAATTTCTAGATTTTCCGGAATTGAATGATTATTCATTTGACGACGATACAGACGAGGATTGAACCAGAAAACAGATACGCGCACGATTACTGTTTCATATTGAGCAGATTGCATCGGTTTTACGAAATTCTTCGGCTAATTTGTAATTTCCAAGCGGGCCGATGTGGGCATCGGCCCCTACAGAGTCTCGGCGAATTCGTACTGCCCCGCAAATTTTGGACGCAAAGCTAATTTACCGCAGATAGTCTAACGCAGCTACCCACAAATAAAGACTCCCGCATGCGGCTGCATGCGGGAGGCTTTTGATTGAAAGCGTATGAATTAAATATCCAGCGGGTCCATGCTGAGGACGGGGTGGCCGACCTCGGACAGGTAGGCAAGCAACTCTTCCGGATCGCCGTTCGGGCAGTTGGTCTCGTCGGCGACCATATCGGCAAAGTTGTCGATATCGTACATATCCTTGGCAGTCTCGTTGAGTTTGTCGCGGATCTGGTCCTTCAGTTCCTTCGGCAGCCAGACCAGACGGCCAACGCCGCCCTCGGCCTTGAGGAACTTATGGGAAGCGATGTAATGCTTGCCGTGGCCCATGAAGCCCGGAGTCTGCACGCCGCCGCCAGTCATGGAAGCCATCTCGGAGAAGGTCATGCCGAGCGGCGTGATGCCGGCATACTCGCGGCAGGTGATGACGACGCCCATCGAGCACGGCTCGATGCCGCAGATGCACTCGAAGCAGCCGCAGGAGGTCATCGGGTCTTCCAGCAGGGAGTAGAGCGTGACGTGCTCCAGTGCGCCGTGGGAGTACTGTGCAACAGCCTCATCGACGTCCTCGTAGCGGCCGGTGCGTTCGTCGATGCAGCGCTCCTTGGTGACGACCTGGCAGGGACCCTGCGGGTCGAGTTCGTTGGTAGCCTTCGCATCCAGCCACGAAACGGCGCCACAGAGGCCCAGACGCTCCGGGGTGACGATGCAGACGTGGCTCGGAGAGAACGCCTGGCACATGATGCAGGAATAGAAGACGGGTACGGATTCGTCGGTCATGGACTTCAGGCGCTCGTCGCGCTTGTCGAAGACCTCGTTGGCGTGCTTGCGCAGCGCGGCGTTCGGCTCGTCGCCAACGACGATGCGGACCTGGCACTTGTCAACGACCGTGTCAAACTCGGACTTGATCTTGGCGTAGAGCACTTCGCCGATGTGGCGGAACTTGAAACCGGCCTCGAAATCAGCCTTGCTGATACGGACGCGGATCATGTCGCGCTGGCCGGTGTGCATCAGGCCTTCCACGCAGTTGAGGAAGGAGTGGATCTTACGCTCGAAGACCGGCTCAAAGTCGGGCTGCATGTTCTTGCCCGCGACCTCGACGGTGTAACTCATGGAAATCTTGGAGCCGACCGGGATCTCGTCGATTTCGGGGCCTTCGACCACGATCTTGTGGTCTTCGACCTCGGAGGCGTCCTTCGTGGTGACAAGCTCGAAGCAGTCCTTGCGGGAGCCGTCGATCTCGACCTGCATGTCGCCCTTACGGATGATCTCGCCCTCGAATGCAGAGGAGAAGGAAACGGGGATGTCAATCTTCGTGATCTTCAGCTTGATGCCGCGGGCCTCGATGGAGGTATCGATCCAGTCCTTGGTGTCATCATAGATGATGAGGGACTTCGGAACGGCCCACATATCGTCGTGGTCGTTGGTGATGACCGGGAAGCCCAGCTTGATGGCGCCGGCGCCGCAGGCGACGGTAATGTCGTTGACAGGCTTATAAGCGTTGACAAACGCGTTGATGCGGTCGAAGGTGTACTTGTGGAAGCCCTCGACGTCGCCCGGCTGGATGGCACCGAAAATCATGGCCGCGCGCACAACCAGAGAAATGACGTGGCCGACGGACCAGATCTCTTCGCCGACGGGAACGACACGGACGGGGAAGCCCATAGAAAGACCGGCTTCCACAGCCTGCTCGATGATGCCGCCGATCAGGAAGACGAAAATGCCGCGGGACTGATAGCCCTTGATGGTCTCGACCGCTTCCTCGGTGGAAGGAGCCGGGCCGATCATGACGACGAAGCCGGGGATATCGCCGGTAACAAGAGGAACGCCGAGTTCACGGACTTCCGCGTCGGTGAAGTGGCCGTGATAGTTCGTGCCCTCATACGGGGTCTGGGTCTTGACATATTTGCAGGCCTCGATCATCTCAGCGGCGATGGCGGTGCCGACGCCGGACTGGAAGATAGAGTTGGTGCGCGGCTCGCGGAGCATCATGGCCTTCACGTCGGCCAGAGCATCCTGCAGTTCGCCGGTCGTAGTGACCTTTTTGCCGATATAGGCATAGATGCAGGCGCAGAAATACGCGGTGGAGGGAAGCGTCAGAGGAGCGTCGCGGCCGACTTCTGCCACGATCTTGTTCACTTCTTCCTCGGCCTTGGCGAACATCTCGTCAGAGCCGTCGAAGACGCGGTTAAACAATGTCTTCATTGTGGTTTCATTCCTTTCAGATTCATTCTTTGGCGTCAATGGCAGCCTTGATCGCACGGATCTCATCCAGCGCATCGGGGCTGCAGTCGTAGGGGGAGAGGCCCCTCCGGTCCGCGTCGATGACGGCGGGACTGTAGCTGATGAAGCCGAGCAGATCGTCTGCCGGGATGCGGCTTCTGATAAATTCACGGTCAGACTCGTCGCGGATCTTGTTGGCGACGACGCGCACCTTGGTCACGCCGATGTCCTTTGCAAGCTCCTTGATGCGCACATAGGTCTGTACACTCCGCGCGCCCGGCTCGATGACCACGATGAACTGGTCCATCATGCTGGCCGTGCCGCGTCCGAGGTGTTCAAGCCCTGCCTCCATGTCCATGATGACCACGTCGTCCTTGCGGAAAACGAGATTGGTCAGAATCGCCTTGAGCATGACATGCTCCGGGCAGACGCAGCCGGAGCCGCCGGTATCAACCGTGCCCATAACGAGAAGCTTGACGCCGTTGATATTCTTGGCAAGCTTATCGGGCAGATCGGAAACGTCCGGGTTTAGCTTATAGAAGCTGTTCTGGTCGTTCGCGCCCGTGCGCTGCTTGGCAAGCTGCTTCATTTTCGAGACTGGAACAATGGAATTGACCTCTTCCTCTGTCAGCCCCAGCGCCAGGCCCAGATTTGCATCCGGGTCAACGTCGGCTGCGAGGACGGTGCGCCCTTCGTCGGCGTAGAGCCGCGCGAGCGTGGAGGCCAGCGTCGTCTTGCCGACGCCGCCCTTGCCGGTGATAGCTACTTTCATAACGGTAAAGACCCTCCGGGAAGATCTTAGATGCCGAGAGCCGTGCGCTTGGCTTCGATTGCGGCGATCATCTTGTCGCCGAGGCTCTCAATGTTGGTGTCAACGACGAAATGCGCCTCGACCCACTCCTTGCAGCCTCTTGCGTCACCCTGAAGCAGTTCAGTGATCTCGCTGGAGCCCTTGGAGTACGGATCAACGCCGAGGTAGGTGTCGATGCCGGTCGCCACGACGTAGTTGCCGATGGAAACTGCCTTTTCAGACATCCATTCCGGCGCGCAGCCGCAGAGCGGAATCTGAGAAATGTTGATGCCCCAATCCTTTGCAAGATCGGAAGCAAGGATCATCATACGGGAGATATCAACGCAGGAGCCCATGTGCAGCACGGGCGGGATGTTGGCCAGCTCGCACACGCGCTTCAGGCCGGCGCCGCAGAGCTCCTTGGCGTGCACCGGGTCCATGAGGCCGGCCTTGGCGGCGGCCTGCGCGGAGCAGCCGGAGACGATGAGGATGATATCGTTGGCGAGGAGCTTCTTCATGAGCTCGATGTGGGCATAGTCGGGGCGGACCTTCGGATTGTTGCAGCCAACCATGGCGACAGCGCCGCGGAGAACGCCGGAGGTGACGCACTCGAGCAGGGGCTTCGTGGTGCCGAAGGTGTCGACCTGGCTGTTGGCAACGCCGTCGAGGACCTTCACGATGGCTTCGAGGGAATAGCCGACGCGGGCGTGAGAGACCTGGTTCGGAATGTTGACCAGATCGGTCTTGCGGTTCGTGAAGTTCTCAACGGCCATCTTCACGATCGCCTTGGCGTTCTCACCGGCGTTCTCGGCGGAGAAGCGGATGAACTCGGAGTCCGGCATGCGGGCGATGGGGGAGGTGGTGACGAACTTCGTATGGAAGCACTTCGAGAGCGGGCCGAGGGCCGGGAAGATGCACTGCACATCGACGACGATGGCCTCGCAGGCGCCCGTAAGGACAACGTTCTCCTGCGTCAGGAAGTTGCCGGCCATCGGGATGCCGTGGCGCATGGCGACCTCGTTCGCGGTGCAGCAGACGCCGCAGATGTTGATGCCCTTCGCGCCGACGCTCTTGGCAAGCGCGATCATTTCGGGATCATTGGCATA
>OLGH01002748.1_pt1 | contig 13307 bp, 13 predicted proteins | sample 1604851 | NCBI WGS metagenome assembly OLGH01 (sample SAMEA3888894, study PRJEB22519) | human gut metagenome | biome: human gut; feature: human-associated habitat; material: faeces | place: Denmark | collected 2010 | reverse complement strand
CTCGGATTGTGCAGCATCTTTCTGATCTCTGCCCGCTGTTCTTTCCCGGAAAGGGTACATTTCGAACTGGTTACATTTGCAATGCATCCCACCATGCGCTCAATATACCTTCTGGCAACCATCTCCTGCGTTGCCGCATTGGTCACACCCCAGCTGCGAAACAGATCTTCCATCCAGCCCTGTTCTTCCTCTCTCTTTTCGTACATGTCAGCACGATACGCTGCGGTCTCCGACTCTGCACGTGCACGGATGAAATGATAGTAGGCCTTTGTAGAAAATACAACCGATTCCACATGATCCAGATAACTCAGATTAAACGGGAAATCATCCCACAGTGTTTTTGGAAAATACAGTCCGTATTGCCGGATCACATCCATGCGGTACAATTTATTCCACGGTGTATACAGCATGTTTCGGTCAAAATACCGGTATGCCTCTTCCCGAAAATCTTTTGCATCGGTAAACACCCTGTCGTCCACACAGATTTTTTCTGACAAATGATTCTGTCCGCAGTAAGTGTCAATATAAAATCCACAGACCACAAGCTGTGCCTGATGCTTCTCGGCAAGTTCGTACATATCCGCAAGCATCTGTGGTTCTGCCCAGTCATCCGAATCCAGAAAATAAACATATTTTCCCTGTGCAATATCAATGGCTGTGTTTCTCGCGCTTGGTGCACCTCCGTTTTCCTTGTGAATCACCTGGATTCTTTGGTCCTTTTTTGCATACTGGTCACAGATTTCTCCGCTTCTGTCCGGCGTTCCATCATCAACGATCAAAAATTCAAACTCGGTAAAGGTCTGCGCAAGAATGCTTTCGATTGCCTTACCCACATATTCTTCTACTTTATACACCGGCATAATGATGCTGATTTTAATGTCGCTCATCACCGTCTCCTTTGACATTTTATTTGATTGCAGTTGTCTGATTCTGATCCACACCTTCGGTGTTTTCTTTCTGGAACAGAATCTTGAATGTCAGGAATAAAATCTTAATGTCCATCCAGACCGAATAATTTTCAATATACGTCAGATCCAGTTTCAGTTTATCATATGGGGTTGTATTATACTTTCCATATACCTGTGCATACCCGGTCAGTCCCGCTTTTACTTTCAGCCGGAGTACGAATTCCGGAATTTCTTCCGTATACTGATCCGCAATAATCTGACGCTCCGGGCGGGGTCCCACAACAGACATCTCACCCTTTAAAATATTAAACAGCTGTGGCAGCTCGTCAAAATGAATGGCCCGGATCACACGACCGACCGGCGTAATTCGTGCATCTTCTTTTGCGGCAAGACGTGCTCCCGCATCCTCGGAATGTGTGGTCATGCTGCGGAACTTGTAGATCATAAACGGCTCTCCGTCTTTTGTCAGCCGCTCCTGCTTGTACAATACCGGACCGTGATCATATAATTTAATGCAAAGTGCAATCACAATCATAAATGGAGAAGCAATTACAATACCGATCAGGGAAATCACAATATCCATCAGTCGTTTTACAAACAGATCTACAATGCCAAGCCCCTGATTCCGGGACAGATACAGCGGTGTATCAAACAGATGAATATCATCCGCTCCACGAAACAGAATATCTGAAATCTTTGGTGTAACATATGTGCGGATAGATTCCTGATAACAGTATTTCATAATCTGGTTGCGTACTTCCGATGGCAGGTCACACAGAACCACCGCATTATATTTCTGAATCATCGGATACAGCTTTTCATAACCTATCCGGTAACTTTCCGCTGCACAGATATTATACTTGTCCTTTCTGGTATTGATCTTTGCAATCAAATCATCCGGCGAATAATTTCCATATATCACGAGCATCTGGCGCGGCGGATACAGACGCGTATATGCCTTTCGCACCAGTACGACCCACGGAACGATAAATATAATCTCTGTTACCGTCATCAGAAGCAATGGCTGTGGCGGCAGATAATCGTTGGCGACCAGACAGATCTCGAAATACGCAACAATCATCGCAAGAACCACTGCCAGTATCTGGGATAATATAATATCCGAAATCCGCATATATCCGATCCGGTATCCTCCGAATATCTTCGTGAAAAAGAACACAAAGAGTACATACATACCAATCACTGCCCAGTTACCTCTGTTGAAAAAAGTATTCGCTTTATCCAGCATCGGAATATAGAGCATATACCATACCCATCCGAACATACACGCTTCCACCGCAAGCGATATGATATTCGCCGTAAAATTCAATAAATGCTTGTATTTATCTTTCATTAAAACTTTCCTCTAACATGTAGTTTTCCGGTTGTACCCCGCAAAAATTTTATTCGCCCAGTCCGCTTTCCACATAAGCGACCAGTTCCCGAAGTGCTCCCTGTTCATCTTCTCCGTCACAGATAAGTGTAATCTCATCTCCGGATTTGATACATGCACCCAGGACGCTGAGCACACTTTTGGCATTTGCTGTATTTCCGCTGTACTCGAATGTAATCTTGCTATTATATTTCATTGCCTCTTTGCATAAATTTCCTGCCGGACGTAAGTGCAGTCCTGTAGGATTAATAATTTTTACTTTTTGGGATACCATAAGAACGCCTCCTTATAACATAACTTTGGTAATCAGATCAGCTAACTGCTTTGCTTCCTGCTGAATCACTTCCTGATTTTTGCCTTCGATCATGACACGAACCAATGGTTCTGTACCAGATGGACGGATTAGAACCCTTCCTTCTCCGGCAAATTTTTTCTCCAGTTCACCGATTGCCTCTGCAATTTCTGAATATTCCATGTAACTTTCTTTTTTATGGTTCGGCACTTTTGCATTGACCAATGCCTGTGGCAGCACCTCCATGATCTGTGCAAGTTCTGATAATTTCTTTTTGGTTTCCACCATCACCTGCAATAAGTGTAATGCGGAAAGAAGTCCGTCTCCGGTTGTGTTGTCATCCAGAAAAATCACATGACCGGACTGCTCTCCTCCGAGATTATATCCGTTTTCCAACATATTTTCAAGAACATAACGGTCTCCGACTTTTGTTTTCTCCACATGAATTCCCTGTTTTTCTCCCATCAGACTGAATCCCAGATTCGTCATCACGGTGACAACAATGGTGTCCTTTGCAAGTTTTCCGTTTTCTTTCAGGAAATTTCCGCAAATCGCCATGATCTGATCTCCATCTACCAGCTTTCCGTTTTCATCTACAGCAAGCATACGATCCGCATCTCCGTCAAATGCAATACCGATATCTGCCTTTTCGGAAACAACTCTTGCACACAGTTCGTCCATATGGGTAGAACCGCAATTGGAATTAATGTTCGTTCCATCCGGATTGGTATGAATAGCGATCAGATTTGCCCCCAGATCTTTCAGCGTCTTAACCGAAGTATAGGAACTTGCGCCTTCTGCACAGTCCACAACGATCTTCAACGCAGACAGATCTACCGGGACCGTCTTTTTCTCAAACGCAATATACTCATCCACAATATCAAACCGATACTCAACCCTGCCGATTCCCGGTCCGATCGGAAAAACAACGTCTTCCATATCATTCCGGATCAATGCCTCGATTTCGTCCTCCAGCTGATCGGATAATTTATATCCATCTCCATTAAAAAATTTGATTCCGTTAAATTCCATCGGATTATGGGAAGCAGAAATCACAACCCCTGCATCTACTTTATGTTTCCTTGTAAGATATGCAATTGCAGGTGTCGGGGCAACTCCCACAAAAATAGCATTTGCTCCGACTGAACAAATTCCTGCCATCAATGCATTTGCAAGCATTCCTCCGGAAATTCTTGTATCACATCCAATGATGATTGTCGGCTGGTGGGACTGTTCCTTTGTTAAAACATAAGCGCCCGCCTGACCGAGCTTCATTGCAAGTTCAATTGTAAGCTCTGTCCCCGCAACTCCTCTGACTCCATCGGTTCCAAACATTCTTGCCATAATAATTATAACTCCTTTATATACTTTACTATTCGCCGGTATCCTCACCGCTGTCTGTCGAAGTATCTCCGTCCTGTGTATTCTTCGCTTTCACGGTAACGCTGACAGTAATCGGCTGATATGCATAATGATCTTCATCCAGTTTCAGTGAAAGTTCCACCTGATGCGTTCCCTCGCTCAGCTGGGAGGCATCAATGGATGCTGCCAGCTCCGATGCATTCAGCTTATTCAGATCATCCTGCAGCCCACTGATCGTCACAGAAACCTGTGCCTTATCAAAAGATAAGTTCAGGCCGTCCGGCAGACTGTTCACCCTGATATCAGATGTCTGCAGATGATAGGTTCTGGACGCATACGCTTCAATTCTGACGGTTACCGTAACGGATGCCGCAGAAGAATCTACCAGTTCCACGCCGTCCGGCAGATATTCGGAAATATCAATCGTTGTCTTTACATCTTCCCTTGCCCCGCTCACATTGATTACGTTTGCCGGAATTTCAAGTGAAACAAGCGGATTGAGTACATTGGATGCCCCTTTCAGTTTCACAGTATCCGGTGTGCTGCTGATCTCCACTACCCGGTATTCCCCGTATGGGGTTCCTGTTGTCGAAAATACAAGCGGTACTTCCTTTACACTCAGGATTTTTGCCGAAATCGTCACTGTCGTATTGCTCAGCTTCAGCTGGGTGGTATCCACTTCATTTCCATCCGAATCATAGAGAACCGGAATCACATTATCCGTCAGATTCGATGACATTCCATCCACATCAATCGTAGCCACAACCTTATCTACTTTTTTCACAATAGATGCCGGTCCCGACACGTTCAAAACATTCGGGTTTGTCACGGAAACTTCTCCGAGGGCATATCCCGATGCCACTTTTCCGCTGGTGTCCGCGGAAATCATAAATCTTCTGCTCATCAGATCTTCCAGGGAAAGTTCCATATATTTGTTTTTATTGTTAATGCTCACGGATGTATACGTCCGCTTGGCACTGATCTCGATCGGAACACTCGCCTTATTCCCCTTGTCATTTATGATCAGGCGGTTCATATCTGCCACCGCAGAGAAATCGGTGTCATCAAGTTTTTCAAGTTCACTGCGTTTTCCGGTCACAGTAAAGGTAACCGTGTTGGTTCCGTCCAGCACTTCATAGCACTTGTTCATATCTGTAACTGCGGACGCATTTTCTACCGTTACATTTGTTGTAAATGTTTTTGATTTTTTCGGATCATCAATATTATATACAACCAGCCATAAGATAAATGCAAGAACTACAGCCAGAATTTTAAAGCCCAGATTATTCACCAAGGTTTTCAGAATCTTTTTTGCCATTCATAAACCTCCTTTTCAGCAGTCCCAGTTTGGTCATCTGTTGATTTCTGTTCTGCAGATACTTTAATTTGCCTCTCAGAAAATCCGCATTGACATTCCGGTAAATCTGTCCCCGCATAGCGATTGATACCTTACCGGTTTCCTCCGAAACTACGATCGTCAGCGAATCGCTCACTTCACTGATTCCTACAGCTGCACGGTGTCTGGTTCCCAGATCTTTGCTCAATGTCATACTGTCCGACAACGGCAGATAACAGGTCGCGGAAACCACACGGTCTCCACGTACAATAACAGCTCCGTCATGAAGCGGAGTATTTTTTTCAAATATATTAATTAACAGCTGGCTGCTGATAATTGCATCAATATCAATTCCTGTTCTCACATATTCATTTAACAGGATTTCATCTTCTATTACGATCAGGGCACCGGTTTTTACTTTCCCCATGGCATAACAAGCCTTGATCAGTTCGTCAATTGTGTGGTCGGAAAATTTATTTTCCTCTACTTTTCCAAAGTCAAATAACTTTCCCAAAACATTTTTTCCACCAAGATTCTCAAGTGCCTTCCGAAGTTCCGGCTGGAAAATAATCACCAGGGCCGTCAGTCCGACACTCAACGTATTTTCTGCCAGCCAGAGGATGGTATTCATCTGAAAGATTGCTGCAACGAGTACAAACAGCAGAATCACGATGATTCCTTTGAACAGATTCCACGCACGCGTATTTTTAATCCAAAGCAGAATATGATAAAACAGGAAGGAAATGATCAGTATTTCCACGATATCCACAAAGGAAAAAGAGATATCCGGCATACCGAACAATCCTGTTGCATTGTCATAAAATTGGCTTAATGTTCCCAGAAAATTTTGCATCTGGCTCCTCTTTTCTTCATTTCATTATTTTGATGCTTCGTTCCCCTTATTTGAGTAAATCCTCATCAATGTCCAGTTCTTTCGCAATAACCTTCCGGCTGTTCTCTTCCTCTTCCGGAGACAGCACGGATCTGCTATGGTCAATCCGCTTTCCCATGCTTGCGGTATTTCCGAAATGTTTTACCGTAACCTCACGGACAGCGACCATTTTCTTCGGCACAGCCTTGACATAATAATAGTAATCATCATCCTCAAACTGCACCCGTTCGGTCCGCGCATAATCCAGATTCATAAACAGAAACTGAAGGATAAATGCAATAAGCAGGGAAATAATATTGCCGACTATCAGCCATAATGTCTTTCCTGTAACTCCAAGAACAATATAACCTACAAATAATCCGGCAATCTGAATAAGCGCACCGGAAATAATCGCCAGTGTCCAGGCATTATCCACTTCCATCCGGCGTACCAGATAAACTACAATGGCAGTAATCACAAAGATAACGATTACCAGATACATTTCTTTATTTCCCAGAAACTGCCCCACCGAAATATCAAATTTGGAAGAAGACTGTTCCTCATCTGCATTTGCCGCACTCATCAGTGCTCCTGCATTCCGGTGAATTCCGTCCAGGAAATAATAGACAACCGTACCGCATACCACTCCGATCACGGAATATGCACTGCGCAGCAGGCTGCTGCCAACCGGCATCACATACGGAATATACAGTTTAAAACACAGCGGTGTAAGCACAACCGTCAGTCCGTCTTTCGGTGCGAAACGAAAATATACAAAGAACAGAATCGCAAACAAAATCAGTGCGGTAAGTGCTACTTCCATGGAAAGCGCATACATATCCGCAAGCACCACAATTGCGCCAATCCATAATATGGCACCAGTCGGCAGAATGGCACAGACAAGCGCCAGCAGTAACGCCACCGGAAACCGGCTGATTTTCTCCATGAATCCGATATTGGTATTGATCACGGTAAAAAGAGCCAGTGCAACGGCAAATTTTACGATCGGATACAGATATGTTTCATATTTACTGTAAAACCGGATCAGCTGATCCTTTATTTCCAACAACTTCGTCATAAATCCTCCCTGTTATGCCCCATCCTTTATTTTTCTTCCCGCAGTAATCTGCGCGCTCTCTTCAGATGATTTCCATATGCTTTCATCTTGCGATAGCCTTTTGCATACCGGGCACAATAGATCCGTGCGGTAATCAGAAGATACACGATCATAAATCCGGCATATGCAACAATAAGTTTCGGGACGAACGTCGTAAGATCCACGCGATTGATCCATTTCGTAATTGTATCAATATCCCCAAGTCCCCAGAACACGATCAGAAGAATAAATGCGATGGTTCCCGAAAAGAAACTTTTTACAATTTCTTTTCCTACATAGTCCCACATCGTATATTCTCCCGCCTGATGATATTTTTTATTTTCATATTCATCAAATGCTGCAAGATGATATAATTCTTTTACCCGTTCTTCACTGATCATAGATAACTCCTGTCTCGAACGCATCCCGGAATTTGGACACAATGATGCATTATTTGCTATTATACCATAGATAGTTCTTTTTTCAAAGTCTGTTTTCCAATCGCCCGTTTCCATGAAAAAAGCCCCGGAAATATCCGGGGTCTGGTTATTTGTCCACTATTCATTTTTTAAATATCTCATACGGTCCCTGTCTCTGGTAGAGCGTAAGTCTTCCATCTTAGGTTCCGGTTTCTGATAGGCATTCTGAAATTCGTTTGCCATTCTTTCCTTGCATCTTTCGCAAAAACGTCCCGTGCGGATCGGTTTCCCGCATTTTTCACATACGATCCCTGCTTCCGTTGCTGTGGAAAGAATCAGTCTTTCTTCCCTTACCCACTGCCGGATCTGCTTGGTTGAAATATCATTGTCCGTTGCCGTCTGCTCTACAGAAGCGCCCGGATGCTCTTCGAGATACTCTTTTACTTCATGAAATTTATCTTCCAGTTTTTTCTGGCATGCCGGACAGATACGCTCATTGTTGAGAACATTAAACAATCTGCCACACATTTTACAATTTCTTACATCCATAGTATCCCTCCTAAAAGCCTCTGCCAATGCAGGCAGTCAGCACATAAACCTGTTCCGCACCCGCTTCTTTTAATCTCTCCGCTACAGCTTCTACTGTAGATCCGGTTGTATAAATATCATCCACAATCAGAATTCTCTTATATTTTACTACATTATCCGGACTCTGAAAAGCATTTTTGACATTATTTTCTCTTTCTCTGCCATTCAGTTCTTTCTGTGGTCGTGTATCTTTCACCCGGATCATCAGACGCGGAATACACGGAATATCCATTTTTTCTGACAGTGCCCTGCCAAAAAGCGCAGCCTGATTATATCCGCGATACCGTTCTTTTTTCGAATACATCGGTACCGGAACGATGGCTTCGATCCTTTTTTCCCGCATCCAGTTTTCCCAGCGCTGCATGGCTTCCTCCGCCAGAAAACGGGCATATCTCCTCCGGTTTGCATACTTAAACCGGTACATGGATTTCTGCACAGCCCCACGATATACAAAAAGCGATCGTCCTTCTGCAACAAAAGAACGATGCTTTCTGCAATTCTGACAATATTCTGTTTCGGTATCCGCAAGCGGGCTTCCGCAATGATAACAGTACGGCTGCACAACGGGATACAATTTTTTCCGGCACGCTGCGTGAACATTTCGCTGTCTGCGGATATCTGCCGTTTCCAACAGACGGTCGCATACAAAACAGCGTGGCGGAAATATACATTCCAGAAAATTATCCAAGACGGATACGGTTTCGAACTTCAATCTGTGCTGCCGCTTTTTCAAATTCAGCCTCTGTCATATCTTTTGTAGTAAATCCAATCTCTCCTGCAATTCCGGCATCTGCATATTCTACACTGCCAAATGCATTTTCGATTGTTTCCTTACCGGAAGAAGTGCGTACAAAGAAACTGTTTACACTGTCTTTGTAATCTACCAGTGTCAGTTTTTCCGGTGACCAGTCAATGTAAATATTGGTATTTTTGTGCTTTGTCATATCCACGATATCTGCTACTACTGCACTTGCTGTCGGAAGCTTACCTGCTCCGCTGCCGTAGAACATTGCATCGCCCAGTACATTTCCATGTACGAAGATTCCATTGAACACACCGTTTACTCCGCAAAGAGGATGCTCTGCGCTGAGCATGAAAGGAGCAACCATACAACTGTAACTGTTTCTGACTTTACGGCTGGATGCAAGAAGCTTAATGGAACGGTTCAAAACCTTTGCATACTTAAAATCATCTGCTGTGATCTTTGTGATTCCCTCGCAGTGAATATCCTCAAAATCTACCTGCCGGCCACACACCAGAGAGGTTAAAATGGCAATCTTGCGGCACGGATCATGTCCTTCGATATCCGCAGTAGGATCTTTCTCTGCATATCCCTTTTCCTGTGCGTCTTTCAGTACCTCATCGAAATCTGCACCTTCCTCCGCCATTTTTGTCAGCATGTAGTTTGTGGTTCCGTTTAAGATACCTGTAATCTCTTCGATCTCATCGGCAGTCAGACATTTATTCAATGGACGGATAATCGGAATTCCGCCGCCTACACTTGCCTCAAACTGAAAGTTTACGTTGTGATCCCGTGCGATTTTAATCAGTTCCGCTCCCTTGGCTGCAACCAGGTTTTTATTGGAAGTGGCAACCTGTTTTCCAGCCTCAAGCATTGCCTTTACAAACGTATATGCCGGCTCCACGCCTCCCATGGTCTCTACTACGATGCCGATCTCCGGATCGTTTACGATCGTCTGATAATCATGTACAATGGCATCTTCCATAGGGTCTCCCGGGAATTCCCGCAGATCAAGAATATATTTGACATCAACCGGTTCTCCCGCACGCTTTGTGATCTTTTCCTTGTTAATTCTTAATACATCTACGACACCGGAACCAATGGTGCCATAGCCCATAACTGCAATCTTCATTTTTCTTACTCCCTGGCTAATATTTTTGCATAATGAATCCCCTGCACAGATTCAATACTGTTTCTCATATCCTCCACATTGCCCGTCGCAGGGAACACATCAATACTGAGCGACAATGAAGCAATTCCATTAACCGGAACGCTTTGATGAATCGTCAGAATGTTTGCATGAAATTCCGCAATTGTTTTTAATACCATGGATAACAGCCCCGGTTCATCATCCAGCTGGATCACCATATTGACCGTTTTTCCTTTTGCATTTTCATGATATGGAAATATATCGTCCTTATATTTGTAGAAAGAGCTTCTGCTGATCTGTACCATCTCTGTGGCTTCCTGCACAGACTCCACTTTACCGGAATCCAGCAGCCGCTTCGCTTCCACGACTCTGAGCAATACCTCAGGCACGGCTTTTGCCCGCAATACGAAGAAAGATGCCTTCTCGCCCATCCTGATTTCCTCCCTTATGTATTGTCTGTCTACGACCGACACTTGTGCTCACTTGAAAGATTCTACCATAAGAACATCAATCTTGCAAGAGGTATCGGGGATCTGTCCCCGATTTTTACGCTCTCGGCTTTCCGCAGTTGGAGCAGAAATTTCCGCTGTTAACCTGTCCACAGCTACAGGTCCACTCGGTTTTCGGTGCCGGTTTTCCACAGTTGGAACAGAATTTTCCCTGATTCTTCTGTCCACATGCACAGGTCCAGCCTGCCGGTGCCTGCGGTGCTTGCGGTGCCTCCTGCCCAGCAGGAGATATCGCAGGCACCGCCCCCTGCGTCATTCCAGCTGGTGCACCTCCATTCATCATCTGCATCTGCTGCAGATTCACATTTGATGCCGCTCCCATCATACCACCGGATATATTGGAAGCCATTCCCATTCCCATAAAACCGGCCATGGAACCATTGGAATTACTTCCCGCTGCCTCAAGCCCTCTGGCTACCGCTCCCTGCACGTATCCTTCCCGGACCGTCGGATCGGAAAGCATGGCTCCTTCATTTCTCATATTCAGCAGTTTCTGCGATTCCTCGCTGTAAGAAACCGTCATACCTACCGCCTGGATTTCCATACCACGGGTCTGATTCCATTCCTCATCCAGAACCGATGACATATACTTTCCAAGTTCTCTTGCCTTGCTCGAAACAAAAGAAATACGGAAACCATCTGCCGACATCTGATTTACGGATGACTGCAAAGCCTCTAAAAACTCAGACAGATACTGCTCATTGATTTCGTCAATCTCTACATGATCCTTATTTTTGGGAACCGCTTCCGCATAAAATTTGAGCGGATCTACAATTTTAATCGAATATGTGCCATGTGCACGCAAAAACAGTTCGGCATTATAGAACGAATCAAAATAATTGATTGGCTGTCTTGTTCCGAACTTAATGCCTTTGATTTCCTGCAGATTGACAAAAAATACCCGCTGTTTCTGCGGCGTCTGTCCGCCGAAACGGAAACGATCAAACGATTCCTTGATGGAATCTCCCAGTTGTCCGTTGAGCAGTGACGGCATGGAAGAATGATCCACTTTGTAATATCCCGGCTCTGCTGTGTAATCTACAATCTTGCCTCCGTCCACCAGCATCATAAACTGATTCGGGTACACATGGATCACAGAACCATTGGACACCGTTTCCGGTGTTCTCTTCCGGTCCTCCCCGCGGCGTGTCTGCACACCCGCTGAAAATACGGTCTGTTCCCCCATATTTTCCGGTTCAATCACTTCCAGCCACTGATCTGCCAGCCCGCCGCCGACCGCGTGTGCCGCTGCTCTGATAATTCCCATACTCTCTGCCTCCTTGTCCAAATTCATAGTCTCTCTGTTTTTCTGCTTTTTCTATCTATCGGTTATCCTTCCCTTTATTTTTCCCATGCCGATTCCATTTTCCCGGCGTGATCGCCCAGACTGCTGCCGCGATCAGCACCATCGCCAGTATACACTGCAAAATCAGGCTGCACGCCGTCCAGTGTGCTGTGATCGCATTGTCTGGAAATACGCCGAACAGCGGCTCGAACCATTTTCTCATGTCACCGCTTCCCGCCTGTCCGTTAATTACATTATAAAACGAGACAGCCGGATTGAAAAGAAAGAGATAGCGTAAAATGCCGGAACTTGCCATTTCCGATGCATTGAGATTAGATGCATACGAATTTGCCGCCCGGAGCGCCATCCGGTATGCAAACAGATTGACTGCCATCGTTCCCGCCGTCAGCGCCACCACCGTCACATAGGAGCAGACGGTCGATACCGTCGAGCGGCGCAGCACCGATGAATAAAAGATCCCGATACTGCCCGTTAAAATTGCCACAACGCCGTGGCACAGGAACAGCATCCCGATGTCCTGCAGCGTAACGCCCCCGTAGACAAATACGAGCGTCTGTACCGGAAGCGCCGAGACCGCCAGCACCAGCATCGTCACCAGCGAGGACGCCAGTTTTCCAAGCACCATGTCACGCGGCTCCATCGTGGTCGTCAGCATCAGTTCCAGCGTCTGGCGTTCCCGCTCGCCGCTGATACTGCTGGCAGTCAGCGCCGGCATGATGAAAAGCAGCATGATAAATTCGATCGAGGAGACGAACGTGTAGAGATCCAGAAACTGCGAATACTGGAGCTCCGCCGTCGTCCTGACCTGTTCCGCCACCGAATACATATTAAACAGCGCCACCGCCGCCAGAATACTGTTAAAAACAAACAGAATCGCCATCATGCGGATGCTGCGGCTTCCGACTGTCATTTCCCTCCTAAATACCGGATTCCATCTCATGTTTCAGCACCGCCCTCTCTTCTTCATGTCCTGTGATCTGCATAAACAGTGATTCCAGGCTTCCCTTCTCGCGCATAAAGCTGCTGACCATCACATCCGCATCGATAAGCTGCTGCAAAAGCAGCGCCTCATCCTGCCGATCCCCCAAAAAGCCCAGCTTGATCTCATCCCCCTGCACCGCGATCGTCTGCACGCAAGGATGGCTTTTCAGGATCGCAAGCGCCTTTTCTTTCTGGCTGAAAATCGAGATCAGAAGCGGATTGGATGAGTTGATCCGCGCAAAAATCTGATCCATGCTGCCCTGCAGGACCGTTCTTCCCTGCTCAATGATGCCGATCGAGGTACAAAGCTCTGACAATTCCGATAAAATATGGGAGCTGACGAGCAGCGTTTTTCCC
>OLGH01002742.1_pt1 | contig 13332 bp, 10 predicted proteins | sample 1604851 | NCBI WGS metagenome assembly OLGH01 (sample SAMEA3888894, study PRJEB22519) | human gut metagenome | biome: human gut; feature: human-associated habitat; material: faeces | place: Denmark | collected 2010 | reverse complement strand
TATTATTCAAGGAGGAATGGCCAATATTGCTACCGGTGCCTTTGCTGCGAGTGTTTCTAATGCAGGAGGTTTGGGTTTGATTGGAGCTGGAGGAATGAATGCTGAAATGTTAAAAGCAGAAATTCAAGCATGTAAAAAATTAACAAATCAACCTTTTGGTGTCAATATTATGTTACTCAATCCAGATGCCAAAGAAATGGCACAAATCGTTATTGATGAACATGTCCCAGTTGTGACAACTGGTGCTGGAAATCCAGGTGTATATATAAAAATGTGGAAAGAAGCAGGAATTAAAGTTTTACCTGTTGTTCCTAGTGTTGCTCTTGCTAAAAGATTAGAACGTGCAGGCGTGGATGGTTTAATTGTTGAGGGTTGTGAAGCAGGGGGACATATTGGTGAGGCAACGACTATGGCGCTTGTTCCTCAAGTTGTAAGTAATGTTTCTATTCCTGTTATTGCTGCAGGAGGAATTGCCAGTGGCAAGCAAATGTTAGCGGCTTATGCTTTAGGTGCTTGTGGTGTACAAATTGGAACAGTTTTACTCGCAAGTAAAGAATGTCCAATTCATGAAAATTATAAACAAGCGATTTTAAAAGCGAAAGATACTTCGACAACTGTTACAGGAAGAATTAATGGAACACCAGTAAGAATCTTAAAAAATAAAATGGCAAAAGCTTATATTCAAAAAGAAAAAGCAGGAGCAGATATGATGGAACTTGAAAAATATACTTTAGGTTCATTAAAAAAAGCTGTTTTTGAGGGAAATGTTGATGAAGGTTCTTTGATGGCAGGACAAGTTGCAGGAATGATTCATGAAATTAAACCCGTTAAACAAATTTTAGAAGAAATGATGAGTGAGTTACAAGAAACTTATTCAAATTTGGAGATTTAAAATGTTAGAAATCAATCAAAAAAGCCTAACTGTCCCTTTAATTCAAGGAGGAATGGGTGTTGGTGTTTCTCTAGGAAATTTGGCAGGACATGTTGCTAAGTGTGGGGCGATGGGAGTTATTTCTACAGCGCATCCAGGATACAAGGAAGATGATTTTGAAAGTAATCATCGTCAAGCAAATATTCGTGCTTTAAAAAAAGAAATTTTAAAAGCACAAAAGCTTTCTCAAGGAAAAGGTTTAGTAGCTATCAATGCGATGGTTGCTTTAAAAGATTATGAGGAATTGATCAATGCAGCATTAGAGAGTAAAGTTGATGCCATTATTTCAGGAGCTGGACTTCCTTTACGTTTACCAGAATTGGTAAAAGATCATGATGTTTTAATTGCTCCAATTGTTTCAAGTGGTAAAGCCTGTAAGGTAATCATAAAACATTGGCTCAAAAAATATCAACGTACACCAGATTTTATTGTTATTGAAGGAAGTCAAGCAGGAGGACATTTAGGATTTAAAAAAGAACAAATACAGGATCAGCATTATGCTCTGGAAGCATTGATTCCGGAAGTGGTGATGATTGCATCCAGTTATAAAGAACAAAAGCAAATTCCGGTGATTGCTGCCGGTGGAATTTCGACAGGTGAGGATATAGCACATTTTATGGAATTGGGAGCTTCCGGTGTGCAAATGGGGAGTATTTTTGTTACCACCCTTGAATGTGATGCTTCAGAAACATTCAAAGAAGTATATATTCATTCCAAGTCCGAAGATGTTCTTATTATAGAAAGTCCTGTCGGGATGCCGGGAAGGGCTATTGATGGAGAATTTATTCACAATGTGAATAATGGTTTGGAGAGGCCTAAAAGTTGCTCATTCCATTGTATAAAGACATGTGATTATACAAAAAGTCCTTATTGCATTATTAAGGCTCTATATAATGCAGCCAGAGGAAATATGAAAAAAGGCTATGCATTTGCTGGTAGCAATGCCTTTCTCGCAGAAAAAATCAGTAGCGTAAAAGAAGTAATGGCTACACTGGAGCGCGAGTTTTTTTTAGCAACCCACAGACTGGCTTAATGATTGAAACTCTGCTTTTTCATGATTGAAATTGTCCGGGTTTCCCACTATATATAAAACTAATCGCTGTTTGAGTACAGCAAAAATAACATTTATGACATTTAAAGAATTAAATATAACCGAACCGATATTAAAAGCAATTGGAGAAAAAGGATATACAGTACCAACTCCCATTCAGGAAAAAGCGATTCCGCCTGCACTGGCAAAAAGAGATATATTAGGCTGTGCGCAAACCGGTACCGGAAAGACGGCTTCATTTGCTATTCCTATCATACAGCATTTGCAACTGGATAAAGAGGCTGCCAGACGTCAGGGAATTAAAGCCTTGATATTGACGCCCACACGTGAGCTTGCCTTGCAAATCAGTGAATGTATTGACGATTATTCAAAACATACTCGTATTCGCCATGGAGTAATCTTTGGTGGTGTAAATCAACGCCCGCAGGTTGATCTGTTGCGTAAAGGTATTGATATTCTGGTCGCTACTCCAGGACGTTTGCTTGACCTGATGAGTCAGGGACATATACATTTGGACACTATCCAATATTTTGTATTGGATGAGGCTGACCGTATGCTTGATATGGGATTTATCCATGATATTAAGCGGATATTGCCGAAACTTCCAAAAGAAAAGCAGACTTTGTTTTTCTCGGCAACAATGCCTGATTCTATTATCTCCTTGACTAAGTCTCTGCTGAAGAATCCGGTGAAGATTTACATAACACCGAAATCGTCTACTGTAGATTCTATCAAGCAGGTGGTGTATTTCGTTGAAAAGAAGGAGAAAAGCCAGTTGCTTATTTCGATCTTGTCGAAGGCAGAAGATCAGTCAGTACTTATCTTTTCACGTACGAAACACAATGCTGATAAGATTGTGAAGATTCTGGGTAAGGCTGGAATTGGCAGCCAAGCTATTCATGGGAATAAGAGCCAGGCAGCAAGACAGTCTGCATTGGGCAACTTTAAATCGGGAAAAACTCGGGTGATGGTTGCCACTGACATTGCTTCCAGGGGGATCGATATTAACGAATTACCTTTGGTTATCAACTATGATCTTCCGGATGTTCCCGAAACCTATGTGCACCGTATTGGGCGTACAGGAAGAGCAGGGAATATGGGAACTGCACTTACGTTCTGTTCGCAGGAAGAACGTAAACTAGTGAATGATATTCAAAAGTTAACCGGTAAGAAACTCAATAAGGCTGATTTCACTATTTGAAAGTAAGCACTTACATTATTTATTCATTAAAAATATAGTATAAACTAAATATTATTTCTATGGCAAAATCCATGACAGTAGGTAAACGTGAAAATGAAAAGAAAAGAATCGCTAAGCGCGAAGAAAAATTAAAGAAGAAAGAAAATAAGAAATTATCGGGCAGCTCAAACAGCTTTGAAGATATGATTGCTTATGTTGATGAGAACGGGAGAATAACCTCAACTCCTCCGACAGAGAATGTCAGAAAAGAAGAGATCAACCCGGATGAAATAGTTATAGCAACTCCTAAAAAAGAGGATGAAGAGCCAACTATTTTGAGAGGACGGGTTGAGTTTTTTAATGAGTCAAGAGGATTTGGTTTTATTAAAGATCTTTCCGGCGTTGAGAAGTACTTTTTTCATGTAAACAATGTCGTTGGTAATATTGCAGAAAATAATATCGTAACATTTGATCTTGAACGTGGAGTGAAAGGGATGAATGCAGTCAATATCTCGTTGGAAAACAAATCTAAGCCGGAAAATTTAGCTCAAACAGAATCTGTATAAGAAGATCTGCATTCTGCTTGTGTATAACAAAAAAACAAAAAATAATAATTTGAGATATGAAAAAAGGTAATATAATGCGTGATGTTATTTCATCCAGTCAGTTTACTGCAAACGTGATCAAGGAGTACAAAAAAGGTTTGGGAGATGTAGTGCTGGTAGCAATAACTCCGCGGACTACCATTGAACTTCCTGCACATTTGACTCAAGCAGAAATAGATGCTCGTATAGAGATTTATAAAAAACTACATAGCTCCAAAGTATAGGTGCTTGTAGATGCAAAAAGTAAGGTAATAAAAAATCCCTTGAACTTCAAAAGTTCAAGGGATTTTTTATTACCGAATCGATAGTGGTGCCACCAGGAATCGAACCGGGGACACAAGGATTTTCAGTCCTTTGCTCTACCAACTGAGCTATGGCACCTTGTGGTTGTTCGGTCCGGTAATATCTCTTTTGCGGTTGCAAAGGTAGTGAAACTTTTGGATTCTGCAAGCCTTCTGGAAATAAAAAACACTGATAAAAAGCTAGTCTGCTTATTATCAGTGTTGTATGGAATGAAAAATATTTCAGAAAAGTGATAGAAACTATTGTTTATTCTCCTTCAATGGATTCCATCCTTGTGCTTTCAATTCAAATTCTTGGCCGTCACGCGTAATCAATGCACAGCCAAGTTCGGGTTTGGTGATATGTCCGATGAGGCGCACTCCTTCTATTTGTGATACTTTCTCATGATCGGCGATAGAAACGGTAAAGAGTAGTTCATAATCTTCTCCGCCATTCAAGGCGCAAGTCGTCAGATTCATGTTAAACTCTTCAGCCATAACAGCCGTCTGATAATCAATTGGAATATGTTCTTCGTACACGCGGCAACCGGCATTGCTTTGTTTGCAGATATGCATCAATTCTGATGACAGACCGTCAGATATGTCCATCATAGAGGTTGGGACAATATTGGCGGCAGCTAGTTTCTCAATGATATCCTTACGTGCTTCCGGTTTTAACTGGCGTTCTAACAAGTATTCTTTGCCGGTGAAATCCGGTTGAATGTCTTTATCACCTTTTAGTACGACTTTCTCACGTTCCAATAGTTGTAAACCCATATAGGATGCTCCCAGATCACCACTGATGCAGATCAAGTCAGTTTCTTTTGCTCCATTGCGGTACACCACTTTATCCTTGTCGGCATCGCCGATACAAGTGATGCTGATAGCAAGCCCTGTAAGGGAGGAAGTAGTATCACCTCCCACAATGTCGACATTATATTGTTGGCAAGCCAGGCGAATACCGGAATAAAGCTCGTCCATATCTTCTACGCTGAAACGCTTGGAAAGGCCAAGAGATACCGTAATCTGCCGGGGAGTGCCGTTCATGGCATAAATATCGGAGAAATTAACGACTGCTGATTTATATCCCAAATGTTTCAAGGGAACATAAGTCAGATCAAAATGTACACCTTCCATAAGCAGGTCGGTTGTTACCAATACTTGCTTTTCTGAAGGGTAGGAGAGAACGGCGGCATCGTCGCCCACTCCATATTTACTGGATTCATTTTCTAGTTTGATTCCCTCGGTGAGGCGGTCAATCAGACCAAACTCACCGAGAGATGCTATTTCAGTTCTCATAAATCGGGGTAATTGTTTAGGCACGGTTGATAAGTTCGCGCATGATTGTTGTCATTTTCGGTTGAGCGGCGTCGGCTGCTTTCTGAACTTCTTCGTGCGTTACTTCTACGATTTTTCCTTCTACTCCCAAGTCGGTAATGACGGAAATACCAAATACTTTGATGCCACAATGGTTGGCTACAATTACTTCCGGAACGGTAGACATACCAACAGCGTCGGCGCCAAGGATATGGAATAGTTTATATTCGGCAGGAGTTTCGAAAGTAGGACCTTGTGTACCGATATACACTCCGTGTTGTACTTTGATTCCTTTTTCTTTGGCAATCTCATCAGCTTTACGAATCAGTTCCTTGCTGTATGCTTCACTCATGTCCGGGAAACGAGGGCCGTATGGGATATTTTTTCCACGAAGCGGATGTTCGGGGAAATAGTTGATATGGTCGGTGATAATCATCAAATCACCGATTTCGAAGTCTGCATTTGTCCCGCCACTGGCGTTGGACACAAACAAGGTCTTGATTCCTAATTCGCGCATCACACGTACAGGGAAAGTCACTTCTTTCATCGAATAACCCTCGTAATAGTGGAAGCGTCCTTGCATAGCCATGATATCCTTATTGCCTAGTTTGCCGAAAATCAGCTTACCGCTATGACCTTCGACGGTAGATACCGGGAAGTTCGGGATATCCGAATACTTTATTTCATACTTCTCGGTGATTTCGTTTGCCAAACTGCCAAGTCCGGTGCCAAGTATAATGGCTGTTTCCGGGCTGGTATGCATCTTACCTTTCAGATAAGCTGCGGTTTCTTGTATTTTCTCTAACATAGTCAATAATATGTTGGTTAAATTTATCTTGTTGATTCTGTAATATTTCTATTTCAATAGGCAAGGCATAGATAAATGGTTTCAATTCCTTGTCCAAAGCCGGATGGTTAATCAGGCGTGTTGCATCTTTTTCGGTAGTGATAATCAACCGGTGTTCTCCTTTCAGCTTATGAAACCGTTCTTTGATAAGCTGGATATCCCGATGGCTGAAATTGTGATGATCGTCAAATGATAGCAAATCTATTTGTTGGGTACAATTTTTCAGCCTTTCAAGAATGGGAGCCGGTGAGGCAATTCCGGTCATCAATAATATATCTGTATTTGCCAGCGAGGACAAAGCAATCTCATTGTTTGCCGAAGGGGTATCTGTGTCCGGAACCATCATAGGAAACACCGGTTGCAGGTTGCCATACCGGAACGATGAGAAGAATAACTGTTGATATGGATAAAGGTTCAGACGTTTCGTGATAATATTATAATCAATAGGCTTGATGTCCTGCGGACATTTGGTGACAATAACGATTTGTGCCCGGTTCTTGCCGCTAATTGGCTCACGAAGTCGTCCTGCAGGAAGCAAGGTATCGTCACAGAACAGCCGATGATAATCCGTTAACAGAATACTCAATCCCGGTTTGACATATCGGTGCTGGAAAGCGTCATCTAACAGGATAACATCTATTGAAGGCTTTTGCAGTGCAAGCAGCTTTTCTATGCCATGACAACGCTTTTCGTCGACAGCTACTGTGACAGACGGGAATTTTTGATGCATCTGGTACGGTTCGTCGCCAATGCTTCTTGCCGTACTTTCCGGAGTAGCCAACACATAACCTTTCGTATGCCGTTTGTACCCCCGACTTAATACAGCTACATTATATTGATTACAAAGAGACTTTATCAGATATTCAGTGTGCGGAGTTTTCCCTGTTCCTCCAACAGCGAGATTGCCTACGCTGATGATAGGTATATCAAAACTCTTTGATTGGAGCACTTCCCAGTCAAAGAGTTTATTTCTCATCATTACCGCTGCTCCGTAGAGCCAGGAGGCAGGGTAGAGCCACTTATGTATCTTGATAAAGTGTTCGTCCATGTATGGCAGTTTATTTAATATTCAGTTCGAACGGAATACGAGCCTGAATCATGGATTGTTCTTGTAGATTTTTCAGTAAACCGAATTGTTGGTAGAACTCACCTAACTTACTTTTCAGCAATTGTGATTCTACGTAATTCGTCGGTTTCGTATCAAGCAGGGAAGAAAAGAAATCTTGTTTTGCAGGATAAGAAACAACGGTGTATCCCTCGATACCGGCTTTTGCCACGGCAATATCCAATGCTTTGTCAATGCCGCCTAACTCGTCTACCAGTCCTAACTTTTTAGCAGTCTCCCCAGTCCATACACGGCCTTCGGCAATCTTTTCGATCGCTTCTTTTGTCATGTGGCGTCCTTCGGCACAACGGCTGACAAAGGTGTCGTATCCTTCGGTAATCATCATTTGAAGCAATGATCTTTCATCCTCGTTGAACGGACGCATGATATTCCCGAAATCAGCATATTTATTCGTCTTAACTACATCATAACTTAAACCGATTTTATCAGTCAACCCTTTTACATTGGGAATGATACCGAATATTCCGATAGACCCGGTCAGGGTAGTAGGCTCTGCAACAATCGTGTCGGCAACGCAAGAGATATAGTAACCTCCTGACGCGGCATAATCCCCCATAGAGACAATGACCGGTTTCTTTGTTTTCAACTCTTTCACTGCATGCCAGATTTGTTCTGAAGCAAAAGCACTTCCCCCCGGAGAATTGACACGGAGTACAACAGCTTTCACATCATTATCATCTTTCAATTTGCGCAGGTCACGAATGACTTTCGAACCAACAATTCCGTCCTCGGAAGTTGCGGAGCTCGGATAGTCTGTAATTTCACCGGATGCATAATAAACAGCTACGATATTGCCGCTTTTGTCTTTTGGCACATTCTTCTTTACGTTCATCATGTCGCTTAATCCTACTATCGGGAGATTGTCATCCTCATCTATCTCTACCAGTTTTTTAAGATAATTGCGCACATCATTGCGATAAATCAAGGTATCAGCCAATCCGCACTTTACACTTTCTTCTGATGGATAGAACATTAACATACGATCGGCATAAACATTCAGAGAATCTACTGGAATATTGCGGGAAGCAGAAACCCCCTCCGTCACCTGGCCCCAGATGGAAGTGATAAATGCTGTCACTTGTTCGCGATTGGCAGGGCTCATCTCTGTTGCAATAAACGGTTCCACGGCAGATTTGTAAGTTCCCACCTTGAACACCTGCATCTCAACTCCTATTTTTTGTAGCAGGTCTTTGTAGAACAGGGGAGCGGAAGCGATACCTCTCCATTCAATCATTCCTTTGGGATTGAGCAGCACCTTATCGGCTGCGCTGGAAAGATAATAAAGCCCCTGCGTATAGGAGTCGGCATAAGCAATGACGAACTTTCCACTCTCCTTGAAATCGAGCAATGCGTTACGGATTTCTTGTAAGGAGGCATAGGAGGTACCTAATGAACTTGCTTGCAAATAAATCCCTTTGATATTTTCGTTTTCTTTAGCCTTCTGGATGGAAGAGAGAATATCGTCCAGTCCGTACGTGTTAGATCCGTCACCAAACAACTGTGATAAAATACCTAGCGGATCTTCTTGCGTACGTTCAACTAACGTTCCGTTTAAGTCGAGCATCATTACGGAATTCTTTTTTACGATTGTTTCCGTGTCCGAAGCGGACATGATGCCAAACAGCGTTACCATGCTGATTATAAATAATACAATACTTGACAAAATGATACCTGTCACCGTGGCAAGTGTAAATTTCAAGAAATCTTTCATTATACTTATTGTTTTTTGCGCCAGCTTGTTATTAAGCTAACAAAGATAAATAATTGAGTTGATATTTGTTCAATAAGTCGTACGAATTTTTGTTTTATCACAGCGAATCCACATAAAAAGGAACTTCCTCCATTTAAGATTTAAGTATATTTGTCTGTATCAAATCCCTTTAAATGAGAAGAAATCTCTAATTTTGTGGCACAACTATTAATACATTGAATAATACTATCATGAAAAAACTCACGTCTATTCTTTTACTACTCTTGTTTGTATGGACGGTACAAGCGCAAACTGCTCGTGAAGAGATCCGTGCAAACCGGTATTTATCCGCTAATAATTATTATGCATATCCTACGCCTACTGCTAAGCAGACAGCTGCTCCTAAGGGGTACGAACCTTTTTATATCAGCACATATATGCGTCATGGCTCACGGTATCTGATTGATCCGAATGATTATCGTTTTCCAAAGCAAACTTTATTAAAAGCCGACTCTTTAAACAAACTAACCGCAACAGGTAAAAACACACTGGATATTGTTTTGCGCATGGCTGATATGGCAGAAGGTCGTCTTGGTGAACTGACTTCGGTGGGAGCACGCCAACACCGAGGAATTGCAAAGCGTATGTATACTAATTTCCCACAGATATTTGCTGATGGAACAGAAGTGGATGCCCGTTCCACAGTTGTCATCCGGTGTATTTTATCCATGACATCCGAATGTCTCCAATTGCAGGCGATGAATCCTAATTTATGTATCAAGAATGATGCAAGTTACCATGATATGTATTACATGAATCCTCCTGCCAAGGATTTGAGTAAAATAGCTGGTTCCGATAAAGTGAAAAAGGTTCAGAAAGATTTTGAAGCTACCCATGTACGTCCGCAACGCTTGATGAAAACATTGTTTACAGACGAAGCGTATGTAAAAGCAAATGTTGATGAAGCGCGCCTGATGAGACGTCTTTTTGATTTGGCTTGTAATATGCAGAGTCATGATACAGATATGCAGCTATATTCTCTTTTCACAGATGAAGAGTGTTATGATCTATGGAGTTGTAACAACTTATATTGGTATCTGACACACGCTTGTTCTCCTGTAACGGATGGTTTGATGCCCTATCGGGAAGCCGACTTGTTGCGTAATATTTTAGATAGGGCAGATGCTGCTTTGAAAGAAGGTAAGAACCAGGCCACTTTGAGATTTGGTCATGAGTCTTGTCTGTTACCGTTAGTCGCTTTATTGGAACTGAATCATTATGGAGAATCTTACCCTGATGTAGAAAAGTTATCCGAACAATGGAGAGCGTATGATATTTTCCCGATGGCTAGTAACGTGCAATTCGTCTTTTTCCATAAAAAAGGAAGTAACGATGTATTGGTAAAAGTATTACTTAATGAAAAGGAAACTAAACTACCGGTGAAAACAGACGTAGCTCCTTATTACCACTGGAAAGATGTAGAAAGCTACTATCGTGAAAAATTAGATAAATATCAGCATATATAATGCGACATTAACTTAACATTATATTTACCATGAAAAGAAAAACCCCTTTTGTGGCTGCAGCTTTAGCAGCAGGCTTGTTCTTCTATTCTTCCTGTACTCCGACTGAAAAAGCGGAAACAAAGGATTATACTCAATACGTTAATACCTTTATCGGTGCTGCTGATAATGGTCATACATTTCCAGGCGCGTGTTATCCTTTCGGTATGATCCAGACCAGTCCTGTGACGGGAGCAGTTGGTTGGCGCTATTGTTCTGAATATGTTTATGAGGATTCCCTGATTTGGGGATTTACTCAAACACATCTGAATGGAACGGGATGTATGGATTTAGGTGATATTTTGGTGATGCCGGTCACTGGCACACGTGCCCGTGCGTGGGATGCTTATCGTAGTCATTTTCCTAAAGATAAAGAAGCGGCTACTCCGGGATATTACACCGCAGAGCTCTCTGATCCACAGGTAAAAGCAGAACTGACTGCCTCTATCCATGCTGCCCTTCACCGCTATACTTATCACAAGGCTGATTCTGCCTCTATATTGATTGACTTGCAACATGGTCCTGCATGGAGAGAAGAACAATATCATTCACAAGTCAACAGTTGTGAAGTGAACTGGGAAGATGCTCAAACACTGACAGGACATGTCAATAACACGGTATGGGTCAACCAGGATTATTTCTTTGTGATGAAATTCAACCGTCCGGTAGTCGATTCACTTTATCTTCCGATGGGCGAAACAGAAAAAGGAAAACGCATCATTGCCTCTTTTGATATGCAGCCGGGAGACGAGCTGATGATGAAAGTGGCTCTTTCCACCACCAGCATAGACGGGGCTAAAAAGAATCTGGAAGCAGAAATTCCTGCCTGGGATTTTGAAGGAGTGAGAACTGCCGCCCACAATGAATGGAATAACTATTTGAGCCGTATTGAAATAGAGGGTACCGATGATGAAAAGACAAATTTCTATACTTGTTTCTACCACGCATTGATTCAGCCTAATCAAATTTCGGACGTAGACGGTATGTATCGTAATGCCGCCGACTCTATTGTAAAAGCCGGAACTGGTGCTTTCTATTCTACATTCTCTTTGTGGGATACTTACCGTGCCGCTCATCCATTTTATACATTGGTGATTCCTGAACGTGTGGACGGTTTTGTGAATTCTCTCATCGAACAGGGTGAAGTGCAAGGCTTCCTACCTATTTGGGGATTGTGGGGAAAAGAGAATTTCTGTATGATTGGTAATCACGGCGTATCAGTCATTGCCGAGGCTTATCGCAAAGGATTCCGTGGCTTTGACGCTGAACGTGCTTTCAATATAATAAAGAAGACGCAGACTGTATCTCATCCGTTGAAGTCTGATTGGGAGGTTTATACGAAATATGGTTATTTCCCGACAGACCTGATAAAAGCAGAATCTGTATCTTCCACTTTAGAATCTGTATATGATGATTATGCTGCTGCCGATATGGCACGTCGTATGGGTAAAGAGGAAGATGCCGCTTACTTCGCGAAACGTGCTGACTATTATAAGAATCTTTTCGATCCGGAGACGAAGTTCATGCGTCCGCGCAAAGCTGACGGAACTTGGAAAGCTCCGTTTAACCCAAGTGCGTTGGCACATTCTGAAAGTGTCGGTGGAGATTATACGGAAGGAAATGCATGGCAATATACTTGGCATGTACAACATGATGTTCCAGGATTAATCCAGTTGTTTGGGGGAGAAAAACCTTTCTTGAATAAATTAGACTCATTGTTTACGGTTAAGCTAGAAGGTGAAAGTTTAGCAGATGTTACTGGATTAATCGGGCAATATGCTCATGGAAATGAACCAAGCCATCATGTGACTTATTTGTATGCACTGGCTGGTCGTCCGGAACGTACACAGGAATTGGTTCGTGAAATATTTGATACTCAATACAAAAACAAACCCGACGGACTTTGCGGAAATGATGATTGCGGACAGATGTCTGCCTGGTATATGCTTAGTGCGATGGGATTCTATCCGGTAGATCCGGTAAGTGCGGAATATGTATTCGGTGCTCCACAGTTGCCGAAGATGACTTTGCATCTGGCCGATGGCAAGACTTTCACGATTATTGCGGAGAATTTGTCGAAAGAACATAAATATGTAGATAGTATTACATTGAATGGCGAACCATATACGAAGAAAACAATCTCGCATGAGGATATTGTAAAAGGAGGAACGCTGGTATACAAGATGAAGTAATAAATTCGTTTCTGTACTGTTATGGGACTAATGATTTTAATTAATAGTGGTTGGGATCATAACTTATAGTAGAGAAGAAAAAAAGATACTGCAAGAATAAATTGTACGACACCCGGGTCTCATGATGCTTGACACCCGGGTGTCAGCATGTTCAACACCCGGGTGTCGGTGTGCATGAGACCCGGGTGTCGTACAACTTAATACTACCAAATGAAATTAATTTGAAGCCATACGATTAAGTTTGTACTAATACAAACTTATTTCCCTACAATCCTACTCACCTCTATACGCTGCTTTTCAAACTTCTCATTATTGCTGTTGCGGTTACTAACCTCTTTACAGCGAATAGGTGCACTCATTTCAAGCAAGCGCAAAATCTCATTTAAAGATTCACCTTCAAAAGTCGCTTTATAGGAATACTTTCCTAATTCGGCGTCTTTCAGAATAAATTCCACGTTATAAGTCTGTCCCAAACGTTTGAATACATATTCCAGCGGGTCATCTCTAAAAATGAGTATTCCATCTTTCCATGAGCACCATTTATAAGTAT
>OLGH01002730.1_pt1 | contig 13389 bp, 10 predicted proteins | sample 1604851 | NCBI WGS metagenome assembly OLGH01 (sample SAMEA3888894, study PRJEB22519) | human gut metagenome | biome: human gut; feature: human-associated habitat; material: faeces | place: Denmark | collected 2010 | reverse complement strand
TCTCACCGACATGTCAGCGCACTGGCCCGTCTCTTTAACGGTTCGAAAAAAGAGTCGTTGAAGCATGACGATATCATGCCGGTGGTAATGGCTTGTTTGAATATGGGGAAGCAAAAAGTCGGTGCATTGATTGTCATAGAGCATAACGTTCCTTTAGACGAAGTCGTCCGTACGGGCGAGCTGATTGATGCGGCGATCAACCAACGTTTAATCGAAAATATATTCTTCAAGAATAGTCCGTTGCACGATGGCGCAATGGTAATCAGCAAAAAACGTATCAAGGCGGCAGGATGTATTCTTCCTGTATCCCATGATTTGAATATACCGAAAGAACTGGGCTTGCGACATCGCGCAGCAATGGGAATCTCTCAACAGTCGGATGCTCATGCTATTATTGTTTCGGAAGAAACAGGCGGTATCTCCGTAGCCTATCGCGGACAATTTTATCTTCGTCTGAACGCGGAAGAATTGGAAAGTCTGCTGACAAAAGAAAACTGATTTTATAGTGATAGGCCAATGGTCAAATAATGATGGTCGTTTTATGACTATCATTATTTGACCATTGGTGTTTTATTTATTATCTTTAGGGCAATAACAATAGATATGGATAATCCTTTTGTGACTAATGGTTATGTTTCTGCCAGGTATATCTGCGATCGGGAATAAATGAAATAAAGCAAAATAGCGTCAATTGGCGCTATTTTGCTTTATTTCTAACCCTTTTTGAATGATAATTATCCCCTCCTTTTTAGGTGAATCGCCTACCTTTGCCGTATACTATTAAAATTCTATTTTTGAATAAACCATGAAAAACAAAATCATTGCTTTACTGGTACTTTTTACAGTTATTCTCTTTAGTAGTGCACAGGCGCAAACCACTGCCCACAAATTTGAGGCGGGCAAGAACACATTCCTGCTTGATGGAAAACCATTTGTGGTGAAGGCGGCGGAGTTGCATTACACCCGTATCCCACAGGCTTACTGGAGTCATCGCATAGAGATGTGCAAAGCATTGGGAATGAATACGATTTGCATTTATATTTTCTGGAATATCCACGAACAGGAAGAAGGAAAGTTCGACTTCTCCGGGCAGAATGATATTGCCGCTTTCTGTAAACTTGCGCAGCAACATGGAATGTACGTCATTGTCCGTCCCGGTCCGTATGTGTGTGCGGAATGGGAGATGGGAGGACTTCCCTGGTGGCTGTTAAAGAAAAAAGACGTAGCCTTGCGCACGCTTGATCCTTATTATATGGAACGGGTAGGCATTTTTATGAAAGAAGTCGGTAAGCAACTGGCTCCGTTGCAAGTGGATAAAGGAGGAAACATTATCATGGTTCAGGTGGAGAACGAGTATGGCTCTTACGGAACCGATAAACCATACGTTTCTGCCGTGCGTGATTTGGTACGTGAGTCCGGTTTTACCGATGTGCCTCTGTTTCAATGTGACTGGAGCAGTAACTTTACCAATAATGCACTCGACGATTTGATTTGGACTGTGAATTTCGGAACTGGAGCTAATATCGACCAGCAGTTTAAGAAACTGAAAGAGCTTCGTCCCGAAACTCCATTGATGTGTAGTGAGTTCTGGAGCGGATGGTTCGACCATTGGGGACGGAAACACGAAACACGTCCTGCAAAAGATATGGTACAGGGCATCAAGGATATGCTCGACCGGAATATCTCTTTCAGTCTCTATATGACTCACGGAGGAACGACTTTCGGTCATTGGGGAGGTGCAAACAACCCTGCTTATTCCGCTATGTGCAGTTCGTATGATTATGACGCTCCGATCAGTGAAGCCGGATGGACCACCGAAAAGTTTTTCTTGCTTCGCGATTTATTGAAAAATTATCTTCCGGCCGGTGAATCATTGCCTGAAGTCCCCGCCGCTTTGCCTGTTATTGAGATTCCCGAAATTCATTTCAATAAAGTGGCTCCACTATTCTCGAATTTGCCGGAAGCCAAACAAACAGTGGATATTCAACCGATGGAACAATTCAATCAGGGATGGGGAACTATTCTGTATCGGACCACACTGCCTGAAGCAACCCTCGCAGGAACCGTTTTGAAGATTACGGAAGTGCACGACTGGGCGCAAATCTATGCCGACGGCAAACTTCTGGCGCGTTTGGACCGTCGTAAAGGAGAATTTACTACGACTTTGCCCGCACTGAAAAAAGGTACGCAACTGGATATTCTAGTGGAAGCAATGGGACGTGTCAACTTTGACAAATCCATTCACGACCGCAAAGGTATCACGGAAAAGGTGGAACTAGTTTCGGGTAATCAGGCTAAGGAATTGAAAAACTGGACTGTGTACAACTTTCCAGTAGATTATTCTTTTATTAAAAACAAGAAATATAACGATACAAAAATACTACCGTCTATGCCTGCTTACTACAAGAGCACTTTTAAACTGGATAAAGTAGGAGATACATTTTGGGATATGAGCACATGGGGTAAAGGTATGGTTTGGGTGAACGGTCATGCAATGGGACGTTTCTGGGAAATCGGTCCACAACAGACTCTTTTTATGCCGGGCTGCTGGCTGAAAGAAGGAGAGAATGAAATTCTCGTATTGGATTTGAAAGGTCCTGCCAAGGCTTCTATCAAAGGCTTGAAGAAACCTATTCTTGATGTGCTTCGTGAAAAAGCTCCCGAAACACACCGCAAGGATGGAGAAAAACTGAAACTGGCAGGTGAGAAAGTAATACATGAAGGTGCTTTCACTCCGGGCAACGGTTGGCAGGAAGTACGATTTGCTGCTCCAGTGAAAGGACGTTATTTCTGTTTGGAAGCGCTTTCTCCGCAAGCAAATGATAACATCGCGGCAGTAGCAGAGTTCGATGTCCTGGGAGCTGATGGCAAACCGGTATCTCGTGAGCATTGGAAGATTCGTTATGCCGATAGCGAAGAAACGCGTAGCGGCAACCGTACAGCCGACAAAATATTCGACTTGCAGGAATCTACTTTCTGGATGACCGTGGATAATGTTCCTTATCCTCATCAATTGGTGATTGACTTGAGTAAAGTGGAAACAGTGACCGGCTTCCGCTATCTGCCCCGTGCCGAAAAAGAATATCCGGGCATGATTAAAGAATATCGGGTGTATGTGAAATCTGCCGACTTTAATTACTAAACTATTGATGTATAAGCATTGAAATGATAATAGATATGAAGAAAAATATAATCCTTTTCGCACTCCTCTTTGTAGGAGTGTTGACTGGATATGGCCAACAATCTGCCTACCTGTTTGTTTACTTCACCGGCAATCGCATGAGTGAAGAAGCTGTCAGGATGGCTGTTAGTCTCGACGGATATAATTATAAAGCCTTGAATGGAAATCAACCGGTACTTGATTCCCGGGTGATTAGTTCAACAGGCGGAGTGCGCGATCCCCATATTTTACGTTGTGAAGACGGGAAGACGTTTTATATGGTAGTTACAGATATGGTATCTGCTAATGGATGGAGTTCTAATCGCGCCATGGTATTGCTGAAATCGAAAGACCTTGTACACTGGACTTCCAATATCGTAAATATCCAGAAGAAATATCCCGATCAGGAAAACCTGAAACGTGTGTGGGCGCCACAAACGATTTATGACAAGGAAGCCGGAAAATACATGATCTATTGGTCCATGCAACATGGCAATGGCCCGGACATCATTTATTATGCTTATGCTAACAAGGATTTCACCGATATAGAAGGAGAACCGAAACCACTGTTTCTTCCGAAAAACGAAAAGTCATGTATTGACGGCGACATTATTTATAAAGACGGGCTTTATCACCTGTTCTATAAAACGGAAGGGAATGGAAATGGCATTAAGAAGGCTACTACTTCCTCTCTGACCTCCGGACAGTGGACGGAATCGGATGACTATAAGCAGCAGACGAAGGATGCAGTAGAGGGTGCGGGCATCTTTCCATTGATTGGCTCGGATAAGTATATCTTGATGTACGATGTGTATATGAAAGGCAAATACCAGTTTACGGAAAGTGCTGATTTGGAACACTTCAAAGTGATTGACCATGCTATCAGTATGGATTTCCATCCACGCCACGGCACTGTTATTCCGATTACTCAAAAAGAATTGCAACGCCTTTTCAAGGCGTATGGTAAACCGGAAGGTTTCTGATCTAAAGGAGGAAGGTCAAAACCCATCTAAATTAGAAATCATCCTCGCCACAGCTTCTTGTCGCGAAGATGATTTCGTTGAAAGGAAATTTGGGTACCTCTCATCTACAAATTCAATGAATTTCAAGCGGGTAATTTTCATTTCCGGATAAATACATTCACCCTTTCGTCTTTTTTGAGTTATTAAGATAAGGTGGATTCACTATTGTAATCCAGGAAAATAGTATACGATATTGGAAAAAGTGTATATTTTACCCTTGTTTACTTGTTTCTTATATATTTTTAAGTGTAAAACAACCAATTATAGCTTGAAATATATCAGTTAGAATAATGAAAATCTTAACTTTGCGATTGATAATCTTAATGCAATAGATACCATGAGAAAATTATTCCTGTTTTTAGTTGTCTTGTTTTTGTCGTTTCAGCAAGTCACTTTAGCTGCAATCAAAGAAATGACGAGTACCCCCGATTCGGTTTATCTCTTTTCCTTCGCTACTTCCGGAGACGACGGACGTAGCGGGCTTCGTTTTGCCTGGAGCATGGATAAGGAAAACTGGTTTGAAGTCGGCCGGAACTACGGATATCTCCGGTGTGATTACAGCCGTTGGGGATCACAGAAGAAAATGCTCGACCCTTATTTGAAACAGTCGCCCGCTGGCGAATGGATATGTACCTGGAAATTGAATGATCGTGATGGATACGGTCAGGCCACTTCTAAAGACTTGATAAACTGGACCAGCCAGAAATATCCCCGTACTACTTCCGATTTTGACGGAACAAGAGTGAAAGCCGTAGTTGCCGGAGAGGAGCAGAAAGGAACTATCAACCGGGTAGCGTGGACTTTGGTAGATGGATTAAATAAGAATTATGGCTGGAATCAATATCGGAACTCATTGCATGAAGAACGTCCGGTGCAGGATGGAGAACGTTTTGCTGGTTTGAAGCCTGTAAATGCAACGGTCACCGTACAGCCCGAACGTGCCAAAGCCATCAGCGATGTTTTGTTGGGTGCTTTCTTTGAAGATATTAATTATTCGGCAGACGGAGGACTCTATGCAGAGCTGATCCAGAACCGTGATTTCGAATACGCCCCTTCAGACAGAGAAGGGGATAAGAACTGGAATAGTACTCATTCCTGGACATTGAAAGGAGATAAAACCACTTTCACTATTGCTACTACCGATCCTATTCATGCCAATAATCCGCACTATGCCGTATTGAATGTAGAACGACCGGGAGCCGCGTTAGAAAATACAGGCTTTGATGGTATCGCGCTGAATGTTGGAGAGAAATATGACTTTTCCATATTTGCGAGGGTTCCGCAGGGTCAATCAAACAAATTACAGGTTCGTTTGGTAGATGGAGAAGGAAATATATGTGGAGAGACTTCTCTGACTGTATCTTCCCGCCAATGGAAAACGTATAAAACAGTGATTACTGCCAAAGCAACCGCAGATACTCGCCTCGAAATCATTCCGCAATCTGCTGGAGAATTGAATCTGGATATGATTTCCCTGTTTCCGCAGCATACATTTAAAGGACGCAAGAACGGACTCCGCAAGGATCTGGCTCAAGTGTTAGCTGACATTCATCCCCGTTTCATCCGTTTTCCCGGTGGCTGTGTGGCTCATGGTGATGGTCTGAAGAATATCTATCAATGGAAAAACACAGTCGGTCCGTTAGAAGCAAGAAAGGCTCAACGCAACCTTTGGGGGTATCATCAAAGCATGGGACTAGGATATTTTGAATATTTTCAATTCTGCGAAGATATTGGTGCGGAACCGCTTCCGGTATTGGCCGCTGGTGTTCCTTGCCAGAATTCTGCCTGTCACGGTGACTTGAGAGGCGGACAGCAAGGCGGTATCCCAATGAGCGAAATGGGGGCTTATATTCAGGATATTCTTGATCTGATAGAATGGGCAAACGGCGACGCTAAGAAGACAAAGTGGGGAAAGGTACGTGCCGAAGCAGGCCATCCGAAACCTTTCAACCTGAAATACATTGGCATCGGAAATGAAGATCTCATCACCGATATCTTCGAAGAACGTTTTACAATGATATTTAATGCCATCAAAGAAAAATATCCTGAAATGGTCGTTGTAGGTACGGTAGGACCGTTCAATGAAGGAACAGACTACGTAGAAGGATGGAAACTGGCCGACAAACTGGGTGTGCCGATGGTGGACGAACATTATTATCAGACTCCGGGATGGTTCCTGAACAATCAGGATTTCTACGATAAATATGACCGTTCGAAAAAGACAAAAGTATATCTGGGCGAATATGCGACTCATATCCCGGGACGAAAAGCGAATATCGAAACTGCACTGACGGAAGCTCTTTATCTTGCTGCCTTGGAACGCAATGGAGACGTTGTACACATGACTTCTTATGCTCCTCTTCTCGCCAAAGAAGGACATACCCAATGGAATCCGGATTTGATTTACTTCAATAACCGGGAAGTGAAACCGACCACCGGATATTATGTGCAGAAACTCTACGGACAGAATGCCGGAAACGAATATTTGCCGTCGAAAATCACTTTGGATAATAAAGACGATAAAGTGCAGAAACGTTTTGCTTCTTCCATTGTCCGTGATTCGGCTAGTGGAGATGTAATTGTGAAGTTGGTCAACTTACTTCCTGTAGAGGTGGATACCCATGTCGACCTTTCCAGAATCGGTGTGATACAGCCTTCTGCAAAGAGAACCGTACTAACCGGTAAACCGGCAGATACTCCGCTACCTGTTGAAGATACAGTGGAAGTGGCAGAAAAGTTTGATTGCCAATTGCCTGCCTACTCTTTTACGGTGATCCGGATAAAAAAGGCAAATGAGAAATAACAGGAAATAAATGAAGAACATAATAACATGAATAATATGAAGAAGATAATAAGCACTCTACTGGTGGCTGGTTGCTGTCTGACTTCGCTGATGGCACAAGACGTGGTCGTGAAAGGACCGGATGAAAAACTGCAATTGGTTGTCTTTACTTCTCCTACCGAAAAGCCAAGTTATTCCATTACCTATAATGGGAAAACTCCAAGGCTATGCGAACTGAATTCCGTGAAAGGAATGAGCGTGGTGTCGGCTATGAGGGGGATTCCCTTTCTGTAAGCAATCAGGGAGAGCGCCTGCAGATCTGCAACCTCCATCTGCGGATTGGAGATGATTTCCAGATAGATGCAACAAGTATCACGATCCACAGCACTCTCCACGGACCGGATGTCAGTCAGGTCGCACAGTCTGGGGGACACTCCGAAACGAGGGAACGTTCCGGTAATGAGCGCATAGGTGTTACCAAACAGGTGGCGTGATGTGACGATATTCCTGCCGGCGGCTGCCACCGAGAACAGGGTGTTGCTGATGGCCGCCATACCGGAACTCAGGGCGATAACGTCCGCAGCACCGGTGAGGGACCTCACCTTGTTCTCAAGAAAAGTTACCGTAGGATTCATCACCCGGGAATAGTCAGGAGAGTCCGTCCGACCGCAAAATACGTCCGACATGCTGTCGGCATCGTCAAACTCGTAGGCAGCCGTATGGTACACCGGCATGCTCAAGGCATCATAGGCATCCCGGCGTTGGAATCGGGTATGGATTGCTTGGGTTTGTTTTTTCATTGCTTTACCTTTTATTATATATTATCTGTATATCTGGACAAATTTAGTAATATAGCCTGAATAATGCATGAAATATAGTGTAATATTTGATTTTAAGGCTACAATTTAGAATAATATTCTTTTTATGAATTTCCAGACATTCATTATAGTATAATTGTTCTTTGAAAAGGTTGTAAAATAGTGTTATTTTCTATTTTTCTTCATAATATTGGATGGGTCATTCATCTACTGTAATTTTGCCATAATTAAGCACCTTGTTGAATCACAAGGACAAAACATATTTCTATGATAACAAATAAACTTCGAGATTCTGTAGAGATCACGCGCTGGGACAGGAAATATCGCAGTGGTTTCATTCGTTTGAACCGTGAATGGATTGAAAGATTTTTCTGTCTGGAAGAATCCGACCTGAAGATACTGGGTGATCCCGAAGGGGAGATAATAGACAAGGGGGGAGAGATATTCCTTGCTTTGAGTCGTGGAAAGGTGGTGGGATGTTGCGCATTGATGTACCATCCTGATACCGGGCGACAGCTGGCCAAAATGGCGGTCTCTCCTGCCGAACAAGGGAAAGGGATCGCTTTTCTGTTAGGAGCCGCCCTGTTGAAATATGCAGGGGAACATGGTGTGCCCGATATTTTTCTGGAGGCCAATACACGGCTGGCGGCTTCCGTCAGGCTGTACCACAAACTCGGCTTCCGTCAGGTGGAAGCGAAGACCCCTGCGTACAACAGTGTAATCTGTATATGGAAAAAATTCTAGGACATTGAGATTTGCCCGTTGTAACAGTTGTCACTGCCCAGACCATCCAGACGTCAGTCAAAGGAGAACAGATGATCGTCACCGTTCGCAAACATACTGCGACAGACAGGGGGAGACGACATCTTTCAATTATACTATCCCCCATTGAACTTTTATTAGGAACAGTCATGAATACTGATACAATATTTATCATCGCGGACAATCAAGATATAACCAGACGAGGAATGCATGGGTATATTTCCGACCTGTTCGGAAGATGCCATATTGAAAATGTGGCGGACAAGCGGGAACTTGTGCAAACCTTGACAAAACATAATGAATGCCTTGTCATTTTTGATTATACTTTGTTTGACATGAATGGCGTGGAAGAGTTTCTAATTATAGAAAAGCGCTTTCCGGATGTCCGTTGGCTATTATTTTCAGATGAACTGAGCGAACAGTTTATTCGGAGACTGGGTGTAGAAAGGAGTGTCGGAATGATTCTTAAAGAGAGTTCCGGTGAGGAAATCCGCTCCGCATTGAAATGTATGGCTTTTGGAGAGCGTTTTCTTTGTCATCAGATAACCGAACTGTTGATAAGCTCCGGCAGGCCGGAACATCATTCCGTCCTCACTGCTACGGAAACAGATATTCTCAGGTTGATAGCGCGTGGAAAATCCGTAAAGGAAATAGCTGCTGAAAGGATATCAAGCGTCCATACCATTGTCACCCATAAAAAGAATATATTCAGAAAACTTGGGGTCAACAATGTGTATGAAGCGACCAGATATGCATTACGCGCAGGTCTGGTCGAACTGGTGGAATATTATATATGACGGTTGGACAGAATAGAGATCCCATTTTGCCTATATGAACATCTTAATATCCGTGAATATTTTGCTTATTTATCATGGTTTCTATTGCATATGCATATTCTGGACTCCCCAGTCGCTAACGAAAAAATATAGCTCATAAAGTGATGATAGCACTTAATCGTCGATATTACAAATATGGGAATAATCCGGTCGTTTTTACAGTCGAAACTTCTCGAATCAAGGTTGTAATTCAGTATATTGGAAACCTCTGCCACCGTTCGGAAAAGAGTAACGATAGTATTGCAACTCCGGTTTCACTTAGCTTTTTCGGTTTCATTAGGTATCATCATTGCAGTCCGTTTCTCACTAGGCCCCTTATTTGCAATCTTTTTTCGTTTATCTGCTCCTTTTTCGTTTATATTCCTCTCTTTGCTAAAGAAAAATAATTAATTAATATGTCATAGCAATGAAAAAAGTTGTTTTTGTTGAAGCAAATCAATTTCTTTATTGTTTTACCATACCTTTTGCAAAAAAGGATTAATAACAGTAGACATTGGGCATTATACATGCTCAGGAAATCCCCAATTTCAAGGCTACAACAGGATAATAGATTGGACGCTCCACGGGCTATATATCTTATTAGTATACATTTAGTTTATCAGAACGTGTACCGGAAAAACAATTTTTACCTTCGAGAGAAAAATAACTTTCACGATCCAGAGAAGCTTCATGCAAATACATTTGTTGGCCCAGTTCCGAAAAAGGGAACAGAGCCTGGAGGCGACCTAATTCACTCGTTGCAAAACTTTGACGATATTTTTTAAGCATATCGAACTCGGTAAAACCTAAACAAGGTTCGATTTCTGAGATTTTTTGTATCTTTACCATGTGTTTTTATTTTTAATTACCCCCGTTTTGGCCGTCAAACCGTTTTTTGGGGGGAATGCTTAAAGATACAAAAAAGGCAACTAACTCGCAATGAATTAGTTGCCTTAAATTTTATTATTTTAGGAATATCCCTATTTATATTAATCCTGAACGAACTCTATCCTAAAAATGCTGTATTTTATTTTTCCAACAACTCTTTTAAGAACTCGTCCAATTCCTTATCCAACCCTTTCAGCAATTCATCGTTCACCAGGATCGTATCATCGTCCACCAGTAACAATTCCGCTATGGTCTCTTTCTCTTCATCCACCAGAACGAAAGAGTAAGGCTTCAGGATAGTCACCTTGTCGAAGTCTCCGGCATCTTTCATTCTGCAAAGAATGTTGCGTAGAGAAGGTTCCACACTTTCAAGGAAATCATCCCCTTCATACGTAGCCCATTCTTCGATCATGATGTTTGCCAGTTCTTCATCATCATCATTGTAAATATTAAGTTGTCCCGATGTCTGGTCCGGTTGGAGATGGATGTCGGTTACAACTGTTTGTTCACAGTTACATGTATATTTAGCGACTGCCTTTTGGATAGCCGATTCGATAATGGATAGTGATTGTTGGCTTAGTTTCATGGGTTCCTTCTTTTTATAAGTTCAAAGGTATAAAAAAAATAAGATTTGATACACAATTTCCTTAAAAATCATCATTAAATCGGCTCATTTGTAATTTTAACTTAGGTAATTGAGCGTTTCTCTCCTTCAATTCGGCTAAATACAAGGACGTAAGATAATAATTCGGCACATCGTCAATGCTGGCCTGAACACTATCTGTGATATTCTTTTTATCAATTTTCTTGGCTAGTTGCTGTGCCTTTTCCGCCCATTCTTCCGCTTTAGCGAGACTATCCTTCATTTCATAATAAACAGCTATGTTGAGAGCTGCCCGCATCTTCTTCTTTTGGTTCTTGGTACCTTCGAAAGCCTGGTTCCAAAGTTCGTATGCGTCGTCCCATGAATTTTCGCGTACATAGATGGCAGCATCACGCATGGGAACCGAGCCTCCGGTATACAGATATCGTGTTCCTTTTTTCCACATGGGGACGAGATATTTCACCGGAACTGTCCCTGCAAATACCGCCGCTTCCTCCAGCATTTGTTTGTCGCGAATCATGCGGGTGGCAGCTTCTACGGCAGTACCTCCAAACTCTTCCCAAAAGATGCTGTCGTTAGGATGGAGCGTAGTCATCGGCCGGCTACGTTCGGGAAGATACACTTTCACCGTGGGATATACTTTTACGTCTACTGCTCCTTGAAAACAGTTGAACTCATTCAGAAAACGGACAGATTTAGTTGCTTTGAGTTGCAGATTTTCCAGTGCAATGATAAAATCCACTCCCAAACTAGAGGCTAACTGACGGACTTCCTCCTGGCTCAATGTACTTTCGCGGGCTAGTTTATCATTTGCCCGCAAAGCAGAGTCACAGATGACTACTTCTTCAAAATAATTCTGATGTGCGATTTCTTCAGCCAGTGATTCGGTGGCAATCTTGGGATCTCCGTTGGCGTATGCCGTTGCACGACTTACCAGTGGTGTACCTTCTTTGATCTTTTCAGTCGTTGTTATTAGTTTGTTATCCGGGGTGTTGCTGGTGTTATTCACGATAGCTACTTTCCGGAGTTGCGGAGGAAAGCTCAAGTCGGCAGGTTGCAGATAATCAATGGAAATCTGTTCCAAACTCTGACAGCTGCCCAGTGTCAGCAGGAAGATAGTGACGAAAGCCAGTGAATAAGATTTTGCCATAGTTTTGTTCTATTTAGTAATTTGAACAAAAGTACAATTTTGGAGGAATAAAAGAAAGTCTCAAACAGTTTTTAACCGTTTGAGACTTTCTTTTGTGTATTGAAACTTGAGATTATACCTTAATGTTAAAAATTAAATAAGGCTTTTGAGCGAAGCTGATTCAAAAATGAGCGCAAAGAAATAGAAACTCCTACTTACCCAACTTTTAACTCTCAACTCTCCCTTCTCAACTTCTTAAAGGTTTTTACCGTGACAGTTCTTATACTTCTTACCGCTTCCGCATGGGCAAGGATCGTTACGTCCTACAGTCTTTTCTGCACGGATGGGTTCACGTTTCTGCTGTTCACGAGTATCCTGGCTGGCAGCAGCCTGCTGGTTCGGATCACTCAAGTCCTGCTTGTTTTCGCGATACTTGCTCATATCCTGACGTTGTTCAGGAGCAGCCTGACGCACTTCCACACGACGGGCAGCCTGTTCGTCCGGAGCTTCCTGTACAGGAATTTGTCCACGCATCAAGATAGATATAGTCTGGTTGTTGATCTTGTTCACCATGGCGTCGAACAAAGTCACAGATTCCAGTTTATAAATCAACAGCGGGTCTTTCTGTTCGTAACTTGCGTTCTGTACGGAATGTTTCAGTTCGTCTAGTTCGCGGAGGTTTTCTTTCCATGCTTCGTCGATAACGTGGAGCAGGATTGATTTCTCGAACGATTTCACCACTTCTTTAGATTCCGATTCGTAAGCCGCTTTCAGGTTACAAGAGATATTATACATTCGTTTACCGTCTGTAATAGGAATCAGGATGTTTTCGTACATGTGTCCCTGGTTTTCATATACCTGTTTGATAACCGGATTAGCGATCTGTGCCAGACGTTCAGTTTTGCGTTTGAAGTTATCCATCGCAATGTTGAAAGTCTTTTCGGCCAACTTTTCTTTCTTCTCGTTACGGAATTCTTCTTCAGTGAACGGAGTTTCCATCGCCAATGTCTGAAGCAGTTCCATCTGGCAGCCTTCATAATCATTGTTTTCGATAGCATTGGCACAACGGTCCCAAATCATGTTCACGATGTCCATACCGATACGTTCACCCATCAAAGCGTGGCGACGTTTGGTGTAAACCACTGTACGCTGCTTGTTCATCACGTCGTCATATTCCAACAGACGTTTACGAATACCGAAGTTATTTTCTTCCACCTTCTTCTGGGCACGTTCGATAGAATTGGAAATCATCTTGTGCTCGATCATTTCGCCTTCCTGGAAACCAAGTTTGTCCATTACGCTGGCGATACGGTCGGAGGAGAACAGACGCATCAAATCATCTTCCAGTGACACAAAGAATACAGAAGAACCCGGGTCACCCTGACGTCCTGCACGACCACGCAACTGGC
>OLGH01002725.1_pt1 | contig 13413 bp, 9 predicted proteins | sample 1604851 | NCBI WGS metagenome assembly OLGH01 (sample SAMEA3888894, study PRJEB22519) | human gut metagenome | biome: human gut; feature: human-associated habitat; material: faeces | place: Denmark | collected 2010 | reverse complement strand
AAGCAGATGGGCTGGATGCCCTTGACGATCTCATACGGGTCAAAGCCCTTGGCCTGGCACATTTCGCGGCAGGCTTCAACGGACTCGATGCCGTACTGCTTGAGGACGCCGTTGATCTTGTCAATTCTTCTGTCGTAGTTTTCAAACAAAGCCATTTTCGTGTCCTCCTTTTCTTATTCCTGACGCGGGTCGATATACTTCGCCGCAGTGTCCCACTGGCCATAGTGGCCGGTCGCCTTCTTGATGGCCTCGGCGGGCTCGTCGCCCTTCTTGATGAAGTCCATCATCTTGCCGAAGTTGATGAATTCGTAGCCGACAATCTCGTCGTCCTTATTGAGGGCGATCTTGGAGCAGTAGCCCTCAGCCATTTCGAGGTAGCGCGGTCCCTTTTCCTTGGTAGCGAACATCGTGCCGACCTGGCTTCTGAGGCCCTTACCGAGGTCTTCCAGAGAAGCGCCGACGGCGAGGCCGTCCTCGGAGAATGCAGACTGGCTGCGGCCGTAGACGATCTGGAGGAACAACTCGCGCATAGCGGTGTTGATAGCGTCACAAACAAGGTCTGTGTTCAATGCTTCCAAAAGGGTTTTACCCGGAAGGATCTCAGAAGCCATAGCCGCTGAGTGAGTCATACCGGAACAACCGATTGTCTCTACAAGAGCCTCTTGGATGATTCCTTCTTTAACGTTTAATGTCAGCTTACATCCACCTTGTTTCGGCGCGCACCAACCGATACCGTGAGTCAAACCAGAGATATCAGTGATCTGAGTTGCTCTAACCCACTTTCCTTCTTCAGGAATCGGAGCGCACTGGTGGTTAGCTCCCTTCTTTACAACACACATGTGTTGAACTTCATGTGAATAAATCATAATCGCTAATTTATTATATTAAAGTGTAATAAAACCTTATGCTAATTTTATAGTAATATCGCTTTCTCTAAAGATCGCACAAAGATAAATTTTTTAATCCAGCCATGCAAGAGGCGGGAAAGGTTTAAGGCTCGATGATATTAAAATAAGCGTCCGGAGCCTCAAAAGTGGAGAATAGCTCTTTTAGGCTTTCAAGTTTCCCGGTTACCGATAACTTATGGGCTTGCAGATTTGCCGCTATATTCTCCGGCTGCATGAGACTTGCGTAGATGACTTGTTTGTCTCCTTCCAAAGTTACGGTAGGGGCCGGATGGAGCCTGCCGATACGGTTCGATAAGGCGCCGTTCTTTAAGATCAAGGTGGCTTGTTCGTTCGTATCGGTTAAGATAATATTTATTATTAAGTCTTTATCGGCCGCTTTTTCTCCATTTATTTGGATAGCGAGCAAATCGAATAGCATTTCGGGACTTAGGTTCTGGGACATACGTGCCCGGTTTGAGTTGGCCTTGCCTTTGCCAGCGATGCCTTCGGTCAGTTCCATAGCTCCGGTCAGGTAGAAATTACGCCACGGGCCGCTTTCCGCTTGGTAGCCCAATTGAGCGTACGTGTCCGCAAGTAATTGGCGGGCGGGTTTATGCTTTGGATTAGCGAAAACGAGATGGTTCAGCAAAGTAGCCGTCCAACGGTATTCTCCTTGATTGTATGCCTCTCGCGCCTTTTTCATTACCTCGTCCTCTCCTCCGATAGCCTCTACGTATTTTTTACCTTCTTCTACCGGCGGGAGTGGGTTCAGATGGGCGGGGATGCCGTCGAACCAGCCGAAATACATTTGATATTGGGCTTTTACGTTATGGCTAACGGTTCCATAATATCCCCGGTTGGCGAACTCGTTGGCGATAGAGCTTGGTAATTTAATCATCTCCGCTATTTCTCGAGGCGTATATCCTTGGTTGGCGAGGTGAAGTGTCTGATCGTGTAGGTAGCGATACAAATCCCGCTGCTTTTCCCAGTAAGCGACGATGTTCTTATTGTCCCAAGTCGGCCAATGGTGGGTAGAGAAGGATACCTCTACCTGATCGCCGCACTCCGTGATCGCCCGGTCGATATATTTGCTCCATAATTGGCCGTTCCGGACCTTCGCCCCTCGTAAGGTCAGCAGGTTGTGCAGGGTACGGTTGATTTCCTCGGCTACGCAGAAAGCTTTCATCTCAGGGAAGTACATCATGATTTCCGAGGGAGCCTCGGCGCCGGGTACGGACATGAATACGATCTCGACACCATCAATTCGTAAAGTCTCGCCCTCCTCGGATATCTCACGGGTAGGAGGGACCAAGCCCGTAGTTCCTGCCGCGGTAGTTTGTCCTAAACCAGTACCTATATTTCCTTTCTCATTTTTAGGTAGACTGCGGCCATACATATAGGTCGCTCTTCGCCCCATGGCTACACCCGCCATCAGGTTCTCGCTGACGGCATCTTCAAAGAAACCCTTGGGGCCAATGATCTCGATCGCTTCGGGCTTATTGGGGGCGTTCTCCAATATGGCGTCTATTCCCGCGAAATGGTCCACATGAGGATGCGTATAGATAACCGCCTTGACCGGAAGATCTTCTACATGTTTCTTCAGAAGATTATAACCTGCTAGGGCCGTCTCTTTCGAGAGCAATACATCTATGACGATCCAACCGTTATCACTACGGATAAACGTCATATTCGCGAGGTCGAATCCTCGTATCTGGTATATTTTACCGGGTAATACCTCAAATAAGCCGTGTATGCGGTTGAGTTGCCCTTGTCGCCAAAGACTAGGGTTGGCGGATGCCGGAGCCTCTTGACGCAGGAAATCCCAGACGGTTAATCCATACACCTCTTTTCCTGTCTCGTCGATAATGGAAGGTTCGTCTATCGTGGCGATAAAGCCACGGGTAGCGTCTTCAAAATCTTGTTTGTTATCAAATGGGAGTGATTTCACCATTTGTTCGTTAGCCTCTTTCGTAAACATTGAAGGTTCCGTGTTTTGCGCATATACGAACAAGTGACTGGTAGAGATAAATAAAAGTAAGAACTGTTTTCTAATCTTCATGTTTTTGTGGTTTAAGCGGTTCGCCGTTCAGTAAGATATCGTAGGTAATCGGGCCTATCTTTTTCATCATAAGTCCTACGCCACAGTATTTTTCCTGTGAAAGGCGAATCGCTTTCTCTATTTTGGCGGCATCCCCGATGTTCCCGTCGATATGGTATGTAGCGTGGAATGCGGTATATACCATCGGGATCGTATCCGAAGTCTCTGCGGTTACGTCGATAGAGATTTTGTCGAAACGTACTCTCATTTTAAGGAAAAGGGAGATTACGTCCATTGCGCTGCATCCGGCCAAGGCGACCAGCATTAAAGCCTTGGGACGGGGGCCTTCATTATTACCCCCGTTCTCGGCTGTTGTGTCGATCGTAACCTTATGGCCGTCCAGCAAGGTCTCGAAAGTCGAGTCCTTCGTCCAGTTTAACGTGATTTGGGCGGACATATCGTGTTATTGTTATTATTATTTCAATATTTCTTGAAGTTTAGCGTCGATCTCCTCGCCATGTAGGTTCTTGGCGATGATCGTTCCGTCCTTATCCACCAATACGGTGTGAGGGATGCTGTTTACCCCGTATAGTTGAGCACCGGAGTTTTTCCAGCCTTGCAAGTCGGAGAGTTGGGTCCATGTGATATTCAGGTCCTTTACGCCTTTCGCCCATGCGTCAGCCTTGCTATCCAAGGAGATGCCAACTATCTCGAAACCTTTGTTCTTGTATTTCTTGTAAGCGGCTACCAAATTCGGCATATCCCGGCGGCAAGGAGGACACCAGCTTGCCCAAAAATCGATCAACACGATGTTCTTGCCATTGCCTACGAACTCGGATAACTTGTGCGTCTTACCGTTCGGGTCGGCCATCTCGAAGTCCACGAACTTCTTGCCTACGGCTACGGTTTTCAGTACATCTAGGTGAGCCATGAGCTTATCGATGTTCGGAACGGCCTTGAAAGCGGAGTCCGCCTTGGCGATAATCTCGTTCTGGGCCGCCTCGTCCAAGCTGTAACGGAAATCGTATAATAACTTGGCGGCGGATTGCTTGGTCGTATTATTCAATATGTAAGTCTTGACGGCATCGGTTACCTTTTGGTCGATCTCGTCATATTTCTTCTCGGCGGCGCTTACGACTTCCTTATCCTCTGATTTCATGTCGGCGGAAAGCTTCTCCAGATCCGCACGCAAAGTCTTCATTTGTGCTTGCAGGGCTTTCAATCCGTCATTCTCCGGTGTTCCAGAAACGGCGGAAGCTGCCTCATCAAGAATAGCCTGTAATTTACCATTTTCCAATACGAATATGCTTGTGAAAGGGGCGTTCTCGCCGGAAGCGGCACGTTTGGGTTCCACGACATCCTCGGCGAAGGCGAGTTTGCGTAGGGCAGGGGCATCCTGTGTTCCTTTGAACGTGAACGTACCGTTTTGCACCAATGCGCTATCCATTGGGGCGGCGTCTTGTACGCCATATTCATACAGGTAAACGTATTTGCCGTTTAGATCGGCGTTCGCTACTGTACCGGAGATCTCATAACCCGGTTTTTCACTACAAGCAACCAAGAGTAAAGCCGCTGCGGCAAGAGTAAGATACTTTTTCATTTTGTATTTGTGTTATGTAAGTAATGTATTAAAATATGGAATATTGACTTCGCAAATATACGAAGTCTTTTGTGAAAACCGGACGCAAACCGATGAATAGTTTGCGCCCGGTATGGATATATAGAGAGTGTATTAAAGAGGGCGTATTTTATGGGGCATATTTTGCGAACTGGAAATAACATTTTCCTGAATGCAAGTAGGGTAGCATTTTATTCTCCGAGCTATATGTGCCACCCAGAACCCAGACCGGTTGCCGGTTTGGATCATGATCTCCCGTGAAGTCGAATCCTTGGTAAATATTTTTATCTTCTCTGATTGGTAGAGGGATAGACGTTGCCCCAAAGTCTTTGCCTGTACCGGGCGAGATATAGATATGTGTCAGGTTCTTCTTGTTGCCGTATCCGACACCTGCGTTTCCAAAGCGGACATAGCCCCCGTTTACGGCCCGGTAACATCTCCCGTGGCTTCCGAGGTTTCCTACGATCCCTCCCCGGTAGTCGGTACCAAGCGTGCTGGTCGCTTTTTGCTGTCCGTTGATTTCTCCCATATTGTAGCAATCCAGTACGTAACTGTCGTCGTTATCGTTAGCCTTTTCTATGCTACCCACGATACCTCCAATGCCATGGCTGTCTTCTTTATCTTTCGGATAGTCTATATTTGCCCGGTTACAGCAGTAACGGACATGTGCTCCCCCTTGCTTCACATACCCCAAGATACCTCCTGCTCCATAATACTTGGCATTCCTGTTTATGGTGATATTTCCGTGGTTAACGGATTTATAAATTGTAATGGCATCCTCGGCGGCACCGGCTATACCGCCCACTCCGCATTCTTTATCTCCTGCGATACCTTGGATTACGCCGAAATTAGCTGCGTCATAAACCTCTATGTCTTTTCCTGAAGTTTTCCCTATGATACCGCCTACGTTATTTGTGGCTGATATCTTACCTAAATTCACGACTTTATTGATCTTTACGCTAGTTCCCGCTACCATACTCCCGAAAATGCCTCCGATATAATTGGATCCTGAGGAGATATTACTGTAATTTACTAGATTGGAAAACTCACAGTGGGATGAGCACGATGCTTGTCCGATAATTCCTCCTACCATAATGGCGCTATTATTCCCATTATTAAATGTTTCTGTTTTCACGCCGCAATCTGATATTTGAGTATCGCTCGCATATCCGATGATTCCTCCGACTGTACTTCTGCCGTAAATGGAAGGTTGCGTGAAGAGTCTTCTGAGAGTAGATTTATCGGCATATCCGACAATTCCTCCAATAGAAGCGGCATTTTCTCGATAGGGTTTTTCCGAATTTATGTTACCCGGGAAAATAGGTCGTGGAATCTTGCTCACGATTACGTTCGTGGTACTGAATTCGGGGGTATAGGTTCCTGTCAACGTCCCATTATATAATTTTCCGATGATTCCTCCTACGTTATTTCCTCCTTTTATTTTGATGTTGGGATTAATCACCAATATTTCCGGATCCAAAAGAATTTCTTTCCCCGGTTCTTGGTAAGATAAGGCTCCGGCTAAAGTGCCACAAATCCCTGAAGAAGCTTCAAGGGATTCATTATCCATATACAATCGTGAGGCCGGGGTAAATTGTATTTGGGTATCATCTAAAGAACCGAAAATACCTCCTATAACAGACTGCCCGGTTATCGAGGCATGAAACAAGGATTCCCCTTTAAGCTCTATCGTAAATGCGTTAGCGTGTGTTTTGTGGGAATATCCGATCATTCCACCCACATAACTACCCCCTTGGATTTGAGACCGATTTGCCGGATTGGACAACTGGAAGTTCTCGATGGTGATGAGGATACTGGTAGGGGCTTCCGACCGGATCTGACCGATTAACCCGCCGACATAGGAGCTACCTTTGATCGGCATGTCGATGGTTATGTCTTTGAAACTGGATGCCGCCTGTAAGAATGCCTCACCGATCAATCCGCCTACGTTCTGGTTTCCGGATATCGGGAAATCGTTTAAGGTGGTATGTTGCAGCTTAATTTTTCTGGCATCGATTTGACCATATAATTTCCCGATCAGACCGGCCACATGATTATTCCCTCTCAAGTTTTTGAAAATCCCGTCGCTACTGATATCCTCCACTTGAATGGAAGCGTTCTCGGCCCAGCCGATCAACGCTCCGATATAAGAGCTGCCGGATTCCGAGAATGAGACGCCTAATCGCACATTCCGGATACTGATTTGTGCCAACGACTGGGCGTTGCCCTCGATATAGCCTATTAAACCGCCAACCTTATCCTTCGTGGACTTGATATTCCCGTTTAAGGTTATATTCTCGATTCGTATATTTCCGTTAGCTACTCCCGCAAGCAATCCGCAACAATTCTCCGGATACTCTATATCCGCTCCTTCTATATCAAGATTCCGGATCACTGCCCCGTCGTGTAAAATGGAGAAAAGCCCGATTGCGTCGCTTTGCTCTCCGCCGTTCGTCCCGAGATAGGTTAGGTTTAGTATCTTATGGGAATCACCGTCGTAGTTTCCCGCGAACGGGGCGCTTTTATAAGCGTTGCCTTGATACAGGCAATTGGGGATAGGAGCTTTGATGTCGGCTATTTGCTTGAAGAATTGCCCGTATCCGTAATTACTGTCGTACGTGGCTAATTGAGACACGAGATAGGCGAAATCGTTGGTGGAAGTAATCAGATAAGGATTCTCTTCCGTACCTTCGCCATTCAGCATCTCGTAAATATATTTAGTATCACGTACCATACTGACCATCTTGTCACGGAATGTCAGATGATAGCTTAGTGGATAGACGCTGCCTTCTTCATCGAATTTTAACCAAAGTATATAGTCTCCATCTTCTAATACCAGATTATTGGGGATAAACATTTCACAGGAAAGAATCCCCGCGTTTTTCCGGATCTTACCTTCCATGAGCTGTATGGAGTTATCGCTCAGCGATCTCAACTGGAAAAAGATCTGTTCTCTCGTATCTTGTATGGGAGTTTTGCCTTCCGGCAAGGAGAACGTGCTTATTAGATGAGATTCTGTCTCTTGCAAGGTCGATCCGCAGTCGTTTCGTATGATGTCATCGTCTGCGCATCCGCCGAGCAAGATGATAAGCATGCATGCGCATATATTCCATATTGTTTTAGTGTATGTTTTCATGTTTGTTCGTTTATTTATAAATTAGGTTTATCAAATTGCATCTCGGATTTCTTAGGGATCGGAAAGCTGCCTGTTTCGTTGGATGGTATTTCCCATTTTACATCAAAGTCCCATCCAGTAAAGGTCTTTTCCGACTTTAAGTCTTGTAAGCTGAATATGTTCATAATCACAGGATTCGGTTGCTCTACAGTGCCCAGCATGCAGTAATTCCCAAAATAAGAAACGGATGCGGGAGGTGCGAAAAGATACCAATTCTCCCCGACATTCAAGTTCCTGCCTACCCTTACGTTTGGATTGACAACTCCAATTAGGGCATTGGCTCTTTTATTTGAGCGTCCCATATTTATACAATCGGAGATAAGGCAGCTTTGCTGAAGTTGGCCTACCAAGCCTCCGCTGCTATATTGGCCAATCTCTCCGGCGTTTAAGCATTGTGTGATAACGACGGAGTTTTCCACGAAATCATCAAGAGTGGCTGAAACCGAATTGCCGAAACTGACTAACGCTAGCGCACCTCCCATCAAGGCTACAGCGGGAACACCTTCGGGGAAAGTGATAACTGTAACAAAAAGCAAGGCTGAATTGACCGCGCAACAAACACCACTGACAACCGTATGTAGAACTTCTTCGTTTTTTTTGCTTTTAAGGATCTGTTTGGAGAGCAACCCTCTCTTATAATTCATCGCGTCACTATAAATCTGGTGGTTTGCCCCACTTTCAAACCATTCTGTTAATGCCTTTCGATTAGACATGAACCTATTTGTCATATCTTTGCTCCTCAGTTTGATGCTTGCGAACGATAGGTTATCTATTTTATTGGCCAGTTTCGTGTCCATGTCTGATTCCAACATGGCGATATCATGGGTAATGACACCTTTCAGCCTCTCTGTTTCTATAATCTCCGGATGACCGTGTGAAATAAGCCCGAATACGCTAAAACCTTCTGATAAAATATCGATATCATTTAAGACGAGGCTAAGTACTGTAAGGGCGCAGTTAACAAGGATTTCTCCGCTTTCTCCCACGATTTTAGCGAAAGGGACAAATCCGACAAGAGTAGACGCCAGCTCGAATGTGGCAAACCCCAAGGATACGCCATCCATGATCGTCCATTTCTTTGCGTCGCCTACCTCGCCGATCATACCACCGAGGTATGAGGAGCCTGATATCGGCGCGAAATTGGAACAATAGTTCATGGCAAGCGTATTCCCTGCCCTTCCTATCATACCACCGGCATATTCATGGTAGGAGGCTACTTCCCCTAGATTCGTGTTAATACCCAACGAGCCGGCAAGGATGGAACCGGCTATTCCTCCGCTATAAGAGGAGGCGATTACTTTATTGAAATTCGCCGTGTTGGTGATGGAGGCCAAGGGAGCGAATCCTAAAATTCCACCAGCGAAGGATGAATTAGCCTCGATCATACCCTCATTATACGATTTATAAGCGCCAAGTTGCGCCTCACCGCATAATCCTCCTATATAACTGTCGCCGTTTATATTCCCCGAGTTCGAGCAAAAACCGATAAACGTGTTATTATAATAAGTTTTCGGCTGGGTAGTTACCAGTGTGCTTCCGATAATTCCCCCTACGCCCCTGCTTCCTTGCACCGTCCCGCTGTTTCGGCTGGAAATGATGGTGCTCAATCCACTTCCTCCGGCGATCCCGCCCGCTCCTACATTATATATAGAATTGGCAGGAAGGTTTCCGGGAGGAGCGGTTGTGGATGCGGCACCTTTGATAGTGCCATTATTGCTGCATGAATATACATAGAGCGTATCGGCGTACCCAACGATTCCTCCGGCACAATTGTAAGATGCGGTTACCTTGGTATTCCGGTTGTGGGAGTTCGTGATTTGTGTCATTGAGTACACTGTTCCTCCGCCAAGGATTCCTCCTACGGCGATCGCCCCGTTTATAGTGCAATCCTCTACCGAGCAGGAATCTATCCAGAGATTTACGTTCGGGTCTACCATGCCGGCGATCCCGCCTATGGCCATGCCGTCCGTGACTACGCCATCGCTACGGCTTTCGATGGTGGATTTTTTTACTACGCACCCTTTTATAAATGTCTTATTGATGCTTCCCCCCTTGGTGGTAACGGCTCCTACGATAGCCGATAGCGCTCCATAGCCGGTTATGGTGGCTTTCTCGATGGTGAGATTCGAGATGATGGCTTGATTTACGAAGCCGAACAAACTAGCGCCCACGGCGTTTTTATCTAACATTTTCAAATCCCGGATCGTATAGCCGTTGCCGTCATAATAGCCCGTGAAAGGATAACTGGCTGATAATCCGATCTGGTACCAGTTGCCCTCCCAGCCGCATTGGTCATTATAGTTGGCCATGCTAATGTCATTTTGTTGTTCGAAGCAGGTGGAGGAATTAACAAGGTTACCATTGTTGTGGAAGTTGAGGATCGCTTCTTGTATCTTCGCCAAATCATCGGCAGAGGTTATCCGGTACGGATCTTCCGGCGTACCGTTCCCATACAGGCCGATTCGCTCGTCACGGTTGGTTTCGGTGGAGATCCCATTCTCACTGACGGTAATGTAGCACCCCATGCCGAACTCCCCATTCCGCCCGTCAATGTCCGGGCAATCCGATTGGATGGTATATTCCATATATAGTAGCTGGTATTTACCCTCCTTCAGCCCTTTTTCCATAGTGAATAGGGAAGTCCCGGATAATCGCCGGTGCTTGGCTTTCCGTTGGATAATGTTCCCGTCGGGAGTCTTGATGTGGAAAGTCAGGTCTCCATACGTGAAATCTTCGGTTTCTTTCGTGAAACTGATCAGATCGTGTACTCCTTCATAGGTGTCCTCTGTGGAGGCCGGGATATCCGGAATGTTTTTGTCATCCGAACATCCCATCAGAATCAAAAGAAAGAAAAGGAGAAAAAAATAATTTGTCTTCATATATAGCTTGCTTTTAGGATTAACAGATATCGTTTCAATATGCGAATAGTAATCCTAAAAGCTGTCCGTGTGGCGCAAAACATTTGTCCGTGTGGCGCAAGTTTTTGAAATATAGTATTTTAATTTTCTTTTTCTTTCTCCGCAAGTTTTCGATATTCGTTAGGAGACAGACCATAGCTCTGTCGGAAAAGGCGGTAAAATACCGAGCGGGAAGCGAACCCGGAGTCATAGCAGATTTGATCGATCGAGAGGGCGGAGGGAGAGGAGAGCAGTTCGGCGGCATGCTTTAGACGAAAGTCATAAATATATTCGCGGACGGTCATATTCCCGCCGTAAGTACGTACGGCTTCCATCAAGTAGGTACGGTTGGTCCCCAAACGTTGTGCCAGATCATCCCGGTTCAAGGTGGGATCGGTGTATAGCTTTTCTTTTTCCAATAACTCGTTCAAGTTTATGAATAAACGTAATTCCCGGGAAAGATCGTTCTCGGGTATTTGCTTAATGGTTTCCACTGCCTTATTCTCCTGCCGGATCTGTTCCTGTATACGTCTGTAAAGCGCTTGATTCTTTGCTTTTAGACATTGGGAATAAATGATATATCCCGCTAGCAAAAGGACAAGGAGCAAGCAACCGGTAAAGGCGGCGAACATCCAGTTCCTTGCGTATTGCCTCTCTTGGTTGAGCCGGTCTACCTCATAAATAGTCCGTAGTTGATCCATCCGAGAGGCGATATCCAACCGGTTTACCGAGTCTTTCGCCTGTATATACGTATGATAGAGCGATATACAGGACCGGGGATCTCCGGAATGAGCCAGAAGTTCCGCTTTCTTCAACAAATCGTCCATATAGAAAGATAGGTCGCCCTCATGAGCAGCTAACAGGATATCCATATCCTTGATAGCCCCTTGGTAATTTCCTGTCATTTCCCGTAATTCTCGGCGGGCTTCGTAAAAATGCTCATAGGCGTTGGCCGGGATTTGGGGATGAATAAACCGGACTGCCTCATCCAGCAATCGTCTCGCCTCTTTTATTTGCCCTTTTTTCAGGAAAGACAAGGCTTGGAGAGAGCGGGAGGTGACGGGATAATGTCCGGTCGGGTCCACTTTCCCATGCTCGTCCCTCCAGTTGACGAGGGCGGCATAGCTGTTGGCGTAACGGGATATGCGTTCCGTGTCGTTCACCTTCAGGGCGGTCATGAAGAGCCATTCGTAAAGAACGGCCGAGATGTAGAGTTCTTGGTTCTCGCCATTCTCGTAAGTGGGGCATATAGCGATCCCTTTTTCCAGCGAGGTGAGGGCTTGGTCGTATAAGCCGAGTTTATAATACATGCTGCCTTGTACCTGCAAGGCCATCGTCATGCCTACCGGTTGTTTAACCTGTTGCGCCGTCTCGAACATGGCTGTGGCTTCCTCACGGGCCTCGTCGAACCGTCTTTGCTTGAACAATCCGGATATATAAGTATTATAGGTGGAGAAGTAGAAACTGTATTGCTTGGCATCCAATATAAAAGGAAGGCTTTCCTGCGCCTCGATGATAGCCGAATCCACGGAGTAGAAATTAAAGAGGCATTGTATACGATTCAATCTTGATTGACAGATAGCCGGAGTATCGCACCGGTCGATAGCGTCGTTGAGCGTAGCGTCCCAGTCGGCGATATCGTTGGTGGACATGGCTATACGCATCAGTAGATCATGCTTTTCCTTACCCACGCTCGCTGCGGCCCGTTGTCGCAATGAATCTGTCGGGGGATGTCCTTGCGCTTGTATCTCGTTATGAGACGAGATCAGGCAGATAAGCGATAATAGGAGTGCAAGAGGGCTTTTTCGCATCGAATTTTGTGATTAACTAACGTTAATAGAAGGTGTAAATATACGAAGTCTTTTGTGATAATTAGGTGCAAGTTGATGAATAGTTTACTCTATTGTGCCATTGAAGTAGCCTACAGAGTAAACGGATTAAAAAAATACAATAAAGCATTTGTTTGAAATGGTTTATAACTGGCTTATAATTAGATGGATATAAATTATGATGGAGATTTGAGTAAAACACGTACATGTTTTCGAAAAAACACGACCGTGTTTCTTGAAAATTACGTACGTGTTTTTGGAAAAACACGACCGTGTAAAAAATAGTCAAGTAAAATATACAGTAAGCTACCTGTTTTCTCGTGTTCACTTCATGGTGACACACCCTCTTCTTGTTGAAGGTTGATCGGTTATAATGATGAGGGCAAGTTTACCAGTGATTTCCCGGAAGTTTTTTTCGATGCTATTTTGAATGAACATATCCCCCTTCTCTTTTATTAATACGGATTTTTTTCCTTATATTCGCGTCACTTTTGAACACGTATCAAATAATTTCTAAATAAATCAATTAAGAAATGACAAAGAGTGCATTACAAATCGCAAGAGCAGCTTACCAACCGAAGGTACCCGCTGCGTTGAAAGGTGCAGTGAAAGCCGTTGACGGCGAGTATACTCAATCAGTAGCCGATCAGGAAGAAATCAAGAAATTGTTCCCGAACACTTACGGAATGCCGATCGTTACATTCGAGAAGAGTAACGAGGAGAAGGCTATGCCTGTCATGAACGTTGGTGTGATCCTTTCCGGTGGTCAGGCTCCCGGTGGTCACAACGTGATCGCTGGTTTGTTCGACGGTATCAAGGCTCACAACGCGGATTCTCGTCTGTATGGTTTCATCTTGGGCCCGGGCGGTTTGATCGATCATAAATATATGGAATTGACGGCTGATATTATCGACGAATACCGTAACACGGGTGGTTTCGATATCATCGGTTCAGGTCGTACTAAATTGG
>OLGH01002723.1_pt1 | contig 13428 bp, 14 predicted proteins | sample 1604851 | NCBI WGS metagenome assembly OLGH01 (sample SAMEA3888894, study PRJEB22519) | human gut metagenome | biome: human gut; feature: human-associated habitat; material: faeces | place: Denmark | collected 2010 | reverse complement strand
TTCCGTATTGGCGGAGACGAATTTGTCTTCCTCTGCCCGAACATTCCGGAACGGGTCTTTTATGCGAAGATCGCCGCGCTCCAACGGGAGGCCAATAAAGCGTATCCCGAATCCCTGTCGCTTGGGCAGGTGTGGGCCGAGGGGGACATGCACATCATGGATATGGTGAGGCAGGCGGATAAACGTATGTATCAGGAAAAAGCGGAGTACCATGCCCGGCGTGGCGATACGGTCTAAAGCAATGCGTAAACAGGCACGCCGTCCTTGAGGATGCCGTGCCTGTTTTTTATTCCATATGGAATATGGAAGGAGCACGAGAAGCCGGGATTTCCGGGCCGTCCTGCCCTTCACTCGAAAATACACAAAGACCAGGTTCGAGGGCGTCTTCTTCCGCCAGTCCGCCAAGCGCGATCCGCGAACCGGAGAGTACGACAAAATCTACTGCTTCTGGTACGCTGATCATGAAGGTAAGGGCCACTGGAAAACCGTTGGCAGGCACAGCAAGGGCGTCCCCCGGCCACGGTCAGAAAGGAGCGGGCAAAGTTCCTTGCCGAGTTTGATGCCACCGGCATCAATCCCATTGAGCGCGACAAAGTTACCATCGGGGAGATAGTGAACGCCTACCTTGCCTGGGGCAGAAGCGAAGGGAAGTACGTTGACCGGCCTACAGCCAGTATTGCGCCCACCCCAAGGCCAAAATCCACGCTTTGCCTATTGCCGATCTGACTCCGAATTTGCTTTCCAGCCTCAAGGCGCAGCTTTTGAAAACGCCTACTGGGAATACAAAGCCCAAAAAGGCCACCAAAAAGCCTAAAGCCAAAGCACCGACGCGAAAAATGCTGGCCGGGCAGACCGTCAACAACATCTTCAGCTTTATGCGTTCCGCCATAAACCGTGCCGTCGCCACAGGCATGTGGAGCGGAGTCAATCCCTTGTCCACCAAGGGCGGCACTTGGAAAATGGTAAAGGCCAACAATGAAAGGTTCGTTTCCTGACCAGAGAGGAAGTCAAGTCCCTTCTGGACGGCCTTGAAAAGCGGCATCCGCAGTTGCACGATATGGCTTTGTTGTCCCTGCGGACCGGCCTTCGCCCCACGGAAATTTTCAAACTGCGCGGGCAGGATGTGGACGGCAATGCCTGCGGCCTCTATATTATTCAGAAGGGAGGAAAGCGGGTATTCGTCCGCCTGCCGGAGGATATGATCCGGATGCTCCAGGCGTATACGCGCAAGCCTGCGGACCCCATCTCCCAACAGCCTCGCAAGAAGACGGCGTTTGAAAAAACACCCGCCTGTTTCCAGACCGCCGTCAGAAAGCTCAATCTGGCTCCGGAAGACGGCGACAGTCTGTACGCCGTCACCCTGCACACCATGAGAGACATACCTTTGCCTCCTGGTTGGCGCCGTCCGGCAAGGTGACGCTCATGGAACTGCAAAAGCTCATGCGTCATAAGAACATCACCATGACCATGCGGTATGCCCATCTGTTCCCCGGACAGGAAAGCGAAAAGCTCTCGATTATCGGGGATATGCTTGCCTGATAAATCCATCATTTGATTGTGTCCAAGGTTTGGATGCGTCCGGAGGCGATGTATTCTTCCAATCCGGAGCGTTCATAGAAAACGCGCCTGCCGAAACTCGTATATGCCGGGCCGATACATTCCTGACGCCAGTAAGCGAGAGTCTTCTGGCGGATGCCGAACTCTCTTTCCACATCTTTGGGAGCAAGCAACTTCTGGTTCGGGCAGTCAGAAGTATTTCGGGCATTCTCATAACCGGCGAGTCGCACGGCTTCCGTGATAAGGGGAAACAGTTCTTCCGGCGTGGAAATGATGATGGTACGTCCGTCAGTTTCCATGAAAACTCCTTGAGAATATTACTCTGCGTATGTCCCGTAATACTTTGCAACCAATTCCAATATGGAATTACATCCGTTTACCATGAGCATTTTTTCTCTGTGGCGTCGGACGCCGCTTCGAGTGATTTTCAGACATCGGGCGATTCTTGTGGTGCTGAATCCGTCGAGGGACAGTCGAAAGACTTCCGCTCCGCGAGGTGTAAGTTTTATGCTGTGCTTGGAACAATCCATCATCTCCCCGATACAACGCATAATCTCTATCGTTGTGTGTACGGAAAATTTTTTGCGGATACGGGAAAGATGCAGATGTATGAGCCTACGCGATGTACGTAGTTCACGGGCAATTTTTTTTTGGAGTTATACCTTTCATCAGCAGATTGACGACATCTTGTTCTTTCCTGGTCAAGAGCTCCAACATAACTTCTCCTCGCTAATGGCTAAAACAGACTCAAAGGGATTGAATCTTGTGTAGCATGGAGAAATCAGGCCGGGCAGTGGCCAATTTATATACTTTTCAAGTTTTGCAAAAAATAGAAAAAGAAATCAATAAGATGTATGGTTAATGTTGCTGGTATCGAACACCAGATAACAGAATGCCCTGGCCCATTTGTAGCAATGGGCCAGGGCTGTGAAAAAAAAGACCATGGCAACCGTGCGGGGCGCGTAACGTGCCGCGTCAGTCCCGATTTCTGTTCGTAGCAGGAATCGGGGTGCTTTTTCTCTATGAGTCTTCCCCACGGGCGTGACAGGTGTTTCCCCTAATGCCTTCCCAGCCTTTGCAGAATCCCGTCAATGGCCGTGCTGATGCCCTCCCGGGTATAGAAATTCCCGTTGACCAGGGCATGAGTCTTGAGCACACGCTCGAAATCCGCAATCGCAGCCGTTTCCGGTCCACGCGGATGGCTCCAGAAGGCGTCCAGCGGCATTTCCGCGCTGGTCACCGCGAGGCCGGGCTTGGCGTAGATGGACGTTCCCACGCAGTAGACCGGCTTGGCCTGACGAAGAGCCGAAATCCCTATAGTGGAATTCAGCACCACCACGCCGAGGCTTTTGTCCATCATCTGGTGTGCCTTGCCGCCCTCAATGAAGTGCACCCGGTCACTGATGCCGCAGGCCGCAGCAAAGGAAGCAATGAAGCCCGCATAGTCGATCAGGCCGTTATCCAGCGAGTGATTGCGGATAATGAGATGGGTATCCGCCGGGGCGCTTCGAGCAAAGGAAGTCAGCACACAGGCAATGGCTTCCTTCATGCCGCTGTAGGGTGAATAGCGGCGTACCTGGGAATCGGCGTCAAACTGGAGGGGAAAGAGAAAGTACGACGCATGGGCGCGGGACGCGGCCCGAAGGGCCTGAGCGGAAAGCTTCCGCCGGACGGAACGGCTCAGCACGCGCAGAAACCAGCCCCAGACCTCGCGGCTGGCGCTCTGCGGACGGTGGGTTTAAAAACCCAGAGAAAGATGGTTCCCGCATAATGGGCGATGGCCCGCCATGTCTTGACGGTTTGCGGATTGCCGCCTTTCCGGGCTTCGGGAACGTCCGGACAGTGGGCGGCAAGTTCCGCCATGCCTTCTCTGGTGTTCGGCAGGGAGGAAAGGCCGTTTACACCGCCTTGCTCCATTGTGATGTAGTCCGGGCGCAGATAACCTTCCTCATAGGCCCAGACCCGGATGCCCCGGACTCTAGCCAGCAGGACGGCTTCCCGGTGCAGGGGCCGCCAGTCTCCGAAGACATGGAGGTCCGTCACCTGTTCCTCATCCATACGCTTGCGCCGTCTTATTGCTTCTCATCTCCCCAGTTATCGCCTGTTCGGTGAGATAGAAGCTGATGAAAGTTACTTTGGAGGAGTAAGAAAAGGTAAACGGGGGCGGAGATCTGCCGGAAAAATAGCTGTTTTGGGTCTGTTGAAGAGAAACGGGAGAGTCTATACAGCAATTATTCCCGAGGCCCGAACGGAACCACGCTCTGCCCCACAAATTTTACGGCTCTACGTCAAAAACAGGGACAAAGATTTTCCAGGCGGCCATTTCGAGGTTATTTTTCGCATCCATTGTTACTTGCCAGTTTGGCTGTAGGGCATACGCCGATAGGTTCCATCCAGGATAATATTTTTTGCAACGAATTTTTCTCCTCGGCTAAACCAGACGTATCCCCCTTTTTTGAATACTTTTGTGGTAGTGACCGTAGCCTGGCCGCTTTTGATGGTGAAATGCAGTTGGATGTCCCTAGCGTTGCTTTCTTTGGCAGCTTGCGGATGATACACCGCCGTAGTGCTGAAACTATCGCTTACTGTAGCTGCTTGAGCCTGGCTCCACCCGAAACTTTGCGGCGTGTCTGTCTGCCATACGGCAATTTCCAGGCAGTAGCAGCCGTTTCCGTCCCGGCTAATGGTCAGATAGCCATCATCCCCCTGACGCCCGATCAGGCGGTAGAATCCCTCAAGAGGATTGGGCGTGCCCGCAACCCGTTCCGAGTCCGCATTGCTCACCATTTCTTCCATAATCAAGATGCGTTCCGCCAAAGCCTGAGCACAGGCCAAGGCGGCGTTTTTCCCTGCAGGTTCGGCATGCTTCACACTTTCGTCAATGGCCGCATCATTTTCTTTCTCCAATATTTTGTATGATTCTTCGGGTAATGCGTCATAGGCTCTCTGAAGCCCGATCTCGTAACGGTCATACATTGTGCGGTAGGCATCATTATCTTGATACCATGCCTCATGCTGCTGCGGCAGAGCGAAAGCGAACGGGCATAGACAAAAAGACGAGAGGACAAGAAAGAGAAAAGGTATGGCTTTAGGCATTGTCTACTCCTTTATCAGGTTGCACAGGTTGGCCTTGTTCCGAAACAGATACAAAGCTACTCTTTGAATTGTGTTTTCAGGCTCACAATAACCAAAGTGTTCTTTCCTTTCCAGGTATGAGGTTTGGCCAGTGCGGTAACGTTGCCTAGAATGTCCTTTTTGTCGTCCGCGTTGTAGACTATGCCTTTCATCTCAATCAACCCATCCGTGCGTTGCCTGGCCTCGTTGACCCGCGTATAGTAGACAGCCTCACCGGCAGCCCCTTCAAAATGATACCGCGTGCCATCGAACTGATACTTGTCATAGGGAGAACTCGAATCCGGATGTGTTGCAGAGAGACATTGCCTGAGGTTATAGCCAAAATAATGCTGAAGGCTGTCTTTGACGTAAGCGCAGTCTATGGTCAGAGAACCCCACGGACATCCATACGCGGCACAAGGTTGAATGTGGCTATCGTCGTTCATGAAATTATGCCAAATGCCGAATCGAATCATTTCATAGGGGGTATCTGTATTGAGCACATCTTCAGCCGTGAAATTCATCATACCGATTTCGGTGAAATAAGACAGAAATACGCTCATACGTTTCCTCTCTTCCGTAGAAAAGTTTTTTTCCTCGAATTTCTTTTCACGTATGAAGTCACCGTCAAAGCTGACACCGGAGCCCAAGGCTCCGCTTTTTTTGAAAGCCTCGGGTTCGACGATGGTTGCCGTCTCTCCATGAAAGGCAATCTGGACAGGATTCTTTTCATCGGACTGATCCGCAACCTGCATGCTGTTGTCCTTGAGCCTGCCCACGCCATCCAGCTCACCGCTGTTGAAAGGAGTGCTCTTTTGGCTGGCAACAATATGCACTGCGTACATATCCGCATTTTTTTCCTTCCGCACGGTCATCCAGCCGTCAAAGGTCTTGCTCTGCATCCGGTAAAATCCCTGAACGCCTTCAGGGTGACGGCGCAGCCAGTCCCACATCAGTTCGCTGTTCAGGCTGTCGCGTCCCGTCGCATAGGCATTGCTCCATGCTTCGGTTTCCGATGAGCCAGCGGATATTTCCATCTCGGCCCATTCCGCCATTTCTGCCTGCACAACTTTCTGGACGGCGGCAAAATCTTGGGCGTCAAGACGTTTCCCGGCTTCCTGATCTGTTGTGGAATAGGCCTCAAAGGCTTTCCGGTATTCGCCGTCGGTCATGAGGGCATCGTGATTTGCCGGGGTGGCGGCTGCCGCCGATGCTGTCAGCAGCAGAAGACAAACCAGCGCAAAAAGATTTCTCGGGTGAAGTGCGTGCATGACATTCTCCTTGGTAGCCTCCGGCGGAATCGTCCCTAGAGCGCGTCCAGATTGATGTTGATGATTAAAAGGTGTAGCCACAGGGGAATACCGACGAACAGGGCCTGAACGAGAGACTTGAGCATCTGGAGAATGCGGCTGCCGCTGTTGATGCCGCTCCCTCCGCCCAGCAAGAACACATTTAAGGCCCTGGCCATAACGCTCCCCACAAAAAAGGCCGACGGCAGAACAAAAAAGGCCCCCACTACAATATATGCGAATGTGTTGCAGGAGTCCGTTAATTCTGTTGTCCCGTTCGTGATGCTGAAGGAAAGAGCGATGCCGTCCGGCAGGCGCAGGAATGCTGCAATCACAGAAATTCCCCACACGGCGGCGGGAAGCCAGAAAACGAGGTGGCAAAGCAGCCGCATGGGCCTTTGCAGCCCAACTCCCAGGCGAGAAAGTCTGCCGGGCAGGGGAAATCCGGCACTGCCGGCAGATGCCGCTTCCAATGCTGCCGTTTCTCGCGCCTTCTCCTCGTTCCCTTCGCCATCCATGTGCCTCCTGTCTTTCTTGAAGTACATGGTGTCCAGAAATCCCGTGATCAGGCTGATATCTTCTTCCAGCAGTTTCCGCTCTTCCAGCAGTGTTTTTTTACCGGAGACATCAAATGCGTCGCGGCGCAGGGCTATGAAGACAAACATCTCCCCGTTTTCAAAATGGAACGCCAAGGGAACATTGAGCTTTCGATCGAGATAATACATCCCCTCGATCATCTGTGCCGTCATGACACGCATAGCGTCCCGCGGATCGTGTGCGAAGACCTCAAAGCGCTCCCCAAAGGCCGCGAGTTCCGTTTCCACCCGCTGCCACTGGCCCGGATTCGAAAGTACGCAGGCAACGCTGAAGTCGCGCCGTATCACCTGCACAGGGCCCTTGACCGATGAGGCGACGGCAAAACGCATGACCCTGCCCTGAAACACGTCTGTCTGGACGGTATGGCGCTCTTCGTGACCGTCTTCCGTGGTGGTGACGACCTCGCTGTTCTCCTGAATGCGGATATCACACTGGGAAAAGTCAAGACCGTGATACTTGGCTGTGATCAGGTCATTGCAATGTATGCTGCCGGAAGGGAACAGGCCGAGGGAACCCAGAACATCGGTATTCAGGCCGCCCTCAGGCTGGAACGAAAGATCGTCAAAGACTTTTTCCAGTTCCGCCCGGACAACTTTTTCCTTGAAATCCTGGTTGTAGCGGCCTTTCAGACGCTGTGAGCCATACAGGATTACGCTGCAGCACAGGCTCGCTAAGATCAGGGACACTCCCATCTCCATTCCCATACTCATGGCCGCGGCCATGACCACAGGGAACGACGCCCAGCCAAGAAAGGTAACAGCGCCGGCTCCGATGCGGGTATATTCCATCTGCAGGGCCGCGGCATCGCTCTTTGCGGCCTTGAGACTCCTGCGGAGACGGCGGATCCGTATGAATTTCCAGATTCCCCAGATCAGCAGACCCGCAAGCAGAACAGGGCCGACAAACTCGAAAAGAAGGGCAATGACAATAAAAATAACGTCAGACATATCGATTGAGCAACGTGTGCCGGTTTGGAATAAAACGAATACGGCGTCAGGGAGTCACCCGCCGTGCCGTCACATATTTCCCCCGAAAAACATAACGAGTGCCATCCATGGTAAAGGAGTTGTCGCTGAGGCGTGTCTTCATGACGGTATAGTCCGGGTTTGGAGCATGAACATAGATATCATTACCGATATATATGCCTACATGATCCACCGGACCTGAAGATTTTCGGCCGAAAAATACCAGATCTCCGGGGCGAACATGTTCTTTGGCAACAAATATTCCACTTTTGGCCTGTTCTGCGCTGGTGCGGGGGATGGTAATGCCATGTTTCTTGCAGACATACTGCACCAAGCCGCTGCAATCGAAGCCTGCAGGACTTGTACCACCCCAGACATATTGGCTTCCCAGATAATCCTGCACTGTTGCAGCGAGTTGTTTGCCGAGATGATCTCCCAGAGAGGTACTTTTTTGGGCTTTATTTCTATACCTGTAATCAGTAACGGCAAGAGTGATATTCTCAATATGGGATGTCGCAGGAGCGGACAAAAGAACTGTGAGTGTAAAGGATTTCCCTGGCAGCAGCGGTTTATTCAGCTTCAGTTTCCCCTCGCGTTTTCTCGTGAAGGTTTTCTTCTTGCCATCTTTCCTATATTCGCCGCGGTAGTCGATGTGTGTTACCACATGATCTCTGGTGTTGTTCTTCAGCGAGAATTTTGCTCCCCATCTGCCATCTCTGACCACAAATTCCTTGAAATGTACTGAAATGTCATTTGGGGAGCAAAAACTCCATTTCACGGGCAGTAGAAAAAACAGCGCTACAGCCAGCACCAAGACACGCATACAACGTATATGCTGCTGTGCAATTTGATGTATGTACATCAAAAATACATCCTTCGCCAAAGGCCGCTCATCAATAAAAACTCTTGAGAGAGGAAGAGCCGTTATGGCATTCTACTGCCTAACTCCATGAAATCTATTTGCCCTTTTTTACCTGGAATTCGTAAGCATATTTTCTATTTTTAAAAATATCGTTCACTCTCCCTGCCTTGTAATCAGAAATAATCTGATCGTTTAAAGAACTCCAGCTTTTACCAATACTTCCTTTTTTATCAATGGGAACTAAATAGTAAAGGGTGAATTTCTGACCAGGGTATATCTCGACTTTATTAACCTTATTTGATTTAACTCTTGAGGTGACATTGACGGTGTTAGACAAGGAAGTATACCGGCCTGGTCCTAATGTATATGAAACCTGAAGGGTTTTATCAAAAATAGCCTTAATTACTTCGCCCTTTTTACTGTTGTTTTTGTGGGTCACAGAAACTTTTAAAGCTAGGTAGCCTGAATTATTTTTATCTTTTCCGATAACTTGAAGTGTAGGCTTACTGTAGGTGACTTTGATCCATTTTGGCGCGGAAAAGGCATCCTGAGCGAAGGAAAAAGTACAGAATGCAGTCAAGAGTATTATAGAAAAATATGTATACAGCTTCTTCAGTGTGTGTTTCATCTTCCACTCCTTATCGGGAAATATGTTAAAGGTTACAGGGAAAAATGTATTGCCACATCCTGTTTTTTATCTTTCTCTGCCTTAAAGAAATCCTGCTTTTTATGTCCATGTATATGCCCCACAATACTGTCTGGCCAAGTCACCAGCATCTGATTGAATTGCGAGACATTCATATTATAAATACGCCGCACGGCCTGCAGGTCTTCTTCGACGTCTGTAATGGAGGTCTGCAATGCGCGAAAATTGTCGCTGGAACGCAGTTCCGGGTAGGCTTCGGCCAGCACGTTGATTTTTCCACGCAGGACATCCATCTGACTGTTGGCTTCAGACCGCTGTGTCATGTTCATCCCCTGGCGCATTTTTACTATGTTCCCCAGAGTGTCGGCCTCATGCCAAGCATAAGCCCTAGTCTCCTCCAGCATCTTGGTCAGGGTATCGAAACGCTTGGTTAGAGCCACTTCAATACCGGAATCGGCTTCCCTGATTTTCACCAGAAGTCTGGCGAAGCGATTCATGGTCATGATGTACCACAGAACCGCTGCCACCACGATTGCCAGCGCCCCCAAAAGCCAGATGTTCATGTATCCTCCCGAGTTTTTTCCTGCTCTGCGTTGTGCGCAAAATCGATCATCCTATTCGATACAGATACGGAAGTCTTCTCCTGACCAGCAGGTTCCGTCGCGCTTGGCCTCCCCCCAGCGGGAATTGATGCCGCCTTGCGTCAGTCCGCTTACCTCGGCAGTCCCGGGGCCAGTTTCGACTATGGAAACGGTAAGTATTTCATCCAGCAAAGGGCTGCCGTCCTTTTTCTCGATAATATGCCAGCCGAGCCCCTCATCTGTTCCCTTCCTGATTAGACAACCTGAAGGCCTGTATGTATGTCCACCGGACGTAATCGCGCATTTGCCGGGCCGAACTTCACCAGCATTCTCGGCAAACACCTGTCCGCAACAAGGACCAAAACAGAGCAGAAGTGTGCATAGACGGACATTCCAGAAGAAAAAATAATGTTTCATACCTTCCTCACCTACATGTGGCTTATGAGAGAGTCTTTGGCGAATATTCCGGCATGATCCGGAAGGAGAGGATTTCCGGTTCGAGCATGTCCACTAGGGCCATGAAGCCAAGCCCCACAGCCAGCGCCAAGCCTGCAAGAGCAATGACAAGAAGAACTCGGCTGTCTCTTTTCCGGGCGTGGAAAGCCATACAGATGGCCCCGATACCTACTCCGGACATGAGAATCAGCAGCTGGCAGGTTTGCCGTGTCAGCAGCAGGACTCCCATGACCCAGAACAGTACGGCACAGGCTACTATCGTCGCTACAATCGCTACTCCCCTACGCATGATTCTATTCGCGGCTTGCCTCAATAAGCGTGGAACCATCGGCCATCCAGACCAGGGAAAGGTTCTTATTGGAGGTAACATGCAGACGCATGACAGGGGCGACCGGGTTTTCCCCCTTGACGGCCTCGTCCCAGCATTTCGCAGAAATATAAATACCTTCCAGGATGATGGGATCGGTCTCGCTGAAAACAGTAACGCAACTCTCGGCCATCGTTTCCTCGGCATCGGACTGAGTGGGCGTATCCGCATTATCCCAGAAATGTATTGCATCGGTAATATTCATCTTTTCCCCGTTCTTCACATAAGCGAACCAGGGGCGGTATCCTACGGAGGACAAAGCGAGAATGATGTTCTTGAGACCTTCATCGTCAATGGCCGTATGAAACACGATGCTGCTGATGGGGCATTCATCCACGTTTTTGCCGAAAAATTCTCCACTGTTTTCAGGAATAATCCTGGCCAGCCAGGTTGTCTCCGCAAAGTTTACAGGCAGGAAGAATTCACCCGCGAATGGATAGGATGCTTCAGTGATGTTCATCGGGCGTAGATCCGCCATAGTGTGGGCGGCAAGCACCTGTGCCAGGTCAACGGGTACCGTTCCTTCGGGGATCAGCGGGATTGATTTTCCGGTGATACTTCCGGAAGATAACGCCGAAACCTTGGAAGAAGCATTTCTGAGCCGAAGATTGCAAACACTCGTCTCCCCTTCAACAGTCGTCGTCCAGTTGCCTGTCCATTCGGCCTCCTTGCCGGGATTGGCTTCCATCCAGGCTGCCAGCACTTCAGGACAGCGTTCCTGAGCATCATCGTTGTCCCAGATGGGACCAGTTTCAACATCAAAGCTCTCTCCCTGGGCAGACGACTGGGACTCTCCCTCAGGGAAAAGCGCCGGTACACCGTCATCGTGCAGGACAAAACGCAGGACCTGCTTCGGGCCGGGAAGACTCATTGACTCAAAGACATAGCGCTTGGTTCCGGCAAATACCGTAAGCCCCTTGAGGATAGAAGCATTGCCGTCATTCATATTGATTCTGTTGCCGGGGACAAGACTCATCGATGAACCCATACCGCCTTCACCACTATCCAGATACAGATAATTGATTTCCAGTGACGAACCATTGACGATAGTTACAGTCATCTCCGCCCTGGCCGGAAGAGGCGTCAGAAGGAGAAAAAACATCATCAGGCATCCGAATGACGTAAACCGTTTCATACCAGTCTCTCCCTGCAATTCTACCATTATAGGGTCATGATAATTTAAAATATCTGACTACCCCAAACAGAACAAAGTAGCTATCACCAGAAATTAGGTATATACAGGGGAGCAAGCAGGATAATCAGGAGCAGGCGAGGGAAATCCCATGGGGTGCAATCCGCAAAAGAACAACTGTTACTACTTCTCTCGACACCTTTGGGAAACCCTGGCGGATATTCCCACATATGGCCTGACGGTCATTGAGGCACCATCCGGCTTCGGCAAGACCACGGCGTTGCGCGAATATCTGGCACGGGAACAAAAAATGGCCGATGTGCGCTGGTACACCTGTTTCGGCGAATCAGCGGGCAGGACATGGGCGGGTATCTGCGCACTTTTCGGCGGGTCGGAGGACAGCATAACGGATGAGCTGTTGGAACTTGGTGAACCCTCTCTGGAGAATCTGGCTGATATAGCTTTTCTCATTTCCGGCTATACCTGCGCAGAACCCACGTTTGTGGTCATCGACAATTACCAGCTCTTCGATAGTCCGGTGCGAAAGCGCTGCATCGCCGCTTTTTCCGCCTGTCGGAATGAGAACATACATATCATTCTTGTGACACAGCCCCTCAAGGATGAAGGAAAAGGAGCGACCTTTCATGTTCAGCCATATCTCGGCATCACGCCGCGTGATCTCTTTTTCGATAATCAGTGCATTATTGAATATTGCAGTCTGACGGGCATAGACATCTCGCAGAAACAAATAGAGTTGCTCCAGACAACCTCAAGGGGCTGGGTAGCCGCCATCCGTCTGCAGCTGCAAAACTACAGGCACACCGGAGATTTTGTCGATTTCAGAGGCATTCGTCCTCTGGTGGAAACTGCCATATGGAATCGACTTTCACCCGAAGAACGGAACCTCATAATGGCACTCTCCCTGCTGGAGTCCTTCAACAGCCATCAGGCCGCCATCATGAGTGACGGCATGGCGTTGCCAGATACTGTCGCGGAGCTGCTTTCTCTTGATTTCTTCATTCGCTACGCAGCGGATAGACAGGCCTATATCATGCACAGCATCCTGCGAGATTATCTGCTGGAACGCTTTTCCATGCAGTCCGCAGAGTTCAAAAAAGCAGCGTACCGCAAGGCCGCCCTTGCCAGTCTTGATATAGACGACCTGTTGCAGGCAGCTCTCTTCTTCATGAAGGTGGAAGACTACCAGGCAATTTTGGCCCTCCCCATATCCACCCAGTATGTCTATAATAATCAAGAACGGGACATCACAGCCCTGTTCGAGAGCTTAATGGACAGATGCCCACGGGAAATTCTACAGGCTCACCCGGTTTTTCTCGTACTCATGGCGTATAATTTTTTTCGGAGAGGGGCTCATGCCTATTTTAGGCATGCCACGGAAGTTCTCAGTAATCTGCTTGAGGCGAACAAAGGAATGCATGGAATTGAATGGGAGAAAGCCTGCGGTGAATATGCCATGCTCATGTCCTTCACCGAATATAACGACATCGCCAGAATGGGGGAGTTCCACCGCAAGGCCCTGCATCATCTGCGGGCTGTTTCGGACATTCCCCGTTCCGAGGTTTTCCGGGGCACCATGCCCTTCGGTACGGTCTCTGTTCTTTGCCTGTACTGGAATAGCCTGGGCAGTCTGAGCCATCTGACGGATCTTATGGACACCTACTTGCCAGTGTATTCTGAGCTGGCTTCCGGACACGGTGCTGGAGCGGAACACATTTTCCGCGCGGAGGCGGCTCTTGCCTCCGGTGATGACGAGGCAGCGGAACTCATGGCTTACAAGGCTGCATACCGGGCACGCAAGGAGGGGCAATACGGAGTCATTCTCAGCGCGGATCTTCTCCTGG
>OLGH01002711.1_pt1 | contig 13479 bp, 8 predicted proteins | sample 1604851 | NCBI WGS metagenome assembly OLGH01 (sample SAMEA3888894, study PRJEB22519) | human gut metagenome | biome: human gut; feature: human-associated habitat; material: faeces | place: Denmark | collected 2010 | reverse complement strand
CCATAACAGATGCCACACAAAATGCAAGTTCAAATCCGGACGCAGCGGAAACAGCCGATGCGATCGGCACCAGAAGCGTGATCGTTCCGACCGATGTTCCCATCGCCACGGAGACAAAACAGGCCACCACAAACAATACCGCCACTGCATATCTCGCCGGGATCAAGGAGAGCATACAATACGCCACACTCTCTGCACTTCCCCTGCCTACAACTCCGACAAACGAACCCGCCGCCAGAAAGATCAGCAGCATCGTGATGATGTTTTTATCACCCACGCCGCCAGACATGATCTCCAGTTTCTGTTCAAAATTTACCGCCCGGTTCTGCAGACAGGCAACCAGGATCGCTGCCAGAAAAGCAACCACAATCGGCACATTATAAAATCCCATCGGAATTTTCATCACGTATTCAAATAAAATACCAAGTCCGAGATACAGCACAAGAAATACGCCGATCGGCAACAGAGCGATCGCATTTCCTTTTGTTTTTCCATTTCTGTTTTCCTTTTCTTTTCCCATTTTTGCTTCCTTTCTGTTACTGTTCTTCCTTCTTTCTCATTTCAAGCACTCCGAGAAGTTTTGTAATCTCCTTTTGCGGATCATCCCACCAGTCCATCGTCCAGATGCGATACAGTTTCCATCCAAGTCCTTTCAGCACTTCAAACTGTGCCACCTCACGGTCTTTCGTATTTGACGACTGACAGTAAGAATCTCCGTCCGTCATAATTCCGAGCAGATATTCTTCCGGATGATCCGGATTAATCACTGCGATATCCACTTTGAATTTTGAATGGCCGACATTTAACTGATACTCGTATCCAGCATCTGCAAGTGCCCGGCAGATTTTTGCTTTGATCCCCTGATTTTTGACTGCTTCATTCTGTCTGTAGTCTCCCCGCAACTTTCCGTTTTGAGCAAATTCCATGAAATATTTCAGAGATTCTACGCCTTTTGCTTTTGTTCGTCTCAAATTGATCTGATCGGCTGTCATAACAGAAAACACCACCATTTCACACCGGGCACGGGACACCGCAACATTCAGACGTTTCCATCCGCCATCCCGGTTCAGCGGTCCGAAATTCATGGACAGCTTTCCTTCCGCATCCGGTCCGAATGCAACGGAAAACAGGATCACATCCCGCTCATCTCCCTGGACATTCTCCAGATTTTTTACAAACAACGGCTCTTCTCCCATATTTGCCCATTTATCAAACTCCAGATCCTTCTGGTATTCTTCCTGAAGCAGATCCTCGATCAGAGTCTGCTGATTAACATTAAACGTAACCACACCGATCGTCTGCTTTTTCTGCTCTGGATCGGCATATCTTTTCTTGATCTGTGCAACGATCGCCTGTGCTTCTCCTTCGTTTACACGGCTCTTGCCGCGATCAAAAAATCCTTCCACTTTTACCATGCTGACGCGTCTTTGCCGGTCATTTACCGATGGGAACGTAAGCATAGAATTTTCATAAAATTCCCGGTTACAAAAAGCGATCAGGCTCTCATGGCGGCTTCGGTAATGCCAGTGCAGATGTGCGGACTGCATGCCAAGTGCCAGACAGTCATCGAGAATACTGTCCAGATCTTCGATATCCAGATTGTCCTCATCCACCGAATTTCCCGCAAAAAAGCTGGTCGGAGGCATCTGATTCGGATCCCCTACAATCACTGCATTTTTGCCTCTTGCAAGGGTACCGACTGCTTTACAGGTCGGAAGCTGCGATGCTTCGTCAAATACCACAATATCAAACAGATCATTTTCTGCCTTTAAATACTGAGCCGCCGAAATCGGACTCATCAGCATACACGGACAGAGTCTCTGCAAAATATGCGGGATCTGTTCAAACAGTAGACGGATGGAAATACCTCTGCCGTTGCTGCTGATCGCCCTTCTTAAATAATTCAGTTCTCTGCTGACTTCCACCGAATCACTGACAGACGGAAGCTGCGATGACAGCCGGTAAAACATTTCTTCTTTCGTCAGCTGCATACATTCCTGATCCAGCTTTTTAAACTGCCCGATCTGAACCTGAAAACCGGTTCCGGTAAATCCGTTCAGCACCGGTTCGGATTCGATCACGCCAAGAATGATCGCCCGGTAAATGGAACGCAGATATACATTCAATACCACTTCATGCGGAAGGCCTTTTTCATAGGCATCACAGATCGGAGCAAGCCCGTTTTTCCGGCACAAATCTACATTCTGCTGATAAACAATCCAGTCTTTTAATGCGGCTGCATTTTCCAGAATACAGCCACAAAGTGCCTTTCTGTTCTCAATCCAGTCTGCTTTCTCATCGCAAAATTTCAGTTCCAGCAGCTCTGCAACCTTTCGCTCTGCAGCATCCATGCTATTCCAGATAGAAAAGAGTGCTTTTCCCTTTCGGACAAGTGTACTTAAAATGCCCCTCGCCTCGATTTCCTGAAGTACTCCGGCAAAACGTACCATATTCTTTCTCTGATTTTGGATCTGTACTTTATAAGACTGCAATTCTTCATTTGTCAGATGTTCTTTCAAGATCTGTTTCCAGTCATAAGACAGTTCTGCTTCTGCCGCTTCCATTTTCTGCTCTTCCTGCTGATAAGCAGTGATCTCCGTCAGATACAGCGGAATCTGCTCGACCTCCACCGGAAATGCGGCAAACAGCTGCATTTCTGCCACAAGTGCCGCCTGTGCTTTTCCTTTTAAGAAAAATACCTTTTTGTTTGCTTCTTCGTACTTCGCATGATAAGAACTCATGTCCTGACTTAAGAAATTTTCGTTCCATTTTGAAAGCATTTCTGCCTTTTTCTGTTCAAATTTCTCCTGTTTTTCCAGATATTCTTCCGGAACGGAAAATTCACGTTCAACAGAATCTGTTGTCCTCAAAAAGGCAGGCATTTTTTCCGTACTTTCCATACACCGGATCAGTTCGGATACCTGATTCCATTCTGCCTTTGTGACCGGGTTTTTGATTCCGGCAGAGGCGGCAAAATCCGCCATCTGAGCCTGGATGCTATCAAGTACAGACAGATAGTTTTGCATCGCCGGCTCCAGTTCCGTTTTCAGATGCTGACTGTACTGTGCCTTTCGCACTGCCGCAAGCGGATGCTGATACGGATGACCGATGGATCTTCCGGCTGAGATCAGACGTTCCAGATGGTTTTTCTGACTGCTCAGATCACCTTCTGTTATATTTTTGATATCCGATACCGGAAATTTTACCTGTTCTTTTGTTTCCGGAATACTTTCGTAAAGATCAATCAGCTGACGCAGACTCTTTCCGAAATTTCTTTTTTTATGTAGTGCTTTTGCGTAAGCATCCAATTCGGTACGCATCGCATGGATGTCCGCAATTCTCTGCTCATAATCTGTTTTTGTGCCTTCCATGTCAATCTCAAGACCACGCCGCAGCTGATTTAAAACTGCCTTTTTCGTAGCTTTGTTCGAATGTAATTTCAGGCAGAAATCATCGATTCCAAGTGCCGCCAGACGTTTCTGTACCACTTCCAGTGCAGCTCTTTTTTCTGCCACAAAAAGAACTGTCTTTCCTTTTGTCAGTGCATTTGCAATCAATGCTGTAATGGTCTGCGATTTACCGGTTCCCGGCGGTCCGTGCAGTACAAAACTCACCCCTGCGGCAGCCATATTGATGGCATGCAGCTGAGAAGCATCCGCCGTTACCGGTAAATAAGCCTCCTCCTGATCCACTTCTTCCGGGATCGTGCAGTCCCAGTCCACAGCTCCTTCGATCAGACTGTGGACGATCTTGTTTTCCTCCAGGAAATCACGGTTGTTATGAATATCATTCCACATCACAAACTGCGAAAAAGAAAAGTTTCCGATCACGGCAACTTCCAGCACATCCCACATTTCCATGCTCATCACCGCTTTTCGGATCATTGCAAAAATCTTCGGCATATCCATTCCATGCTCATCCTGCGGCGGCGGATTCATGCCAGGAATCGTGATCTCATAATTCTGCTTCAGAAACTCCAGAAGCGTAATGTTGATCTGTGAATCCTCATCCCGCATCTGCATCGCATAGCCTCTGCCCGCAGACTTTCGCACAATGTCGATCGGTACCAGAACGATCGGCGCGTATCTTGCCTGTGCGTTCTTTTTCTGTTCAAACCAACGAAGCATACCAAGTGCCAGATATAACGTGCTCGCTCCATTTTCTTCCAGAGATGCTTTTGCAGAACGGTACATTTTCGTCAGAGAAGTGCTTAAATCTTTCTCGCTGTAAATGGAATGCAGTCTTTTGTGTTTGCTTTCAAAAGAAATAAATTCTGATAATTCTCCCAGTTTGTTGAGAAGTTCGATCTGACTTTCTGCTGCCGGATTCACACCTACATCAGCCGGCCGCGGCATCACCTGAAACGCTTCCCCGTCAAACAGTGCATCCTCAAGACTTCCGATATCCGCGGACAAAACCGGCACAACACTCTTTGTGACACGCATATTGATCAGCATATTCCGAAGGCTCAGATCCAGAAGTTTGCGCTCCCACTGCGTCAGTTTTGTGACCTGTGCTTTTTCCGTACAGTCCGAAAAATCAAAGATCTCGATTTTGCTGTCTGATCCACCTGTGACCTCTTTTTCTTTTCGGTCCTCGTGCAGAACCTCAAACCCGTTTGCCGTCCCGGATTGGAAGTGGACGGATTCCCCTGCTTCTGGCACGCTTCACATCGATTGCAAAATAAAACTTCCCATAATTGGAAACACGCCGTTTTGCCATGGCTGCTGCTTCGTCAAAACTTACATTCTGCCCGGAACACATCGCCGTACATTCCACGACCGTAAGCTCCTGAATGCCTTTTGCCATACGTTTCTCAAGCTGTGACGGATCATCCACCAGAATATCTGCAAACGCTCCGTCCACCAGCCAGACACCGGCAAAAATATGACCTTCTACAACCACCATGAACGGATTTAAATCCATCGCTTCCAGACATGCCGTATAGAGCAGCGTCAGATCCATGCAGTTTCCAAAATGCTGCTCCAGCACCGCATCCGCCAGGCGGACTCTCTGCCCGCATGCCTCAAAGCTCGCTGTCGATGCATATGTAATATTTTTCTGCTGGATCGCCGCATAAGCTGCTGCCGCCATGTTTTTGACACGCTCCTGATCACCGGACTGATAACCGTCCAAAGAAGGATCGCCTGTCCATTTCTCCAGATATTTCGATGCCAGCTGGATCAGACTGACCACCGCCGGATGATTCGGCATTGCAAAAGATGTCAGAAGCTCCGGCGTATACTGAAATCCCGGGAACTCATCAAACGCCATAACCGTGATATTGATCTTTTCCGATGCCAGCACAGTTTCCCCATCCAGAACTGTAACCGTCAGCTGACCGGAAAACTTCTCCGTGATCGATGCCAGATATCCGACATGGAATGTCAGATCCAGATTTCGAAAATGCAGCTCCTCACCTGTCTGCAGTGCCTCGATCCCGCACACAAAATCCTCCATCAGCTCACCGTCCGAAGCGATTTTTAAAAGCAGAGCATTCCGTTCCGTTTCGGATGTGTTTTTGATGCAGATATCACGCACGACAGAAGCACCATTGTGAACCAGTGCATAGTTGATCACCTCATCGATCTCACATGCTAAGACGATGCTGTTTTCTGGTTTATTCGCTGCCTCTGCTATTTCAGGCTGCTTCGTTTGCAGATGTTCTGTGGCTGCTTCACGCTCCGGTATGATCAGCTTCTCCCTGGATATCCGAATCATCTGACGATCCGGCCGGATAAACTTCTGACGATCCATTTTTATCAACTTGTAGTCCCCCAGTCTTGTTTGTCGATTTTCCCGTTTGCTTAGGATAAAACAGATGAAAATGCCCCAAACACCAGGAAAATACTTTGTAGATATACTACCATTTATCTCCCTTTGGTTCAAGGCATCTATTGGATTATCATTCTATTCTGAAAGCTGTCATTCACTCTCCTATAAAAGAAATTCCATTTTCATTCGCATATTTCTCTGCTGCTGAACCTATTTTCCCTTTAAGCACTACACCAGGACATTCAGAAAATGCATCTTCTCCAATAAAAGTAACGCTTTGCGGAATCCATATTTCCTTTATCATACTACATCCATAAAAAGCCCTTTCTCCTATGGATAATAACCCATCAGGCATCCATGGACTTTGCAGTTCACGACATCCATAAAAGGCATCGTTTTCTATTTGTTTGAGTTCATCTGGCAAAAATACTTTTTTTAATTTTACACAATTTTGAAACATTCCATTACTGATTTTGAAAATTTTTTTAGGCATATGAACTGATTGTAGACTAATACAGCCACTAAATATTCTATTACCAATTTCTTCAACAGTATCAGGAATATATAAATCTTCTAACGATATACAGTTTTCAAAAACATTACTTCCTATCCGCTTAAGTCCATTGCTCAAATGAATTTTTGATAATGATTTACAATTTTTAAAGATTTCATCTCCCATTACTTTAATTTTCAATACCGGAAGTGTCCTCAAAGCAGTACATCCCGCAAAACAACTCGATCCCAAATACCATCCTTCAAATATTCCCGATATGGACACCAACTTCTCACACCCCAAAAATATGCGATCTGCAAAGCTTCCATAATCCCAATCCGGATCATCGACTACTTTTCCCTTGAAGATTACCTTTGTTAATTGAGTGCAGTCAAAACTGTTCAGATGCATCTTAGAAGCTGAAAACTCCAACTCCATTGATTCCAGTGAATTTTGAACTCCACCACATAGTAACGGTGTTCCACATCTCATCTCCCGAAATCCATCTCCAATTATTTGAAGTGATATCCTTTTCAAATGAAAGGCTTCAATATAACCTATTTCTTGCTGTAAATATGTAGCTCTTAATTCTGTAACCGGCACCCCATCTATCTCATCAGGAATAGTTATTCCATTCAGACCATACGGCTCAAAACCGCTTCCCAGTACGCTTCCGGCTATTACGCATATTCCATCATATGTTTTATAATATTTTATCTTTTCCATAGCACACCTTTTCTCTTCTTTCATGTATCCTATTATAAATATTCTCAGTTCAAAATAACTCCGTATTGCTTTAATAATAACCTGTCCTCATCTGAAACTTGAGAGTCCGGATGAAGATTAGACATATTAACACCATTAATATTAACACCTGTTTTTCCAGCTAACATATATAATGTATCTACCACTGTACACGTATCAACATCCCAAATCATAACCAAACCATCAAGGGATGCTGTTATAATATGCCTGCCGTCTACGCTAAAGTCCGCTGTCAATACCTCTGCTGTATGTCCAAAACAACTTCTCATACGCTCCTGCTCAGCATCAAATACAAAACTTTCCTTTTTTATGTAACTCTGCTTATTCTTTTGTTTTGACTCTTGAAGTATTCCTGTACACTTACCTGATTTCACATCCCATATTCCCGCCATATTATCACTCAATGCTGTAACCACATACTTATCATCTGCACTAAAATTAGCAGAATGTCCTTTTACTATTTGCTCACACTTTTTATTATCTACATTATATATCCTTACAGTAATCTGTAACCAATCGATTTCATATGTCCTTCAATGTTGAGTTGATTTAAAATAAACCAGTGATGCCAGCGGAGCATTGTCATTTCAGATGGATAAACTTCAGAATCTTCATCATCCGGATTAACGATGCCGTCCAAAACGCCAGAGATTGTTTCCTCATTATAGTGTTTATACGGAACCAGAAAATCGGGCAGCATCCGGTGAAGTCTCTTGCATTTCGGATTATTGCACTGATGTCTCGGAATCTGAATCCATTCATGAGTGCCATTTTCATAGCGGATGATCCGTTTGCAGTAGTCTCTGAAAATCAAATTTCCCATTCGACATGTAGGACAAAGAAATTCATTGCTCTCTTGTAAAAATATGTTGTCCAATCCGGGTGTAATCTGTTACAATAAACATGGTTATTGACCAGGGTTCCAGAGTACGATCTTGCTAGGAGGGTGCTTTGGAACCTTTTCCTTTTTCTTGATAAGGACAGTATACTAATCAATTGGCGGACAATCAAGCAGATCAGAAATAGGTCAATTTAGGAGATCACAAACACTCCGAATGAAACAGCAGCTTTATCTGAACTGGAGAACATTAAGGAGAAATGGGGAAAGAAATATCCCTATGCTATCAGCAACTGGGAAAATAATTGGGAAGATGTAAGTTCCTTTTTCCAGTTTTCAAATGATATCAGACGTATTATGTACACAACTAACATCATAGAGGGATTGAACCGTCAATACCGGAAAGTCACAAAAACCATTTGCTCCAAAGCTGACCATTCCCGCTTCCTTTCTATTCCGTCGGCATTTGTATTATTGCCAGAATTCCCCTACTCTATTCCAGAGGTCGGGTGTGGGCAGTGCCCACGAAAAAAGCAATCAATACAATGTCTTATTTGTCATGCAAAAAAATCAAAACGGATGTATAAAATCTTATCAGATGGTTATACTGTAAATAGAAAGATAGATTCGACAACAACAGAATTATAAATTCGACAGCAAAACCTTACATATCTATTTCTTATCAGAAAGATTCACTTTCCAAAGACACAAGATTTTTTACAGCCTCGATCACTTCATAACTTACACACTTTTTTACTGCACAAAATTCACGTTTTATTTAATATTTTCCGTGTGCTCTCATTTCATTTTTTACCTGAAGAATCCGATACAAGGATTCATTTAAACGTTCCTCTGAAATTTCTCCGTTATAAACTGCATTCAGAACCCCCTGATAAGCACCTGAAAAATCAGACGGCATCAAAAGCAGATCCACACCTGCCTGAACTGCTTTGACAGCTGCCTGGGCAGACGTATAATAATTGGCAATCGCTCCCATATTCAGAGCATCCGTAACAACAAGTCCCTGAAATCCCATTTTCTGTCTCAGAATTTCTCTTACCATATAATAAGACAACGAAGAAGGATCTTCTGTTCCGGTTATTTCAGAACAAACAATATGACCGACCATGATCATCTTCGCCCCTTCTTCAATTCCTTTTTTAAAAGGAATCCATTCGTTATTCATCAGTTCTTCCTCTGTCTTCTGGATATAGGCAAATCCCTGATGAGAATCCTCACTTGTCGCACCATGTCCCGGAAAATGCTTTAATGCCCCTATAATTCCTTCCTGCTCCATTGCTTTCCTTTGCAAATCCGTCATTTCAGCCACAAGAGCTGCATCGCTGCCAAAAGATCTGCGTGCAACTACAGTATTTGCCGGATTTGTCAGCACATCTGCACATGGTGCGAAATCAACATTAAAGCCCAGATCACTAAGATAACTTCCTATGTAAGTGCCAATTTCCTGAGCTCTTTCGTAATCTCCTGATGCTCCCACTGCTGCCATATCTTCGATCGGTTCTATACCATATCCCTGCCCACTGATCCGTGCTACCGTTCCTCCTTCTTGATCTACAGCCAGAAACAATGGCAATCCTGAGATTTCCATACTGTACTGCTGTACATTATGGAGCATTTCTGAAATTTGCTCATATGACTGCAGATTATTTTCAAAATAAACCAGACCTCCTACCGGATACTGCTGTAATGCAGCATAAGTGGCATCACCCGCTGCTGATACACCGGTAATACCTGTCAGTGCATCAGGAGTAATAATAAATAATTGTGCCACTTTTTGCTCTACTGTCATTTTTTCCAGTGCATAGTCTATCTGATTTACCAAATCTGTTTGCTGTGATTCTGCTGTCTCCGTTTGCAGCGATTCTGATGTTGTTTCCCTTTCTGAAATTATTTTCGGCTCTTCTGCTGTCTTTTGTGTACTTCTTTCTGTTTCTTCTTCCACAGAATTTGATTCGCTGTCTTTTATATTGTCTGTCTCTGAAGCAAAAGAAGATGGCTGTTGTCTTTCTGTTCCCGAAAACTTTATTTTTCCAATCACAATGGCACATATGCAGATCAGCACAAACATCAATGCGTACATTATCTTTTTTTTCATCTTATTTCCCCAAAACTCATTCTTCTATTTCGCAAATATAACCGATTCTCTCTTTAAACTGTGGAACTGCATCCAAAATATTATTTGGTACATCATTGAATACCCATTTATCTTCCTGCGAATAGTAGAAAATATTCAGACGATCTTCATCTTTTTTGACACTGGAATCATAATAGCTTGGCTCACCTTTCAGCCATACATCTTTACACCACTGCTCATCATTATTATCCAGTCGATCCCCTGTAAATTCATTGTCCTCATCTACCCAATAGTATTCTTTTTCACCGCTGTTTCTTCTTGCACCAAGGAAAAACTGGATTTTTTCTTTTCCTTCTTCTTTGATTTGCTTCTTAATCTGATTCCATTCTTCTTCTGTATTAATTCTTGCCAGATAACCACCCATTCTTTTACATTCTTCAAATGCTTCATCCCAGGTACAATCTTTCTGAACCAAAATGTAAGTATGGACCTTTTGCTCTTCCGAAACAGCTTCTTCCAGTACTACAGCATCATTCGCATACATTACAACAGAATCGCCCATAAAGAATACCGTTCCATTAATTCTGACTTTTGCTCCTTTCATTGTTTCCGGGTCTGCTTTTGCCTCACCGATCTCCGGCTCATCTGAAAATATCTTTACACTTTTAATATTATCTTTACGCTTCTTCTCATTTTTTTCATCTTCTGCACAGATATTGACACTCTTCTCTAACATTAACGTTTCTCCGTCCTCTGCCACAGTACCTTGCAGCCATACCGAATCATTGATCGAATCCAGTGCATCTTTATAGAATTCTGCATCATATTCGCTTTCTGTTTCGATTTCTGTTTCGATTTCTATTTCACTTTCTGCTTTTCTTTCTGTCTCCTTCACAATATTTTTAGCTGTTTCTTTTGCAATATTTTCTGTGAGACTTTCTGTGTTTTTCGTTTCTTTCACAGTCTCTGCCATTTTGGACTGAAAATCCTTATCCTCTCCTGCCGTCTGCTTATTTTCTTTAAACACAACACTCTTTAATATAATTACGATCAATATGGCTATCACAATTTTGAGTAAAGTATTTCCTCTTTTTGTCTGTTTTGGAATATCAGCCGTTGTACCACTGTTTACATTATCCCTCACAATATCACCGGAATTGTTTTCCACCGGTCTTTCAACTCTCGTCCCACATTCCGGACAAAAAACAGAATCCGAATCCAGTTCACTTCCACATTTTCTGCATTTCACTCCTTCTTCTCTCCTCTCGTATCTTTCATACATTTCATCTTCACGTATATAAACACTGTCGATACTATTTCAAAACTTCATACACATATGATGAAATATTTCTAATCCGCTCAATGGCACTTTCATTCCTTCCGCCAAGATCATTTGACAAAATACAGATTACGTAATCCTGCTGTTCACCAAAAACAATGGCAATATCATTTTCGATACAGCCAAATCCATATCCTTCCGGCATCTCTCCTGTTTTATTGGCACTTTGAATTCCAGATGGAATACCAGATGGGATTTTCCCTTTTCTGGTTTGAGCACTTAAAAATTGCAGCATCTTTTCAGAAGCTTCGCTGTTTACACATACACCATTATAGATATCACTCAAAATTTTTCTACAATCCGAAGAGCTGGTATAATTGTCATCTGCCGGATTCGTATCCATAAATCGCCTTCCGAGATGCGTATTACTGTATCCGTTCGCACTGCAAAATGCATTGACAACCTCTTTCCCGACATTAAAATCACCGTTTCCCAGCAATTCAACCAGACGATTTGCTGCATCATTATCACTGACCGTTATCATATTGCTTAAAAGATCTCGTAATTCCCCATCATACTGCTCCGAAATATAAATCGCTGTCTGTTTATTCTGCGGATAGCAAATTCGATCATATACAGTTGCCATAATAAACACTTTGATCACACTGGCTGACTGCATGGAAACTTTCCCATTTTTTTCACAAACGGAACCATCACTCAAATTTTGAACACTGACTGCCCATTTTTCACCGTTCGCTTCTGCATCACTTACCAGGGAATCCAGATCCAGATTCCACATCTCCGCTGCTGTTTCCGAATCACTTCCTTGTTCACTGTTACTTTCTGAGTCTGTTTCACCTTCCGTCTCTTCTTCCGTTTTACTTTCTTCTGATGGAACGGTAAGCTCTTTTGATGTTTCTTTCACCAGAATTTCCGTTTGTTTTTCTGTTTGCTTTTCCGTTTCCTGATCGATGACAGCTATTTGCTGATTTAACTGCTGAATATTTTCTTCTGCTGCTTCTGCCCCTTTCAGATTAATAACGGTTGTTCCAATCAATACACCCGCAACGCAAAAATTGATCACACTCATCAGGATCGTTAAAAAAACATATTGCTTTACTTTTTCTTTACTCATTGACTATCTCCAAAATACAAATCAATACCATCTGCAATTCCTGAAACCATTTTTGCCTGCATATCTGCATCCTGCATTGCAGTATCGTCATGTTCATTTGTCATAAATCCCATTTCAAGAATCATAACCGGGATTTTGCTCCAGTTAATGCCGGTCATATCATCGTGATATTGAATTCCAAGATTATTAAATCCTGTTTCATTACAATACGTATTCAAAATACACTCTGTCAGTCGATAACTTTCCTCTGCCAGATTTGCCACATATGGATTCTCATAAGATGGTGTCATTCCAAGTGCTCCATTCACACTGCTATCATCGCTTCCATTTGCATGAATTCTCACATAAATTTCTCCCCCTTCTTCATATGCCTTCAGAGCTCTTTCTGAATTGCTGATCGCCGTGTCGTTGTCCGTTCTTGCCATTACAACTCTGTACCCACGATTTTCCAGCTCTTTCTGCAGTGCCAATGAGATGTCAAGATTAAGCTGATACTCCGGAACCCCTGTATATCTTCCCTGCGTTCCTGTCGTTGCTTTTGCTTTCATCTCCGAAGAACCAGGACCACTTGGCTCCTGTTCGCTCATATTCACCCAGCTTCCCTGATGTCCCGGATCAATACAGACTGTAAACTGTCTGGAACCAGAAGACGGAGTTGAAACCGTGTTTGCGGCAGACCAGTCCATGCCGGAGGAAGAACCGGAAGGACTCAAAGTACCTTCGGAGTCATCTGAAGAATCGACATCGGCTTCAGTATTGGCAGAAGCATTTGGAGAAGCCGAAGATGGAGCCTTGATCATGGCCTGTCCCTGTTCGCTTTCATAGGTGGTTTCCGCAGAAGCCCAGATCGTGGCAGGAAGCAGTAAAAGCAGACATCCGGCAAGAAAAACAGATAATAGTTTGCGCATGAATATATATCCTCCCGAGAAATTTTATTTTACAGAAAGTTGTTTCCTATATGATAAACTATAATAAAAAATTTGGCAAGAACGGTTCGGTGTCGTATTTACTCGAAGACTTGTCACGGGGAGCAAAAACTAAATACAAAGGAGGGCAACATTATGAAGAAGAGATTTTCCACAATGCAGAGGTCAGGAGT
>OLGH01002704.1_pt1 | contig 13501 bp, 10 predicted proteins | sample 1604851 | NCBI WGS metagenome assembly OLGH01 (sample SAMEA3888894, study PRJEB22519) | human gut metagenome | biome: human gut; feature: human-associated habitat; material: faeces | place: Denmark | collected 2010 | reverse complement strand
CTATATCTTTGCTGGCGGCTCCAGCTTCCACGATTTTGCCAACGTCGGCAAAATGGTCTTCAACGGAATTTCCGCTATTTATGCAAGATTCTTTTGCCTTTTCTATGACGTTTTGAAATCTCCTCCATTGTTTATATTCAAGTGCAATTTGCAATTCCCTTGCACACCAGAATTCCTGACTATATTCATTCACATGCTTGATGTCTTCAAATACAGACTCAGAATAATTCGCTATCTCGTCCATATGAGCCCTCCTTAAAAGTTTATATGCAATGTGTATCTATTGGTTTATTTTGCGAGGCGTTTGATCTAGGTAAAACATGAAAAGAAGTATTGTGACGATCAGAAAGCGTTGCAATAAAAACATTATTGGGATATTTGGCATTAAGATAATCAGCCGCGCCTTGACCGAGAACACCTAAGTCACACTTACTACTAGGATCAACAACTAAATATGATGGTCATCCTCTATACGTGTATTTTTCTATAAGCACACGATCGTTGACTTTCATAGATTTTAATATTTTAGAACGTGGTATACGAGGATTCTTTTTACATGGGTATGAAGTTCCAATAATCCCATAAATATTACACCTCCTAAACTTTAAATGTATGATTCCTTTATTATCTTTATGATATCCTAAGCGTTTCTTTTTATTTCAATGGTTTCATCTATGGCCAAAGCACGGAGCACCATGGCTTGAGTGATTTCATCAGATTTACGGTATTCAATAATAATCTTTATTTGAAACTCATCAGAAACGTGGGAAGCAGGACGAGATGTTGCGTCCCATCCCATCAGATATGATGGGGTACAACTTAGAATTTCTGATAGTCTGGATATAGTTTCATGGCTGATACTTTTGATTGCTCCACTTTCATATCTTTGAGCCGTGGCTTCTTTGACACCGAGCTGTTCAGCAACATTCAGCAACGTCAATCCTAAAGAAATGCGTCTTTCCCATATTCTGTCATTAATAATCCCCACTCTGTAACACCATCTTTCATAATTGAAATATACCATATACTTACGGTAATGCAAATAAAAATGTGTAAAAAGAAAAGAAACTTACGCAAAACGTATTAATACTGAAACAGCTAAATGCTATATTGAACTTATGCAAGAAGTAAGGGTTGCGAAAGAAGGACTCAATGGTAACGTACAGAACAGATGTAATAGCTATTAAAAAGAGGATGATTAAAACAGGGAAAAAGGTGAGCAAAGAGTGAACAGTAACCTGAGAAGTGCAATCGGCATAGTGTGTAAATGTTATACAAAAATGATAAAAATAAATGAAGATACATAAAAGTAATGGTTAAAATAACTAAGACATGATAGAATAATAGAAAACAAAAAAGCCGTTGCACACGACTTTTTTATGCCGCACCATGCGGCGCCAAAAGGCGATTTCGGGTTTCCCCTTATTTGAACTCGTCTTGTTAATACATGATTACCATAGCATTAGAAATTTCAAATGTCAATATATTTTGGAGGCTTTTTTATGAATTCTGATAAAAGAGAAGATTATTATGTGGGATTAGATATGGGTACGGGATCATTGGGTGGTGCTGTTACGGATACACAGTATCATCTGTTGAAAGTAAAAGGAAAAGATTTTTGGTTTGTAAGGGAATATGAAACTGCAAAATCCCAATTAGACAGAAGAACCCATCGAATCGCAAAAAGAAGGTTACAGCGTCATAAGGCAAGAATCGGATTGATCCGGTCATATTTTGCAGAGGATATACTGAAACATGATCCACTGTTTTATATTCGACAGGATAACAGCAAGTATTATCAGGAAGATAAAGATGCCAGACTGACTACAAAAGACAGCCTTTTTGCAGACCCGGGTTATGGAGACAAAGAATATCATGATGTTAAAGAATACCCTACAATTTTTCATCTGCGGCAGGCACTTCTAAGAGATCAAATAAAAGACGAAGAGAGATATTCGCGCTTCCTGTATCTGGCGATTATCAACATGTTCGAACATCGTGGACACTTTCTTTTGAATACAGAATCCAGTGATCTGAATGCATATATGATAAAAGATGTAGGTGAACTGGTAATGAATGCTATCTGTGGTGTTTCAGAATATGGCTCGGTTACATATAAGGAAATCATAGAAATTCTGGAAGATAAGAATATTTCAAGGACTGCTAAGAAGGATCAGATAGCATCTAAAATCGATATCAAAAAATCGGAGAAAGCACAGATGGAACGGATCAAATGCCTGTGCGGTATGGAAGCAGATGCCAGAGTCATGTTTGAAATCGAGGCGGATGAAAAGATTAAGATTGCATTTCAGCAGGCTGCTTTTGAAGATGAGAAAGAAGAAATCGAAGCTGCGATTGGAGAAGAACGCTATCTGATCATAGAAAATATGAAACAACTGTATGATTACAGTCAGCTGCAGTCTGTATTGAATGGATTCGATTATCTTTCAGACGCCAGAGTGCAGATGTACGAAAAACATAAAGAAGATCTGCATCTTTTGAAAAAGGTATATAGAAAAAATCTGGATCGGGAAATGTATAATAGGATGTTCCGCTCCGGAGAAGAGGGAAGTTATTGTGCGTATTCCAATTCCACGAATTCAGTGGATTCTCTGGCAGAAGCGAAAAAGTACAGAAGAAATATGAAAAAAAGAAGCCAGAAAGATCTCTATGACAGGATCAAGAAAGATCTGAAAGAGGTTCATGACGCGGATGCAGATGCTATTCGCAAAGAGATGGAATTAGAACGTTTTCTGCCCAAGCAGATTACCGGTGCAAATGGAATCATTCCAAACCAGGTACACCGAAAAGAATTAAAGAAAATTCTTGAAAATGCAGAGCACCATCTCGATTTTCTAAAAGAAAAAGATGAAAGTGGATATACGGTATCTGAGCGGATCCTGATGCTGTTTTCCAGTAACATTCCATACTATGTCGGACCTGTAGGCAGCGGATCAAAAACAGGATGGGCAAAGATAAAGGAATCAGGACAGGTATTACCTTGGAATATGGAACAGAAGATTGATATAGAACAGACTTCAGAACGTTTTATCACGAATCTTATCCGGGAATGTACGTACCTTTCCGGAGAAAAAGTCTTGCCAAAGCAGTCTTTATTATATGAGAGCTATTGCGTTCTCAATGAAATTAATAATTTACGCATTCATGGAAAACGAATCGTACCGGAATTAAAACAGGATATCTACAGGGAAGTATTCCAGGGCGCCAGACTGGGAAAGAAAGTTACGAAAAAGAATATTTGCACATATTTGATAAACAGAGGACTGATTACGGAAGAATCTGAAGTTTCAGGTATTGACAAAGAGATCAATGCGTACTTGCCATCTTATGGAAAAATGTATGGCGTTTTTGGAGAACGTCTGAGAGAAGAAGCAGTTCAAGAGATAGCAGAAAAAATTATTTATTACGGAACCATCTATGGGGATGCCAAGGCGATGTTCCGAAAAAAACTGAATCAGTATGTTTCTGACGGATGGATGACAGAATACCAGGTAAAGCGGATTTCAGGTTATAAATTTAAGGACTGGGCAAGACTTTCCAGAAGTATGTTATGTCTGAGCGGATGTGATAAAAGCACAGGTGAGAAAATTTCTCTGATCCGGGCCATGTGGGAACATAATCTGAACTTTATGGAGTTAATCTACAGCGAAGATTTTACTTTTCAAAAAGAACTGGAAGAGAGAAGAAAAGCGTTAGGAAAAACCTTGCAGGAATTTCAATTTGAAGATCTGGACGAGTACTATTACAGTGCACCTGTGAAACGTATGATCTGGCAGGCTGTTCAGGCATTAAAAGAAATTACGCAGATCATGGGACATAATCCAAAACGTATCTTTATTGAGATGACTAGAACAGAAGAAGAAAAAGGAGAACAGGGAAGAAAGAATTCAAGAGAAAAACGTCTGTTAAAATTGTATGAAAGCATTAGGGACGAAAGAAACTGGGCGGCAGAAATAAAAAATGCAAATGCATCCGGAAAATTAAACAGTAAAAAATTGTATCTTTATTATCTGCAGATGGGAAGGGATGTATATACGGGAGAACCCATTGATATTGAAGATCTATTTGATGACAGCAGATATGATATCGATCATATTTATCCAAGAAGCTTGACAAATGACAATAATATTGAAAATAATCTTGTTCTGGTGTCAAAAACAATCAACCAGAACGAGAAAAAGAATGATTATCCGCTCCCGGAAAAGGTCAGAACGAATAAAAAAGTCCGGGATCTGTGGCATACATTTCATAAAATGGGATTTATGAATGATGAAAAATACAATCGCCTGACATCCACGGAACGTCTGTCAGAAGATCAGCTTGCCGGATTTATCGCAAGACAGTTGGTAGAAACTGCACAGGGAGCAAAAGGAATCGCAGAGCTTATGAAGGCGATGCTGCCGGGAACGGATATTGTATATGCGAAGGCAAGAAATGTATCTGACTTCAGAAAAGAATACAAGATGCTAAAAAGCAGATTAGTCAATGATTATCATCACGCACAGGATGCATATTTGAATATTATCGTAGGAAATGTTTATTTTATGAAATTCACCAGAAATCCTATGAATTTTGTAAAGAAAGAAGCAAGACGTGAAGGCAGAAACTATGATTATAATCTGTACAAAATGTACAGTAAAGATATCATAAGAAATGGAGAAAAAGCTTGGATCGCAACAAGCGAACAGGGACCGGGAACGATTCGTCAGGTAAAGGAAACGATGGGAAGGAATACGCCGATCATTACAAGACAGGCATTTGAACAGAGGGGAGAATTGTTTAATCTTCAGCCGGTTGGAAAGTATTCTGCTAATAAGGATAATTATGTTCCACTAAAAATATATGATGAAAAAATGCAGGACGTATGCAAATATGGTGGTTACACTTCTCTGAATCCTTCCTATTTTATCTTTATAGAACATGGACCGGAAAAAAAGAGAAAGAAATGTTTTGAAGTGATACATAGCTATTATGCTGCTCAGATAAAAACGGAAAAGGATTTGATTGATTTTCTGCTACAAAAAGGCTATAAAAATCCAAGAGTGATAAATGACGGGATAAAAAAGAATGCACTCATAAAATACAATGGATATTTCTTATACATTATTGGAATGGATGCAAGAAAAAATATTGAATTTTCCAATGCAACAGCAATGTGCTTGAAGAATAAATATATACAATATGTTTGCAAGCTGGAAAAAATGAATAAGGCGATTTTGTTATCAGAAAAACAGAAAACAAATTTACACTGGGATGAAAGAATCACCTGTGAAAGCAATCTGGAACTGTACAGAGAACTTACAGAAAAACATTTGCATTCCATCTATCAAAGACATCCAAGAAGCATAGGAAAGTGTCTTGCAGAGGGAGAAGGAGCATTTAAGCTTCTTGATATCGAAGAACAGGTGAAGATCTTATGTGATATCGTTCAGTATACATCCTTTCAGAGAGGAGTCTTCTCATTGAAAGTTCTTGGAGGACCCAAAGAGGTAGGAAGAATCCGAATATCCGGAAATATGACAGAGGCAAAAGAATGTAAACTTATCAATTATTCGATTACCGGTATGTATAAAACAGAAATGGATTTACTGAAAAAATAAGGGAGGGATAAGTATGAGCTGGCGGACGGTGATCATATCCAGCACGGCGAAGCTGGATTACCAGATGGGATATCTGGTGATCCGAAAAGATGATGTGACAAAGATTCATCTTTCGGAAATTGAAACAGTAATGATAGAATCCACATCGGTGTCACTGACCGCGACCCTCTTATGTGAGCTGACAAAGAAAAAGATCAAAGTGATTTTCTGTGATGAAAAGAGAAATCCTTCGTCAGAACTCATCAGTTACTATGGAGCGCATGATACCTCATTAAAAGTCAGGAATCAGATTGCATGGAACGATGATATAAAAAAACATGTATGGACAGAAATTGTGGCGGAGAAAATACGGATACAGGCGTTGCATCTGCAGCATTGGAAACGAGAGGAAGCAGATCTGCTTTATCAGTATATCAACGAAATAGAATTTGGGGATGCTACGAATCGGGAAGGGCATGCGGCGAAAGTTTACTTTAATGCTCTGTTTGGTATGGATTTTACCAGAAGTGCGGAAAATGTTACGAATGCTGCGCTGAATTATGGTTATTCACTGCTGTTGTCAACATTTAATCGCTGCGTGGTGGCCAATGGGTATATCACACAGCTGGGGCTTTTCCATGATAATGTATTTAATCAGTTCAATCTGGCCTGTGATCTGATGGAACCGTTTCGCCCGCTTGTGGATCTGAAAGTGAAAAAGATGGCCTTCCCGTTTTTTGAAAAGGAAGAAAAACATGAGATGGTTTCGTTACTAAAAGAAGAAGTAACAATCGGTAACCGAAACGAGTATTTGACGAATGCGATAAAAATATATACCAGGAGTGTCTTTGATGCATTAAATGATAACGATGTATCGCAGATAAAATTTTATAGGACAAATGAGTTATAGATATATGAGAGTAATGGTATTTTTTGATCTTCCGGTTATCACCAGTGCAAACCGAAAAGATTACAGGGATTTTCACAAGTATCTGATAAAGACAGGATTTCTGATGATGCAGGAATCGGTGTACTGTAGGCTGGCACAAAATTTCACAATGGCAGATGCAATTGTGGAAAATATCAGGAAAAATAAGCCTGCGGATGGACTGGTACAGGTGCTGAAGATAACGGAGAAGCAATTTGGAAAAATGGAATTTATTGTTGGAACGAAAAAAAGCGAAATTCTCGACACAGACGAAAGAGTGGTGATCATATGAAACTTGTGAATCCCAGATTAGGATTAGAAGTGGAGTTATCCGAAAATCAGGTTTTGAACATAACCGTTGAATCACCGGTAAAATTTTCAGAGGTTGTATATCATATTTGCAGACAGGCAGGAGGAGAAGAAGGAGAATTCATCCTTTCGGATATTGAAAAGGAACTGTCTATGGGAAAAAGGACGGTAGTGATTAATAATCCGTTGACGGTTAATTGTGAGGAAAAAAGGATTCTATCTCAGCTTTATAAAAATCTTTCAGAAAAAATATTAGAAGATCATTTTGAAGAATTTGCGACTGTGAATCAGAAGGTTATCCAGTTTATGGATAAGGTTACGAGTTCTTCCGAATATAATCTGACATATGATGTTGATTTTCAGGCAGCAGGTCTGATAAAATATTGTAATGTACATATGGATTCCTGTTATGATAATCTGACTGAAAAGTTTATAGACTATCTGAGAACCATGAAGCAGATCTGTAATGTTGATATTGTTTTTGTGTTGAATCTGAAGCAATATTTCAGTACCGAGGATCTGAGAGAAATCTATAAACACTGTTTTTATACGAAGATGTATCTTATTAATTTGGAAGGAGTAAAATCAGACCCCATCGAAAGTGACAGATATGTTATTATAGATAAAGATCTTTGTGTGCTGGACCTTGTGTATTAACAACCTTCTATTGCAAGAAGATAACGACTCGGCGAGAACCGGATTTGAGGTTTGAGAGTCTTGTTAATACGGAAGGATTTTAAACTGAATATCCACGGATATGGTACAAGACCTAGTTTGAGAGTCTTGTTAATACGGAAGGATTTTAAACGCGTGGCTGACGAAGAGTTCTACGCTTATCGTTTGAGAGTCTTGTTAATACGGAAGGATTTTAAACGAACCTAACAAGCTCTATGTATTCCCGGAGGTTTGAGAGTCTTGTTAATACGGAAGGATTTTAAACGAGAGAACTCGTTACTGCAGTAGCAGCATAGTTTGAGAGTCTTGTTAATACGGAAGGATTTTAAACTCCGGACAGATCTGTATCTGTACTGCTGCCGTTTGAGAGTCTTGTTAATACGGAAGGATTTTAAACTCCCCAACCCACAAGCCTTAACCATCACATGTTTGAGAGTCTTGTTAATACGGAAGGATTTTAAACCAGCATTCCGCTATTAGGCTTTAATGAAAGGTTTGAGAGTCTTGTTAATACGGAAGGATTTTAAACAATACGGGCTTTTCTTTTTCGCCAACGTAGGTTTGAGAGTCTTGTTAATACGGAAGGATTTTAAACTGCTTACAGAACAGAGAATACTACATATGTGTTTGAGAGTCTTGTTAATACGGAAGGATTTTAAACGAAGCCGGGGATCAGACGGGAACAGAGATAGTTTGAGAGTCTTGTTAATACGGAAGGATTTTAAACATCAACAGAATGAAAATTGAAGAGCAGAAAGTTTGAGAGTATTATTAATACGGAAGGATTTCAAACCACCAAAGAGTTCAGTAAAATCAAGCGTTCTCAGTTCTGCAAACGATAATTTAACAGAATATCGAAAAAGAGCAACAAACCCCGAAAATCCAGTATTTCCGGGGCTTTTCTTTGCGTATCATTTGATTTTATTCCTGTAATAATTGCTTTTCAAAGGTGGATAATAATTTGTTGATCGTAAAGAAATAACTCTTGCATTCGCTGCATGTTTTTGCATCGACTTCGATATCACCAAGAATGATGAGTTTGGCAGCCTGGAGTGCTGCAATAATGGTACGAAATTCGTCGGGTGTAATATCTGTGGCGTGATTAATCAATTTTTTCGCCGCAGAACAACAGAGTTGATAATTAATTTCTGCCTGGGCTTCTGATTCTGCAAGTCCAAGACGAGGCAGAACGGTAAGAGCGTAAGCGGTTGCTTCTATGTCAGAATGATTGAAGGCATAGGAAATATGGCTCATAGTAAAACCTCCTTAAGTTTTTAAGAAAATTATAACATAAAATGAGAAAGAACGCGAGAATATGAGCAAAAATCAACGGAAGACTTATTAAAGAAAAAGGGTTTACATTATAGATAATAATGTATACAATATAAACACAAGGAAAACTTTGATAAGGAGAATAAAAAATGCTTGGTTTAAAACCGATAAAAATGTTACCGGCAAGGGAAAGAGTGGCGGCAGCACTTAGAAAGGCGATTATCTCAAGACAGATTACAGAAGGAGAAGTGTTAACTCTGGAAAGTACGGCCCAAGAGCTTGGGGTCTCCATTACACCAGTCAGAGAGGCATTCCAGATTCTAGAAAGGGACGGCTTGATAGATCTGCAACAGAACAAAGGAGCAACGGTACTGGGAATCAATGAGACAACGCTCAGAGAACATTTCCAGATCCGGGCGGCACTGGAAAGTGAAGCGTGTGTATTGTGTTGTAAGAACCGCATTGATATGAGCCGGATCGAGCAGGTATTAACTGTTTCGAAAGAGATGATAGAGAAACAGGATTATGAGAACTATTCGAAGCTGAATCAGTCGCTTCACATGGAGATATGGATAGCTGCCGGGAATGAAAAATTAAAGAAAATGCTTTCGGAACTCTGGAGCGGATTATCGATGGGAGTAAAGATGACAGAAGCAGAGTATGCAAAAAAATCGTTGAAAGAACATGAGGGTATTGTAGAAAGTATGAAAAAATGCGATACCATGGAAGCAGCGATGAAGATGCATCAGCATATAGAACGAAGCTTAGAGGATGTATTGACGGAATTTGAAAAGTAAATATGCACAAAAAATAAAGTAAAAATTATTTAAAACGTCGAACTTGTGATTAACGATTGACAAGTCCGGCGCTTTTGATTACAATTTGATTATGGATACATTATCATTTATAAATAATAAAAAATAAATGATAAGAGTAAAGGACAAAGGAGAAAGAAAAATGAGTAACAAGAACTTAATCGTGAACACTCCGGAACCAAAGCCTGGTATACTGGAGCGAGGAGATCTCTTTGCTATTGCGGTAGGAATGGTAATCGGATCAGGAATGGTAACATTGATCGGACCGGCGATGGCAATGACAGGATATTCCGTATGGCTGGCATATCTGACAGCTATCGTTATGGGATTTTTTATGGTATTTCCGTATATTATCCTGGGGGGAACTATGAGAGTGGCAGGAGGACCTTACTCGATTGTAACAAATTTATCCGGTGTAAGTGCAGGAGGACTGGTAGCGTATACGAAGCTTGTACCTCCAATTCTGAACAGCTCTTTTGCACTGGCATTAGGCTTGTATGTAAATAATCTTCTTCCGGGAATTACAGTAAAAGCAATTGCGGTTGTGGGAATCTGCATCTTATTTGTATTAAATCTTCTAGGAATGGATATTTTTGCAAAGGTTAGTAAGATCTTATCAACAATCCTGCTGATCACAATGGTACTTTATGTTGTCTTTGGACTGACACAGATCAAGCAGCCAATCTTCCAGTTCTCTGGGGATAAGATGTTTACCGGAGGCTTTAAAGGATTCATGCTTGCTGCATTACTTCTGATCAACTCAGCAAATGGATATTACAATATCCTCTGGTACGGAAAAGATGCAAAGAAAGCGACAAAGGATGTACCGTTTGCAAGTATGGCATGTGTGCCATGTCTTCTGTTCATCTATGTGGGACTTGCCATGGTAACAGGCGGTGTGCTTCCGCATGATGAAGTTGCAGGAGCACCGACAATCTTACCGGCAGCGCAGGCAATCCTTCCTGGTGCAGTATATAAGATTTTCATGATCGGCGGACCAATCATGGCGATCATTACTACACTGAACGGTGTATTCAATGATGTCAGATATCCTCTTGCACAGGCTGCAAAAGACGGATGGCTTCCAAAGTTTATTTTAAAAGAGAATCGTTTTGGAGCACCGTATCTGATTTATACATACACACTGATCGTTGTTCTGATCCCAATCGTTACGGATATGAGCATTGTAACAATCACAAACATTTTCCAGGTAATTACATTCTTCATGAATGTGACTGTTGTATATGCAATTTCAAGACTTCCAAAAAGATATCCGGAAGCATGGGCAAAGAATAAATTCCATTTTTCAAATGGGGCATTATATACATTCTGTACTGTAAGTATCATCATTTATACAGTTATCTTTGTAAAGGGTATTTTCAGTATTAAAGTATCTTATGCAGTAGCAGCGGTTATTGTTATGCTTGCACTGATACTGATCGGAATCTATTTGACAAAGAAAGGTGGTATCCGTATCGAGACTTCACTCTGGGATCCATCTGTAAAAAAGGAGGAAAAGTAAGATGGCGGCAACTTATGTAAAACCGGGTGAACTGGGACTGAATCCGGAGAAATTGACAGAGATGTTAACGGAACTGGAACAGACAGTGGAAATCCACAGTATCTCAGTACGGTTTGATGGAAAAGTTATCTTAGAGGGTGCATGGGAGCCGTTCTCACTGGAGAAGCCGCAGATGATGCATTCACTTTCAAAAATCGGAACAAGTATTTGTCTGGGATTTGCACTCGATGAGGGGAAGATTCATCTGGAAGATAAACTGCTTGATTATGTAAGAGATGAACTTCCGGAAGAATACGATCCGGCACTGGAAGATCTGACGATCTATCATCTGCTTACCATGCAGGCAGGTTCCAAAGAATGCTGCAATAATGTATGGTTTTCGAAGCTTACAAAAGACTGGGAGACAAACTGGTTAAAACAGCCGAAGATAAGAGAAGATATCGGAAAAGCATTCCATTATGATTCCGGATGTAGTTATACACTTTCAAGAATTGTCACAAAGGTTATGGGAAAAAACTGTCTGGCACTGATGCAGGAGCGTGTATTTGACAAGATGGGATTTGGTGAGATCAACTGGCTGACCAGTCCGGAAGGACACAACACCGGTGGATGGGGAATGTACCTGACTGCAGGAAAGATCTCTGCACTGGCACAGCTTCTGCTTCAAAAAGGTGAATGGAATGGAGAGCAGCTGATACCGGCATGGTGGACCGAAGAGATAGGAAAGATGCGCGTTGTGATTCCGGAAGATGAGAAGAAAGCACTGACGCATTATGCTTATCATATCAAGGCCGGAAAAGAGATTTTTGCGGCAGAAGGAGCATTTGGACAGTATCTGATCTGTTTTCGTGATTATCCGGTTGCAATCGGAATCACGGCAGGGGCATCGGAATATCTGGCAGCAGATATCTGTCTGAAATACATAAAAGAAGCAGTTCAGATCCCGTGTGAAAAAGAAAATCTGGAAGAGGCACAGGAAAAACTGGAAGAGAAACTGGTACATCTGACACTTCCGAAGCCGGAAGGTGACAAAAAAGACACAAATGAAGCAACAAAGAAACTATTAAATAAAAGAATTGCGTTTACAGAGAATCCAAGACAAATTGAGTCGGCAGTGATTTCAACGGTTGGAGAGGAATTAAAACTGGAACTTACTGTGGCAGGAGAAAAGAAGATTCTTTTTGCAGGATATAAGGACTGGAAATGTAATGATATGTATCCGAATGATTTTACGAAGAGATATCATGCGGTATCTTATGCGTTTGATGAAGATGCATTGTATCTCTCTGTGGGACTTCTGAATACATCATACAGAGAAGAATATTGTCTGTGGGTGAATTCGGAAAATGTAGTAGTTGGAACATGGAGACCGAATGTAACGTATCTTCCGGCAGAAGAAGATATGACATGGAAGTTTACCGGAACATTTGAACCGTCATGTATTCTGTAGATAGAATGAACGGTTAGTAGAAAAAGGAGAACCCCGTGAGGCAGAAGAAGCTGTCCCACGGGGTTTTTGCATTGCATATTCGATAAAAGTTCATCTATTTACAGATGAACATATTTACAGTATGATACTGTAAACAGCAAAAATGAACGGAGAAGATATATGAATGAGATAGCAGTTGTAACAGAGCAGGATATACCGGATATTCTTCGAATGATCCATGAAATCTATAGTGAACTTCCGAATAAGGAATGGTTCAGTCTGGATAGCGATGAGGAAGTAACAAGCTATATGATGACCGGTGGCTTTGGATTAAAGGCAATGTGTGATGGCAGACTGGCAGGTGTCTTTATCGCACGGGCAAAGAATCTTGGGGATGAGAATCTCGGATACGATCTGAAATTTGATGAAGAACAGCGAAAGCAGTCGGCACATATGGAGATTGCCATGGTAAGAAAAGAATACCGCGGACAGGGGTTACAGAGAAAGATGATGGAAGAGTCAGAACAGATTCTGAAAGAACAGGGATATCATTATCTGCTTGGAACGGCACATCCGGACAATGTGGCAAGTGTGAATACATTCCTGAAATTACAGTATGAACAGGTGATGACGAAGGAAAAGTATGGTGGGATGAAGAGGAGTATTTTCTGTAAAGAGATATAATGCAGATGTAATACAGAATGTATGAATCAAACCGGAATATATTATGATTGCAAGGTTCTGGTTGAAACGTTATAATGTAGGTGTCAGCAGAGAGTTTGCTGGCATCTTTTCAAATTAAAAAAGTGAATAATCAGGGAGAAATTTATGAGTATATTAAATGTTGAACATCTGACACATGGTTTCGGGGACAGAGCCATATTCTCAGATGTTTCTTTTCGACTTTTAAAGGGAGAACACATCGGTCTTGTAGGAGCCAACGGAGAGGGA
>OLGH01002696.1_pt1 | contig 13527 bp, 9 predicted proteins | sample 1604851 | NCBI WGS metagenome assembly OLGH01 (sample SAMEA3888894, study PRJEB22519) | human gut metagenome | biome: human gut; feature: human-associated habitat; material: faeces | place: Denmark | collected 2010 | reverse complement strand
CCATGATATTATTGATAATGTTGAAAATGAATTAAAAGAAAAGTTAGGCTGTGATGCGACGATACATATGGATCCGATCGTGACATCGGATGAACATGTCAGCGAGATGAAAGCGGCGGTAATATCTATTATCAAGGGAATTGATGAGCGGATCAATATGCATGATTTCCGCGTTGTAACGGGACCGACACATACGAATATTATATTTGATGTCCTGATACCGTATAAGTTTCAGATACAGGATGATGAGCTGGCAGCACGTATTACATCACAGGTAAGGGAACGTCTTGGAAATAATTATTACGTGGTTATCAAAGTAGATCATTCCTACGTGTAAAGGAGTCGGGCAATTCAGATTTTTACAAAGGAGAAACGTATGCAGACAAGTAACAAAGAACTGATCCTGCTGGTAGATGATGATCCGGGCAATCTCAAAAGAGCACAGACGATTCTGGGGGAAGAATTTCGTATTTCTGCGACTACATCCGGGAAAATGGCATTGTCACTTCTTTCAAAAGTGACACCGGATCTGATCCTTTTGGATGTAAATATGCCGGAAATGAACGGATTTGAAACACTGAAAAAGATTCGGGAACTTGAAAATGGATCTATGATACCGGTTGTGTTTCTGACCGGTGATAATGATGCTGAAACAGAAACAAAATGTTTTGAGGCAGGGGCTATGGATTTTGTCGGGAAGCCGTTTGTTTCCCAGGTATTAGTCAGCCGTGTGAAACGAATTTTAGAGAACAGACAGTACCAGAATCATTTAGAAGAGATGGTCGCCTCGCAGGTTGCGGAAATGACGCGTATGCAGGATGAAGTGATTACCGGTATCGCCAACCTGATCGAGAGCCGTGATGGCAGTACGGGACTTCATGTAAAAAATACCCAGAATTATGTACAGATACTGACAAAAGCGTTGAGGGAAAAGGGGATGTATCCGGATATCCTTGATCATAATTATGAGCTCAATACAGTAAAGGCATCGGTACTTCACGATATTGGAAAAATAAAAACACCGGATGCGATTCTTTTAAAACCGGGACGGCTGACGGACGAAGAGTTTGAAGTCATGAAACAGCATACGGTAGCCGGGTGTGAGATCATTGACCGGATCATCGGAAATGTGGAACATGAGGAATATGTGGATATTGCCAGAAAAATAGCACGATATCATCATGAAAGATGGGACGGTACGGGCTATCCGGATGGATTATCCGGGGAGGAGATTCCGTTATGTGCAAGGATCATGGCACTTGCTGATGTTTTTGATGCATTATATCAGGACCGGTGTTATAAGAAAGCAATCCGTCCCGCATCTAAGGTGTTTGAAATTATAAAGGAAAATAGCGGCTCTCAGTTTGATCCGAACCTTACAGAGATATTTCTGGAATTGCAGCGGGAAATTACAGACATAAGTGAATGAGAGGGGACGTTATGATAAGAGAAATCAAAAAGGACAGGGCGGGAGTGATCCCGTATGTACTTTATTTCATATATACTGTTTATATGGTAGTGGCAGCAGTTTATTTAAAATGGCCAAGCTGGGTAGCTGCGGTGATAATTTGTGGGCTTTTGGCGAGTATCGGACTTCGGATGCTGACAGGACGGTACAGCAGACTGGCGAAGTTATTTTGTTCTGTTATGATATGGATGAATATTATTTTATATACGGTATTCACGGACGGTTCGTCTCTTACCATGGCAACAGTAGCAGCAAGTGTTGTGATGTTGTCTCTTTTTGATCTGATCGAGATCAATTATATTTCGTTGGTAGCAACGATCTTTTTGTTTTGTCTTGATACATTCCTGTTAGATAAAGTAAATTATGATAATCCGATACGGGAAATGGAATTTTTTATGCAGTTTCTTGCAATTATTATCCTTGAGATAATGGAAAATAAACAGTTAAAAAACCGTATACAGCATGATATGGAATTCAATGAGACAATGCGTGAACTCGAGGATGCCAAACAGGCAAAAGATGATTTTATGGCAAATATTTCGCATGAGATCCGTACACCGTTAAATTCTATCATCGGAATCGGATCAGAATTACTGGATGCGAAAGTGGATGATACGACAAAGGAACAGCTGTATGATATTACAGTTGCGGGCAGGAATCTGATGTCTTTGGTATCAGATATCCTGGATTTTTCAGAACTTGAAAATGACACGATGGAGCTGGTGGAAGAACCATATAACATTACGTCTGTGATCAATGATGTGGTTAACATGGCACATGTGTGGAATAAAGAAAAGAATCTTGAGATCATTGTGGATTGTGAGGCGGATATTCCGAATAACCTGCTTGGAGACAGTCAGAAAATATATCGCATTATCTTAAATCTCATCAACAATGCGATCAAATTTACAGATGCCGGTGGTGTCATTTTGTTTGTCGGCGCCCGCAAGGAATCATACGGCATCAATCTTATGGTAAAGGTGAAAGATACCGGAATCGGGATGAGCGAAAAAAATATAGATGCACTGGAAAACACATACAATCAGGTAGATACGACCCGTGACCGGCGTGCGGGGGGCATTGGCTTAGGTCTTGCAATCTCACGTAAAATGATTGCAAAAATGAATGGACATATGCATATTGAGAGTGTTCCTGATGCAGGGACGACGGTTTCTATTATCATTCCACAGAGAGTACTGACGGATATGCCGCTTGTATCCGTGCGTGATGCCGGAGATAAAAAGATCATTTTTTATATGGATCTCGAGAGATACCGTTTCGGACAGCTTCGTGACGGATATCTTGAATGTATCCAGAGGATGGTCGATCAGCTTCATGTAGATGCCGTGCGCTGTTCGACCATGCATGAACTAAAAAACCGCATCGATCATGAAAATTATCAGTTTTTGTTTGTTGCGGATGTCGAATATTTTATAGATCAAAGTTATTTTGACAGCCTGACTGCAAAAATGAAAGTTGTTGTCATGGCAAACAGGGATTGTGATCTGCAAAAAATCGGACCGGAAGTTCTGCTTATCTATCGCCCGATGCATGTATTCTCGGTTGCAACCATTTTGAATGGAGAAAAACTTCAGCAGGACGCATACGACGAACGGTGGCATCATGACAGATTCCGTGTAAAAGGAGCCAAAATTCTTGCAGTGGATGACAGTGCCATGAATTTAAAAGTTGTTTCAAGTCTGTTATGCCATTATGGCATCACGATCGATACGGCATTGAGCGGTAGTGAGGCAATTGATAAAATCAGTGACAGAAGCTATGATCTCGTGTTTATGGATCATATGATGCCGGAAATGGATGGCGTGGAATGTATGCACAGGATTCATGAATTACCGCGGTTCCGTGAACGGAAAATACCGATCATTGCACTGACAGCCAACGCCATAGGCGGAGCCAGAGAGATGCTGATCAGGGAAGGATTCGATGATTTTGTTGCGAAACCGATTGAAAAATCTGCGATGGAACGTGTACTTCGCAAATATTTAAGCATGTTTATTGAAAAAGATACGGGAGAGGAACAGGTTACCTGCAAGACAGAAGACAACAGTGGATTATCCGGACAATTCAAAGAAGGAAGGAAAGAATTTGAGGCTGCAGGAATTGACCGCCGGCTTGGGCTTTCCTACTTTGACAATAATGAAGCGGATTATATGGAGATCGTGCAGTGTTTTTATGAACAGGGAAGAAGTCAGATCCAGACATTACAGGAGCTGTATGATAAAAAAGACTGGGAAAATTATAAGATCAATGTACATTCCCTGAAAGGACAAAGTCTTACGATCGGTGCAAAAGAGCTTTCAAAAAGGGCAAAGAGGATGCAGGAGGCATGTGAGCATGGGGATGAAAATTATATCATACAAAACCATACGGAGCTGATCGCAGACTATTGTTCGATCCTTGATGGGCTGTCTAAGTATGTGACGGTGGGGGAAGAAAAAAATCCAGTGCAGAAACTATCGGCAGCAATCGACAATTTTGACCAGGCAGAGGCAATGAAGCTGTTAGAGATGATAAAAAATGAGATGGGCAGTTCGATGGCGGATTCGGATGCACAGTTGATCGCTGATATGGAAGCCCAGATTGAACTGTTTGATTTTATCAGTGCTGCGGAAACATTAAAAAAATGGGGAGGTGCGGACAATGAGTAAGCTGAGTGACAGAATTATCCAGGTACTGATCCGGGAAGATGTTTCAATTCATGCACAGTTATTCCGCTTTATGTCGCTGCTTGGAACGATCGCGATGGCAGTGGGGGGAGTTTATACGCTTGCCGAGGGAATGGAGATAAAAAATGTCGCAGCATTATTTGCCGGGGCGCTTTTTATGGGCATGCTTTTCTGGGCAGGAAATAAATTCCAGCAATATGATCTCTGTTCTTTCATTCTGATGTCAGGGCTGAATGGAATTTTTCTTCCAGTTACGTTTCTGCGCTCCGGAGGCTTAAAAAGCGGTATGCCGCTTTGGTTTGTTCTTGGTTTCATCTCGCTTTTTTTCCTGCTGCGGGGGAAAAGTCTTGCCGCGGGAACTGTTATAACGATCATTGCGGATGCGTATTGTTTTTACACTGCATATGTTCATCCGGAACGGATCACTTATATGGAATCGGAATCTGTAGTTTATGGGGATATTATCGTGAGTGCGGTCATAACCATCTTTCTGACCTGTGCGTTTATGTTTATCCAGATCACACTCTCTGAATATCAGAGAAAAGAAAATGAAAAGCAGCAGGCGGAGTTAGTTGCCGCAATGAATACACAGAGCCGTTTCCTTGCAAATATGAGCCATGAAATCCGTACGCCGATCAATACGATCATAGGATTAAATGAAATGACACTTCGGGAGGAGAATCTGTCAGACGATATTATTGAGAATGCCAATAATATCCAGAGTGCAAGTAAGATGCTTTTGTCTCTGATCAATGATATTTTAGACCTGTCCAAAATTGAGGCGGGAAAAATGGAAGTTGTTCCGGCGCGTTATGAGACAGGAGAATTATTCAGTGAAATTGTAAACACGACCTGGATCCGTGCACATGAGAAAAATCTGGAATTTTGTGTCAATGTATCTGAAAAACTGCCATCCATGCTTTATGGCGACGAGATGAGGATCAAACAGGTTTTAACCAATATTTTAAGTAATGCGATCAAGTATACGCAAAAGGGATCCGTCACGCTGTTTGTGGAGAGTGAGCAGACGGGAGCGGACGAAATTCTTTTAAAAATGGCTGTGATCGATACCGGTATGGGAATCCGTCAGGATGATATGAAATACCTGTTTGACAGTTTTAAACGGGTCAATGAAGGCAGCACAAAAGGAATCGAGGGAACAGGCCTTGGACTTTCTATCTGCAGCCAGCTTGTAAATCTGATGGGTGGTCAGATCACGGTTGACAGTATTTATCAGAAAGGTTCTACATTTACGATTACGATTCCGCAGAAAATTGTAAATGCCACGCCGCTTGGAAATCTCAATTATAATAGTTCATCAAGACATCAGAGATCCTCCTATAAAAAGAGTTTCGAAGCACCGGAAGCAAAAGTTCTTGTTGTGGATGACAATGATATGAATCTGCTTGTCGCTAAAAAACTGCTTCGGGAAACCAAAGTCCAGCTTGCATTGGCGCATAGTGGAATGGAATGTCTGAAGCTGACGGCAAAAAATAATTACGATGTGATTTTTATGGATCACATGATGCCGGAGATGGATGGTGAAAAAACCATGGATCTGGTGCGCAACCAGCAGGGTGGATTCTGCCGCAAAACGCCGATTATTGCATTGACGGCAAATGCAATGTCAGGTGCGGAAGAAAAGTATCGTAAAATGGGATTTTCCGACTATCTTGCAAAACCGATCAACGGAATCCTTTTTGAGGCAATGCTGCTCCGTTATCTGCCGAAAGAGCGCATTGAATATATGATCGATCCGGATGAAGTCAGTGAGATGGACGGATTCCGTATTCTGGGCCAGAAGAAAAAGCAAAGGCTGATCGTCAGCACGGACAACGTTGTGGATCTGCCGAATGATGTGATCCGGCAGCTTGGAATACCGGTCATGCATTATTTTGTAAATACGGAATACGGGCATTACGAGGATATGGTGGAAATCCATTCAGACAGTCTGCTTTCTTATATTGAAAAAGATCAGTATGCCAAGTCGGAAGCACCGACAGTCGGGGAATATGAGACATTTTTTGGAAATCTGCTTGAGGAGGCGGAACAGGTACTGCATATCAGTATTGCTTCAGAATCCGGAAAGGGATTTGAGAATGCAAGCCAGGCGGCAGCCGGATTTTCCCATGTGCAGGTGTTTGATTCCGGTCATTTGTCGAGCGGTACAGGCCTGATGGTTATGCATGCAGCCAATATGGTGCTGAAAAATAAGGATCTGGATGAAATATTACAGAGTCTGGAAGCAATACAGCCTAAAATACAGACAAGCTTTATTTTAGACAGTTCAAAACAGCTCTATCGCAGTGGACTTTTAAATAAGCAGGTATGGAAAATGACAGAGATGCTGCAGTGTCATCCGGTTCTGGCATTGCACAAAAAGAAAATTGTACCGGCAGCGATCTTTTTTGGAAATACACAGGATGTTTATAAAAAATATATACACGCGCAGATGGCGCGATGGTCGCCGATTGATCAGAAAGTCTTATTTATAACATCTGCGGGTTGTTCGAAAGAGACGAAAGATATGATTTTAGAGGAAGTGCAAAAGTATAAAAAATTTGATCAGATCTACATGCAGGAGGCATCAGCAGCGATTACAAGTAACTGTGGAGCCGGCTGTTTTGGACTTATTTATATGCTGCAGTAAAATTTGGTCTGAAAAACAGTATTGACATTTTAAGAAAGCGTGTTATACTCAGACACATAAAAATAGAATATGATCTTCAGGGCGGGGTGTGATTCCCTACCGGTGGTATAGCCCACGAGCCGTAAGGCATGATTCGGTGTAATTCCGAAGCCGACAGTACAGTCTGGATGAAAGAAGATAACAGTAGAGATACAGAAGAATTAACTGATCTGTGAAAGCGACTGCTCTGGAATAATAAATTTATTCCAGAGCTTTTTAATATCATCAAAGCAGTTTTAATGATGAAGCAAAAAGTCAGATTCACACGAAGATAATTCAAGCAGATATTAATTTACAGGCCCTGGATGTTGAAAGACACCGGGGCTTTTTTGGTATCATCAGTACCATCAGAAGAACAGGAGATGAGGGATTGAAAGATATAACGGATATGGAAAAAGACAGGCAATATATGAAAATGGCGTTAGAACTGGCGCAAAAAGGAATGGGATTTACAGCACCTAACCCAATGGTAGGTGCCGTGATCGTCAAAAGCGGAAAAGTCATTGGCCAGGGATATCACAGAAAATACGGTGAACTTCATGCAGAAAGGGAAGCTCTGGCATCATGTACAGAACAGCCAGAAGGTGCCTCCATATATGTTACTCTGGAACCTTGCTGCCATTACGGGAAACAGCCTCCGTGTGTCAATGCAATCCTGGAATCGGGGATCAGACGTGTGATTATTGGTTCCTCGGACCCTAATCCCCTGGTTTCAGGAAAAGGAATCCGGATTCTGAAAGAGCATGGGATCGAAGTAACGGAAAACGTTTTAAAAGAAGAGTGCGATAAACTCAATGAAGCATTTTTCTATTACATACAGAATCAAAAACCATATGTAGTCATGAAATATGCGATGACCATGGATGGAAAAATTGCCACTTATACAGGCGCATCCAGATGGGTGACAGGCGAAGCTGCCAGAATGCATGTGCAGAAACAGAGATTGAAATATACAGGGATTATGGCTGGAGTGGGAACTGTGCTGGCAGATGATCCGATGCTTACATGCAGACTGGAAAACGGCAGAAATCCTGTGCGTATTATCTGTGACTCCCACTTGCGGACACCACTGAATTCCAGAATTGTGAAAACGGCATCAACAATTCCAACAATCTTTGCAACCAGCAGTAAAGACCAGCAGAAGATAAAGAATTATGAAGATATGGGATGTAAAGTTCTGGATGTCCCGGAAAAAAACGGACACATAGATTTAAACAGACTAATGGAACTTCTGGGAGCTGCAAAGATAGACAGTATCTTACTGGAAGGAGGAGGCACTTTAAACTGGTCAGCACTCGAAAGCGGTATTGTTCAGAAAGTCCAGACCTATATAGCACCCAAACTTTTTGGGGGAGAAAGTGCAAAGACACCGATAGAAGGAAAAGGATTTCCTGATCCTGCCAGCGCAATATTATTAAAAAACAGCGAAATAATCAGAATAGGAGATGATTTTCTTATAGAGAGTGAGGTGAAGAGTAATGTTCACGGGAATTGTTGAAGAACTGGGAACTGTGAAAAAAATAAAAAAAGGAGCAAATTCAGCAGTATTTACGATACGGGCAGAGAAAATTCTGGATGATCTGAAAACAGGGGACAGTGTAGCTGTAAATGGAATCTGCCTCACTGTAACTGCATGTCTGGAAGATGGTTTTACAGCAGATGTGATGCATGAGACATTGAATCGTTCTGCGCTGATTCAGCTTTCTTTGGGACAGCATGTAAATCTGGAAAGGGCAATGCCTGCAAATGGAAGATTTGGAGGACACATTGTTGCCGGGCATGGGGATGGAACAGGAAAAATCACGGAAATTCGCAGAGATGATAATGCTGTCTGGTACACCATTCAGGCTTCACCACAAATTATGAAATATATTGTGACAAAAGGTTCTGTAACAGTTGATGGAATCAGTCTTACAGTGGCAAAAGTCTCAGAAACAGACTTTTCCATTTCTGCAATTCCTCATACAGTAAAGATTACAGTCCTCGGAGAACGCAAAGAAGGAGATATCGTTAATCTGGAGACAGACATAATTGGAAAATACGTGGAAAAATTAATAACGCCTGTGAAAGAACAGCCGATAAAAAGTAATATTACACGGGATTTTCTGAATAAGTATGGCTTTTGACAGAATTAACCACAAAGCGGTTATTCGATTGATGCAGAACTGTACAGTGGATGTTTTATCTGCCTGACACGAACCAGATAAGCAGCCAATACGAATGATTTTGCCCTCTTAACAACAGAAAAATATATTGTATCAGAAAATACATTGCATAAGGAGAGAAAAAATGAACGGATTTGATTCAGTAGAAGAAGCTCTGGAAGAACTTCGGAATGGAAAAATTATTCTGGTAACGGATGATCCGGACAGAGAGAATGAAGGAGATTTTATCTGTGCAGCAGAGTTTGCCACAACAGAAAATATTAACTTTATGGCAACTCACGGAAAAGGACTTATCTGTATGCCAATGTCTGAGGAATATGTAAGAAAACTGCAGTTCCCGCAGATGGTAGCAGAAAATTCAGATAATCACGAAACTGCTTTTACTGTTTCCGTAGACCATATCAGCACCACTACAGGAATCTCTGCGGCAGAACGTTCTGTTACTGCCATGAAATGTGTGGATGAGAATGCAAAACCCGAAGATTTCAGACGCCCCGGACATATGTTTCCACTTCTGGCGAAGAAGAACGGTGTTCTGGAAAGAAACGGACATACAGAGGCAACTGTAGACCTGTGCAGACTTGCAGGGTTAAAACAGTGCGGGCTGTGCTGTGAAATTATGAGAGAAGACGGCACTATGATGCGGACTTCTGAGTTACGGGAACTTGCCGGAAAGTGGAATCTTAAATTCATAACAATTAAAGATATTCAGAATTACCGTAAATGCCATGATATTCTGGTGGATCGCGTGACGACCACAAAAATGCCGACCAGATACGGAGAGTTTATGGCGTATGGATTTGTAAACCGCCTGAATGGGGAACATCATGTAGCACTGGTAAAAGGTGAAATCGGAGATGGAGAAAACGTTCTGTGCCGTGTGCATTCAGAGTGCCTGACAGGAGACGTTTTTGGATCACAGCGTTGTGACTGCGGACAGCAGTTTGCAGCGGCGATGGCCCAGATTGAGGAAGAAGGCAGAGGGATACTCCTTTATATGAGACAGGAAGGAAGAGGAATCGGACTGATCAATAAACTTCGTGCCTATGAACTTCAGGAACAGGGAATGGATACACTCGAAGCGAATCTGGCACTTGGATTTGCCGGAGACGAAAGAGAATACTACATTGGTGCGCAGATTCTGAGAAATCTTGGGGTAAAAGAGCTGAGGCTGCTGACAAATAACCCGGATAAAGTTTATCAGTTGGAAGAATTTGGCATCAGGATCAAACAGAGAGTTCCGATACAGATGAATGCCACAGCGTATGATCTGCGTTATCTTAAGACAAAACAATTACGAATGGGACATATTCTGAAGTATTAAATACAGCGGGGATTTTCATATATAACGATAACGTTCCCGAAAATAAAATTTACCGTATATAAAAACCTGTACAGGTTAAAAAATATAAATTTACAGATGAAAGGACCAGAAAAAATGAAAACATTAGAAGGAAAATTAGTATCAGATGGAATGAAAGTAGGAATTGTAGCAGCCCGCTTCAATGAATTTATAACTTCCAAGCTGGTAAGTGGTGCCATGGATGGGCTGACACGTCACAATGTAAAAGAAGAGGACATCCAGGTAGCGTGGGTACCAGGTGCTTTTGAAATCCCACTGATCGCGTCTAAAATGGCAAAAAGTGGAAAGTATGATGCGGTTATCTGCGTAGGTGCTGTGATTCGTGGAAATACCAGTCATTATGATTATGTATGCAATGAGGTTTCCAAAGGGATTGCATCAGTATCACTGGAAACAGGAGTTCCGGTATTATTCGGAGTGCTTACCACAGAAAACATCGAGCAGGCAATTGAACGCGCAGGTACAAAAGCAGGAAATAAAGGCTATGACTGTGCACTCAGTGCCATTGAAATGGTAAATCTGATCAAAGAATTTGAAGCTTAAATAGACAACAGATCAGACCCTGAAAGTGAAACCAGTTCACGAAAATCGAAAGGTAATGGTGCTTCCAGAAGGAGCATTTCATCTCTGAAAGGATGCTGAAAAGAAACTTTCCATGCATGAAGGGCTGCCCTGGAAAAGGAAGCACAGGAAGATATTTTATCGTCTGAATGATAAAGAGTATCTCCAAGCAAAGGATGTCCTGTGGATGCCATATGGACACGGATCTGGTGGGTACGTCCGGTATCCAGCTTAAGTGTGATAAGCGACCAGTCCTGACTGGAAAAAAGAGTATGATAATGAGTAACTGCTGTTTTGATTTTTCCCGATAATGCAGATGAATGTAAGGAAAGATCAGCAGCAGTTTTCATTTTCAGATGATTCTCCGGGTCCTGCATCAGCGGTAAATCTAAGGTATGCCAGACACCAGGCATATCTACAGGCAAAGTACCGGATACAGCGGCAAGATATTGCTTGTGAATTTTGCATGGAGATTTTACAGATTGAAGCCTTGAAGCTGCTACCTGATTTTGGGCAAAAACCACAATCCCGGAAGTCTCCTGATCCAGCCGCCCCACCGGGCGGACACAGACCTGTTCATTTTTCTCTCGAAAGTAACTGGCAACAAGATTGGAGAGGCTGTCTGTATAATGCATTCCCGTCGGATGCGTAACCATTCCTGCCGGTTTATCAACTGCCAGAATATCCGTATCTTCATATAAAATATTCAGAGAAAAAGAAGTTTCGGAAACTGGAGCTGAAGCTTTGTTGGAATGGAAATCCGACAAATCTTTACTTTTGATTCCGTCATTATAATTTTCAAGATGCGCAGAAGCAGTCCCGGCTTCCTCCAGACAAACGCGGATCACATCGCCTGGATATATTGTCTCAGTTACACGACAGCGAACTCCGTTTCTGGTAATCCCGTCCGGTCGAAACTTCGCCTGGCTGATCTGCCGTTTTGTAAGTCCTGCATTCTTTTTCAGAAATGCTTCCATTTTAAGTTCTGTAGTTTGTTCATCTATTCTAAATTCCAGATATCGTTCCATCTTAATACTTTTCCTGTGTAATATATTCTGATATTGATACCATTGATATTACAGGGCAAAAAATAAACTGTCAATGCAAAATTATGTCAGCGTAATGCATAAAATATACTGAAGAAAAATTGCAATTGTGCTATGATATAAGAATCAAAACAATGAAAGCGGGGCAGAAAATAAATATGAAATACTTAATCATTGGAGCCGGAGGAACCGGTGGTGTTACCGGATATTATATGAAAAAAGCAGGCAAGGACGTAACCCTGATCGCGAGAGGCGAACACCTGAAAAAGATCCAGAAACAGGGTCTTACATTGGAGAAAATGTGGGATAAAACAGAGGAAAACATAAGCATTCCTGCTACAGATATGGAGCATTATGCAGAGCATCCGGACGTAATTTTTGTCTGCGTAAAAGGCTATTCCTTACAGGAAACGATTCCGTTTATCAAACGCATTGCCAGGAAAAATACTATCGTAATTCCAGTGTTGAATATATATGGAACAGGTGGAAAAATGCAGAAAGAACTGCCGGATCTTCTGGTAACGGACGGCTGCATCTATGTTTCTGCCAACATTAAAGAACCGGGAAAACTTCTCCAGCATGGACAGATCCTGCACATTGTATTCGGCGTAAGAGACAAAGCAGAATTCCGACCGGAACTGAAAGAGATTCAGAAAGACCTCTGTGACAGTCATATCGACGGGACTCTTTCGGAAAACATCCGCCGTGAAGCACTGGAGAAATTTTCCTATGTATCCCCGATCGGGGCAGCAGGACTCTATTACCACGCAACTGCCGCAGATTTCCAGAAAGAAGGCGAAGCCAGAGAACTTTTTAAGACCATGATAAAAGAAATCGCAGCACTTGCAGAAGCCATGGGAGTTCCTTTCCAGAAAGATATGGCAGAAGTAAATTTAAAAATCCTTTCCAACCTCGCACCGGAAGCAACCACTTCCATGCAGCGGGATATCATGGCAGGAAAACAGTCCGAAATTGACGGATTAGTTTACGAAGTAGTAAGAATGGGAGAAGAATATCACGTTCCGGTACCCGCATATGAGAAAGTGGCAGAAAAACTCAGAGCCCTGTAGCGAAGCGGATTGCGAATATCCGCTTGACCACCGAAACAACATGAAAAAGGGATGCGAATTACTCGCATCCCTTTCGTACTCATTTGGACAATAAAATTATAATTTAATTATAATTAACTTTAATTCAGCAATTATAATTATAACTGAGGACCAGCTGCAACAAGTGCTTTACCAGCAGCGTTTCCTTCGTATTTAGCAAAGTTCTTGATGAATCTTCCGGCAAGATCTTTTGCTTTTTCTTCCCATTCAGAAGCGTCAGCATATGTGTCACGAGGATCAAGGATACCTGTGTCTACGCCGTTAAGCTCTGTTGGAACTTCGAAATCGAAGAATGGGATCTTCTTAGTAGGAGCGTTGAGGATATCTCCGTTAAGGATTGCATCGATGATACCACGAGTATCTTTGATGGAGATACGTTTTCCAGTTCCGTTCCATCCTGTGTTAACGAGGTAAGCTTTTGCTCCGCTCTTTTCCATTT
>OLGH01002690.1_pt1 | contig 13573 bp, 18 predicted proteins | sample 1604851 | NCBI WGS metagenome assembly OLGH01 (sample SAMEA3888894, study PRJEB22519) | human gut metagenome | biome: human gut; feature: human-associated habitat; material: faeces | place: Denmark | collected 2010 | reverse complement strand
GAGCCAAGAAACTTCCGAAACGGCGATCATTCCTTCCGGTTTCAGGAATTGTTTCTACATATTCCGCTTCACCCTGTTCATTAATAACTGCCATATCATTTGTAACGGCTTTTTCCATTTCTATTGACATAATACCCCATTTGCTGATTAATTGTCTTAACATGGTTTTGCAAGCCATTCCGTCAAAATCTTTCTCCCAGAATGTATAACCGGAACGCTTTTGATATCCTTTTGAATACTTTTCAGCGTGAGATTCCATTTTTTCTTTACTCCAATAAATAGCCTTTTTAAAGCCGTTTATATATTCAAACATTGCATAATATCCGATTGTAGGAGCATTTTCACGGTCAATTTCATTTTCAATCAACTGCACTTCAATGTCTTCCTCAAGAGGATTAAAGTGTATCAATTCTCCTTGTTTTATCGGCAATACATTTAATTTCTTGTACTGACCAGAACGAATCGCAAGCTGTATGTATCCTTTGTATCCTAGCTGAAATTGTGCAACTTTTCGCCCGTTTTTATTATCATTAAACGGTACTAAATAATACTGTCCCAACTGCGGAGACGGGGAAAGCTTCAAGCCCTCGCCAAGTAATCCGGCTGAAAGAATTGAACCGGCGTCACATTCCTGTAGCGCAGGATTGGCACTCACTGCCGATGTAATAGAAGCAATAAAGCGGTTAGCTGTGTTTTTATCTCGGAGTGTCGTATTAATTAGATTCTGATAACTTTTGCTTTGAAGCTGAACTGTGAACGGGACTTTTTTTCCACCCGGTTTAACTAAACTGTTTTTTACTGCCATTTTAATTTCCCTCCGTTTTAATCGTCTCAAATTTAATACCGTTATCTACCATAAATTTACGTAAGTTTTTAATCTGATTATATGTTCCAATTACACGAAATGCACATGTTCCCAACTGTTCTTTAGGCTGCTGGGATTGCGATGCTGAAACAGTCTGAACAACTTCCTGCTGTACTGGTTGCGTTTTTTTCTGTTCAAGAACTTTCTTCTGCATTTCTTCTTCACGCTGAAGCTGTGCGGCATATACCAATGCCTGACTTGTACTATATGCCTTACAGTACTCGGTAATTACAGCGGATTTATACGGCTTGTCTGCATATTCGGTATTAAGCGTTTCAAGTTCCTTCTTGATACGGTCTATATTATCCTCAATTTCCGCTTTCAGGGTATCAATTTTTGCTGTGGCATTGCCCCATTTAGGATTAAGAATCTTATCAAATTTAATGATATCAGCCATATCTCCTATGTAATTATCAAAGCAAGATTTCAGTTCGTCATATTTTTCTTGCTTCTTTATGTTTTCAAATTCTTTTATTTGATTATCAATTGCAACAACAGGGGCTTTGACTAACATAACAAGTTCTTTGCATTTAGCTTCAAAATCGTTATACGGTTCAAGGCAACGTCTTTTGACTTCTTTTCGTTCACTTTCAATGGCTGCTATTAATTTATTTAAATTTGCTTTATCAGCTTTTGCCGACTTAATGCTGTTTTCTGAAACCACTAAATTATTGTAATATTTTAGTCTTTCAGTCATCTCGGCTTTTAGTTCACTATAGTTAAATTCTATAACAGACGGCAAAGTGTTCAAGTCCGTTTGTAATTTAAAGTCCATTGTTTCCCTCCTAAATCTCCGGCAAAATCAACGCCGGTTTTGTTTTATTTTGTACATGCTCCCAAAACTTAATTTCAGCTTCGAGGAGTGTTTTTATATCCTCTTGCACTTCATTACGGTCAATGAAATAATGTCTGGTTGCGGTGCATATATCATTATTTTTAAAATACCTGATATGTGCTTTTAGTACTGCAAAATTCCAGCCTGTAGCAAGCATCTGATGCAATACCTGTATGTAATAATTTTGCGGAACTCCACCGTCCCATTCGTCCCATTGAGAAGAATTCTGAATTGTTGTAGTCTTGATTTCGAGAATTCCCTTTTTGCCTGATTCAGCAGTCAGTTCGCCGTCCAGAGTTGCAAAGATAAACGGGTATTTGTCATTTGCATACATTCTGTATTCATGATATTCAATATCATATTGGGGAAAATCAAGTCTGAAAAGTTCTCTTAAATGGATTTCTGCATTCTTTCCGTATGCAACAGCAGGCTTATTTGAAATATCCTTCGGCTTGAAAACACCTGTTTTTTCCTGCCATAACTGCACGTTTGTCTTGTACTTATTCATTCCCAGAACACACGCCGCGTCACTTCCGCCAATACCTGCACAACGTGCTGATAACCATTCATCATGGGTTTTAGGATCTGCAAGTATCATGAGTCTTTACCGCTTTCCAAATCTCTCATAAAATCGCAATCCGGTTCCGGCTTGTCCGGATTTTTATAACAGGTTCTGCATGCTTCAATATCACACTCGCAAGGACTGTCATAATCGTAAATGCAGCTCATCTTATAACTCCTTTTCTCTTTAACACTTTATATGATTCGTCTGACAGATGTACTTTTATAATTTTTTCACCTATACCGTCATTTACAAACTGTTCCGCATCGTCCTCATTTTCGTAAAAAATCGAACTGTATATGACATCATTAAAATATGCTATTCCATATACTGTATGGGTTTTCCCTGTGTACATTTTATTTTTCCTCCTCATCATTTTCAGAATAAAGCATTGATATAAATTCAATTTCTTCATTATCACATAATTCCGCTTTTTGACATTAAATATCCAACCCCAGACTAGTATCAATATTGCTTTCGTCTTCAATATCAAGGATAACCGGAGTTTTGTTGTAGTACAGATTAAGGAGCAATGATTGAAATTTGTTATATGAAGTAATTTTCAATACATCTTTTACACTTGAACCTTCAAAATAAACCAGACCTATATATCCCACTCCGTTTTCATTATATTTTTTATGTACCCTGAATCCAAAATCACAGGTATAAATATCTTTTCTATTGACGGGATAAATTGAACTATTAGTCGGCTTTTCTTTAGATACACTGCATTCGAGCCAATAATCCTTATCATCTTCCATGCTTGCATAAAACTCGTTGTTAAGCTCATACCGCTCATCTTCTTCTAAATCGCCAATAAGCCATTCACGGTATGATTTAAAGATTTCTGAAAGCTTAATACTTTCACGTTTCTGCATAAAAATTTTCTCAAAGGTATTTGAAATCTTATTTGCAATATCTTCTTTTAGATATTCCTCAGTAATTTGCTTAACTTTTTCACAAATAAACGAATTATATGCCGTAAAATCCATAGCATCAAGACAAGGTGAAATCTGACTTTCTATTTTTTCTTTGATTTTTTTCTGCACATCATATCCGTTTAGAGCCGATGTTACCGAATCAAGAATTAACTTTTGAAGTTTTTCTTCAATATGATTCTTAATGTCTCCGTTTTTCTCCATTTCTGTAATTTTTGCCTGCGCTATTTTATTTATATCAATACTCATTTTTTCCTCCTTGACATTTAAATTTATATTTGTCCGCCCCACTGATCAGCCATCGCACGAGCTATACCGGGGAATGTTTTAGAACGGGTCTTTGCATCACGAAATTTGGTTCCGGATTGATTTCTAGGTTTTCCATGGCTATTTTTTGAACCTCCTGAAACCCATGAAATTATATTTTCTTTAACAATTTCTGTAGGCTTGATAGGAGGTAAATTTTTCAGCCAAAGACAAGTTTTTTTACTAAACGGGTGACCATGTTCAAAAGGTTGAATAATTTGAGTATATTTTGGTAATTCAAAAATACCGCTTGGTATAGGATTTTCAACGCAAATTTTATCACAGTCAGCATTGTAAAAGTTCATAAAAAATCTTTTAGCCTTTAAACCGTTTTTTAATCGTGCCGCATCAATTAATCCTTTTTGAGGGTAAAGCCGTGCAGCTCCTGCATTACTTAAATACGTGCATGGTGGATGGGCTATCAGTAAATCCCATTTTTCGTCAATAGTATGTATTTTTCCATCGCAGGTTTCAAAGCTGCATCTGCCGTTTATATATTTCAGAGCGTCATCTTTTATATGCCATTCAGGGTGTCCGCCTGAACATTCTATGATATCGCAGCTGAACGCTTCATGTCCCAGTTCTCTGAATGCCTTGCACACTGCCTGCGATTCCTCACATGCTATCAAAACTTTCACTTGACATTTTGCTCCTTTTATGTTATTTTATATTTGTGTAATTTTTTTATTGCCTGTCCCTGTTGCCTCAGGGCAGGCGGTTTTTTATTTATATATGTAGTCATATCAAATCTTCCCTTAAAACATTCTGTTTCTTATTGATATATGTATAGTCTCTAATCATATTATCAATAATCGCACGGTCATTAATTGCCTTAGTTCTCCCCATGGGTCGGGACTGTAATTTGTCTTGCATTGCCGTGTTTTTATGTTATATTCCGTCTGCTTCATTTCTGTCCTCCTTGGTTTTGTAATTGAGAATTACTTTCTTCTGTACAATCTTCATCCGGCCATTTACCAATACAATCAACAACATTTTTATAATATTTTATTAGTCCCTGCTCCAATTGCTTATGCCGTATTTGCCTTTCGGAATCAGTAATATCTGCAAAATGAACCTCAACTATTGCATTTTCGCTTTCATATTTAATCATATTTATCACCTCTTTATATCCTACTCAGCACCACTTGTACTTGTTTCCTAATTAAGATAATTTACTTTTTTAGAAAAGTACCTAACTGGCTGCATCAAAAATCTTAGAAAATAATTCACCTATGTACATTTTTAATTTCTCCTATGCCGACTAAGTTTCGTTTTATTGACATATTTCACCAATTGAATTATAATAAAAATAATATATAGAAAAAGGTGGGGAAATAATAATGGTTTACTTTATTACATATGACCTTAATAACCCTGGTCAAAACTATGATGATGTAATTAATGCTATCAAAGAAGCTTCGACGGCTTGGTGTTCCTATTGGAAATCGTCGTACTTGATAAAAATCAACTATTCAAGTGCGGACGATATTCAAGCAAAAATCAAGCCTTATCTTGATTCAAACGATAGATTATTAGTCATAGAAGTTGTAAATAATAAACAAGGCTGGCTGAACAAAAAACAATGGGATTTTATTAATAATTCAATTTTTGGATAATGAATCTTCTTGGGATTGACTGTGTTCAAAAGGATAGCCACTACTATCACACGGAACGAATGATGATTTAGAATCTTGCTGACCTTGTAATGCAACTATAAGGTCGGCTATTTCTTTAGGTTCTGTTTCAATGGTTATTTTCATATCTTTCACCTCCTTTACGCTGACTTGGTTTCGGTTGATTCTCTAAACTCCATTACTTCATATTGACATTTATTTTCTTAAAAAGAAGAATCAACTGTTGAAACTACTGCTGAAATAACAACCGAGGCTGTTACTAATGTTGAAATCTTTAAGAGCGAAAGTATCACCGCTCCGTTTACCGAACTTAATACAATTTTAAAAAATACGATTAAAAGTTATAATAATCCCAACTTAGCTTTTAATGTTGTTGAAGTAGGTACTGAAACACCTATCTACACAGTGGAAAATGGAGAAACTACGTATAGCATTTTCGACTAAAAATTACAATTACAAAAATCTATAGTAAAATACAATGATCCTCCCCGACTCGGTCGGGGGAATTTTTTATATTCTAAGTTGAAAAACAGAAGAATAATGATTGACATATTTTAATATATAATATATAATTATAGGTGAAAGGAGTTGTTTTATATGAGTACTAGAGAATATGTAAACCATATCCTTGATGGATTAAGTGAAGAACAGTTGCAAGGATTAGCAATGCTTCTAAACGGCTTTAGTAATTCTAGTGATATACCTAATAATGAAACTCTAACAGTTATGAACGATGTTAATAATAACAAAAATCTTAGCAGGGAATTCCATTCAGTTGCTGAACTAATGGAGGATTTAAATGCTGACGATTAGATACCATAATTCCTTTAAAAAAGATTATAAAAAAATATTAAAACGCCATTTAAATATTCACGATATGGAAACTGTAATCGATATGCTTGCAAATGAACAACCTCTTCCAGAAAAGTACAAAGACCATGCACTAACAGGTGATTGGAAAGGTTTTAGAGAATGTCACATTCAACCTGACTGGCTATTGATTTACAAAATTCAAAATGATTCACTTATCCTGACATTGTCTAGAACCGGTTCACACAGTGATTTGTTTTAAGCCTCGTACTAATTGCATATGCTTAAGACCTCCCCTCTCACGAGGGGAATTTTATTAATTAAAATGCAAATCATAGCAACACGGCCTTTCATCAAATTCGGTTAAAACGTGATGGTGGAAATCATGATATATATACCAATGGTGCAAAAAACGAACCAATCCCACGACACAGGGAAATCAATGAAAAACTTGCACAAGCAATCATTAAAAAACACGGACTGAAATAGTCCGTGTATTCCCACAAAAATATTATAAGGAGTTGTTTTTATGAAAGAAGTATATCCAGTTATTCTAACCCCTGATAATAAAATGTTTCTTGTCAATGTACCAGATTTTGATATAATGACACAGGGAACAGACCTTGCCAATGCACTGGAAATGGCGAGAGATGCCATTTGTATTACTGCTGTTGATATGCAAGACGAAAATAAAACACTTCCCATGCCTTCTGCTATTTCATCAATAAACGCTGAGGGAGATTCAATTGTAACGCTTGTCGATGTTGATTTAGATGCATATAGACGAATGCTAGACAACAGAACCGTCAAGAAAAATTGTACTATTCCAAGCTGGTTGAACGTAAAAGCAGAGGAAGCCGGAATTAATTTTTCTGCTGTTCTTCGTGAAGCCCTTGAAAATCGTCTTAATATCAGGTGAAAATAAGATTCCTCGGTCAATACCGGGGAATTCTTATAAAAATAACGCCCTGCAAATATACAGAGCGTTATAAAAAACACAATCAATAATAAAATAAGGAGGAATTTATGCAAAAATATCTAATGTACCTAAGAAAATCAAGAGCCGACGGAGAACATGAAACCATTGAAGAAATATTGGTAAGGCACGAGAAAATCTTGCAGGAATACGCTGAAAAAAATATCGGAAAAGCTGTTCCAGAAGAAGATATATTTAGAGAAATTGTATCTGGTGAAACAATTAAAGACCGTCCCTTAATGAATAAACTACTTAAATGTATTCAAAACGAACAAATTACCGGTGTATTGGTTATAGAACCGCAAAGACTCAGCAGAGGCGACTTACACGACTGCGGTACTATAATAAGAGCTTTTCAATATACAAACACACTGGTTTATACACCTACTAAAACATATGACTTATCGGAAAAATATGACCGTAAGTTTTTTGAAATGGAATTAATGAGAGGTAATGACTATCTCGAATACGTCAAAGAAATTCTTATGAGAGGACGCCTTGCATCTGTCAGCGATGGAAATTATATAGGTTCTATTCCTCCTTTTGGGTACTCAAAAGAAAAAATTGATAAAAACTATGTTCTCGTTGAAAATGACGAATCAAACGTTGTAAGATTGATTTTCGATTTGTTTGTAAATCAAAATATGGGTACATCAAAAATAGCAAATCATTTAAATTCTATTGGCATTAAACCCAGAAAAAATAATTATTGGTCAGATTCCACTATTAGGGATATTTTAAGAAATCCCGTATATATCGGTAAAATACGCTGGAACTGGCGCAAAACAGTAAAAACATACAAAGACGGCGAAATAGTATGTTCCCGTCCAAAATCCACTCCAGATTCATGGATAATTATTGACGGAAAACACAACGGACTTATTTCAGAAGAAGTTTTTAATGCAGCTCAAAAGCGTTTCGGACAAAATCCAAGAGTAAAGAAAGAATATGAAATCGTTAACCCGTTTGCAGGACTTGTAAAATGTGAATGTGGTAAATCTATGGTTTATAAAAAATTTAATAAATCGTCACCGAGAATTATATGTCCCAATCAGCCAAGATGTGAAAATAGATCGGTATTGTATAGCGAATTTGAAAGTGAAGTTATCATAGCACTGAAAAAATATATTAATGACTTTAAAATAAAAATTTCAAACGGCGATAATCAATCTGAATCAATACAAAACGGCATTCTCGAAAGTCTGACCAAAGAACTTAAAACTATAGAAAATCAGCAGGATAAATTATATGAATTGCTGGAACAAGGAATTTATACTAATGCCATTTTTATAAAGCGTAATACAGCATTAGCTGAAAAACGCAAAAAAATCACATCAGAAATTGAAAATCTAAAAACATCAATTCCTAATTCTATTAATTATGAAGAAAAAATAGTTCAATTGTCAAATGCCTTAAATACTCTCCAAAATCCAGATATACACCCAAAAATTAAAAATGAGTTTCTTAAAGTTATAATTAATAATATTTATTATACACGCAAAAATGATAACCGAACAAGAAATGATGATTCCCCTTTTACTATCAAAATCATTCTTAATCTTTAATTCCATCATCAATGTGCTAATTCTTCTGTACCCACAGAAGCATCGGAAATGTTCCAAATCAAACCGAACTTTGCGGCGTTATAATTAGAGTTAAAACACTTTTAATAACTGCTGCAATAGGAGCACATCAATCTTCTATTGCTTTTTCAATAACGGAAACCAATTCACTTACAGTACCGGCAGAATGAATAAGATTTAAATAATCATCTAGATTTATACCTAAATCTTCCTCTATACGCAAAGTTAATTTTAATAAATTTAGTGAATCTATACCTGAAGTTCTATCCAATTTGGTTTCATACGTAACAATAACAGATATGTTTTCTTCATCAAAAATTTGTTTTACATTTTTTGCAACTATATCATATATATTATTATTCATCTTTTTGCTCCTTTTTATAAGCATTTTTAATCTCATCAGGCCAATTATTTATATCTATACCAAATTGACTTATAAACGCTATTACCCATCTTTCTAATCCAAATCCAATACAACCTGTAACTGTATTATCTATATTTGCAATTTTGATATTAAAAGGTGACGTAAAAGCTGATCCATGTAAATTAAACGAAGCCACAGAGATTTCATGTTCATTAGAACAATTCAATCTAATTTCATACTTCAATTCTTCTGATTTCTGAATCTTTTTAAATTTTTGCATTTTAGGTATTATAAATGGATCAAATGCAACACAAACTTTCGCACACATTTTCCATTGTTTCAGTAAAATAATCACTGTATCTAAAATTCTTTTTCTTATATTCGAAACAAAATCAGCAGAACCAATCATAACAATTTCTCTTACATGATAACCCATTAATCTACCAATCTCTGAATAATTGAATCTTCCTTCATTTCGAAATACATTCTGATTAAAAGTAACTACTGAATTTGTATCTAAAGTCATATTTTCATATTCTAAATATGTATGAAAACAAGCTGACGGCGATAACGCATGTATAGGATCTTTCAACACTGATGACCAGTTATAAGCATCAATATTTTTATCCAAATTTTCAAGATTACTCATATCTTCAAACGTGCTGCAACAAAACATTGCATATTGCGGAGAATGCTTTAAATATCCCGTTTTCTTATATGCATCTACCGGAAGCAACGTTGGATATACCTTACAGTGTGCATTATGCTCCATTGCAATACGTTCAAATTTTTCGTCAAAAAATCTAAATAAAAATTCTGCTGCTCCACTTAATGCGATATTACCGCAACCAAAGTCATGAAAACACTGTTTGTATTTATTAAAAACATCATTATAATGCCTGGTACTATCATTATAATGATAAATTATTTTATCTTTATCCGGCAATATAAACTTTTCTGCATATAATTTCAAATCATGCTCAACTTGGTTTTCATCTGCATTATCTGAAACTTTTACAATTAAAGTACTGTTCTTTACACTAAAATCTAATATTACCTCAGAAACAAAACCTATATTTTTAATAAACTCTTTTTTATCTATGTTTTTTGTCAATTCAATTTTAATAATTTTCAAGGACACTTCCCCTTCTCAATTGTTATCAAAAACTCCTTAGCTTTCCAAACTCAAATATTTCACCAATGCTTCATGTAGTTCACCTTCAACGGCAATAACATTTTCAATAACCGGAATATATTTTTTCCCCATAATAACCGCACCTTGTAAGTAATCTTTATATAAAATCTTATATAGTAAATCCCAATGCTTTATTGATTCTTTTAATGATTTTATTAATTTTAACGCATTGTTATTATTATTTTGCTCCAAGTAATATCTTTGTAAATTTCTTCGACCTTTTATATTCCACAACTTCCAATTGAAATATGTAATCATATCTCTGTCTTCTGATGGAGCCAGGGCATCAAAGCGCAGTTTTTCCGTTTCAAACAATTCAATCAATTTTATCAGAGCATTCCGTCCAAAATATTCAATAAAGTTACCATAATAAACTTCATTCTTAAAATAGTTATCTTTTGAATTAATCAGTGCTTCTTGTGGATGCTTAGTATAATAATCAATAACATTCTTATTAAACTTAAATGTAAGTACATCGCAATAATCTTTAGTTGCCTCATAAAAAAACTTCTTTGCAATAATTCCGATCCCTCTATTTTTTTCATAAGCAACATATTGCTTATATGATATTACACTAGGATTATCAACATAAAAGAAATTCTCCTCATCCTCACCAACGATAATAAAAACATGTCCTGTTCGGCTTATATTTAATTTATAATTAATATCATAAAAAGCAGAAAAAGGAAATCTCTCTATAATCGTTGCAATAGCCGGAATGTCCCCTGTTTTCAAAACACTCGACACCGTTTCTACTGTATTTTGATTCGTTTGCGAATTGCTATTAATAGAGAAAACTTCCCTATCAAACATGTTTTCAACTGTTTCAAAAGAAATCAAATCATTATTTGAATCAACAATCAATTTTACTGTAGTTTCATTTAAAAATGCTTTATAATCATCCCGCCGCAAACCATATTTACTCTTTAAAACCAGATATGCAGCTTGCACTAAACAATCTCCAAGAGAATCTACAATATCATCCATCATATTATTTGAATTTAAATAATAGCGTTTAGTTAAAAAATTCTCCATAATACACCTACCTACTTAAGATTTCATTAATCGCATTCATTATTACTAAATCATTATATATACTATTCCAAAATTCAAAAACCATATCCTGAAACACAAGATACCTTACATAATTCGAACATAAATCTAGCTTTTTGGGGAATAATGCGTAGTTAATAATCAGCATTCTAAATATAACTCGTAAATAAAATTCCTAGAATATTCAGCAAATAAGCCGATTACCCTATTAGCTAAAAAATATTTATCATTTTTATAATCATAATCCTATAAATTATTTTTGTATTTTTATTATACAAAATAATTATATAAAAATCAATACTTTTACCCTGAATGCCAAAATAACGCCTTGAATGCCAAAAAAAGACAAAAACAAATAACCGCAAAAGTAATAATACTTTTGCGGGCTAATTCATATTAAAAACAAACTGTCAACATACCTTTTATGTTGACAGTTTTTATATTTGATATGTACCTCTTCAATTATTTGTCTGCACTGCCCTCACTGTCACTCGGCTTTGACCACTAAGAGTGCATGTAAATAATGTCAAGTCCCAATTATTCTCTGAACCAAGCTCCATTGCTTCAACGTCTCTGCCATCGACAGTTTCAGTCTGAACAGTTTCATACTCATATACAATTCCTTTACCATCTGTAAAAATAATAGTATCTCCACTTCCAAGCTCTTGTAGTCTGCCAAAATGGGAACGATAATTGTGCGCTGCAATTATAAGATTTCCTTTAAAAGCTGATCCTGAGTAGCGACATGGAGAAATATCCAAATTATCATAGCTCCATTCACTGAGTACAGGAAGCTCCAATTGAAGGGACGGAATATAAATTACTCCTGCATAGATCCTTCCATTTACCTCTATAAAGTTATCCTGATCAGGTTCATCATCTTCATACTCTTTGAATAAATCATTATTTGATAAGTTTCCGTCATCACTAGAAATTTGCGGCATTTCTAATTTTAATTCTGCAAGAAGCTCCTGAGATGCTTTTCCGCCTTGACTGTCTTTATTTAAATTGTACAAAACAAGGGACAACGCCGCTAAAAGCAACGCTGCCCCAATCATAATGCACAAGCGTCCATGCATTTTTTTCATTAGTTATCCCTCTTGTTTCCTGATTTTAAACGTGCTCCTACAGTTATGAATATCACTCCTCCACATGCCATAACAGGAACCGGCCACCAAAGCTGTCCGGTTTGCGGAAGCTTTGTATTAGTGTTACTTGTAACATTCGAATAACCGTTTGAAGGATTTGTAGTTATAACTGTCGGTCTTGTAGACCCACCAGAAGCTACTGTAGTTGAAACAGTAGTTTGATTAGGTGTTTTCTCACTGTAAGTATTCACAATCGCAAACTGTTTTTCATTTGAACTATAAACCACCGTATAATTTTCAGGAACTTTAACTTCCTTTACACGCCAATCAATGTCTGATTCTGCCATCCACAGATAAGTCCAATCATTAGACTCATCAAGAGTCACAGTTTCATATAACTTTTCATCACCATAAATTTCAACACTAATTGAAGCCGTCCTATTTTCAAGAGCGTTTTCATCATTTTCCCAAATCTTTTTTACAGCATATTTTGAATTTTCCCCTGAAGCGGTCTTTGTTGATAACTTTGGATAAGCGTCCAAATCAACATTTTTACCATCTTCAGATTTCATAATTTCAATCAAAATTGCTGACGGCATATAAATTGTATCCCCAACTTGAATATTTTTACCGCACACCATATACAATCCCGAATTCAGATTATCAAATCTTAATAAACCGTCTTTTCCGGTTTCACCCTGATCCAAAGCCGGTATTTTATCAAGGACTGCATAATTTTCCAAAGTTTTCGCCGCCTCAGTAACAGCTGACGAGGACATATCCTCTAATGAAACAGGATACTTAGCAAAATCCCCCTCAAGAACAAAATTGCCTCCCTTACGTGAACCGACTCGATATAAGTCCCAATGCATACCAGTGAGGGTTACCTTTTCAGTTTTACAAATAAGTGTCAAACTGTTAGCGGCTGAATCTGCTGAAACACTCAGCATTAATCCTGCCATCAACCATAATATTACCCCAACAAAACATAACGCAGCTCCAAAATTCCTGCAAATTTTCATATGCATATATTAATCACCCTCCTCCTTTTGACTTGGAAGCCTATATAATGTATTTCTATTTATAATAGATTTTTTCTTTTTTAATTTTCCGCCGAAAATCCAGAAAATCAATAAAATGATAATCAATGGTGCAGCAATAACCGGAACAACAAGCATAGGATCTACCTGAACTGCATCGGAAGTAAGTTTAAAATTCTGACTATAAACTGTATCTATTCTGTGAGAACGAAGCAGTAATCTGTGAGTATTAATACCATAGGGAGTACATGTCATAAGCGTTATATAATCTCCCCCTGGAATAATAGCAAGTTTTTCCATTTCATTTGGTTTAACAATAAAAAT
>OLGH01002689.1_pt1 | contig 13578 bp, 9 predicted proteins | sample 1604851 | NCBI WGS metagenome assembly OLGH01 (sample SAMEA3888894, study PRJEB22519) | human gut metagenome | biome: human gut; feature: human-associated habitat; material: faeces | place: Denmark | collected 2010 | reverse complement strand
CACTACGTTTGGCACAAGCCCTCTCGTCTTATACTCGTCTCCCTTTCGTAGATGCCTTACGAGGCAGAGAGCATGAATCACAGTACGAGGCAAAGCGGAGAGGACGTTTACTCTCTGGTCGAGATATGGGATTCTATCAGATACGAGAACTGCCCTCTGACCGCACTCCCTGCCTTATCGACAATGTGGTAGATACAGGAACCACAGCGAAAGCAGCTGCCGAAGCTTTGGGCAATACCATGATAATATCATTCGCCATGAGTGATGCCCTTCTACAAAGAGAAAAGCATATAGGATTCAAACGCTAAGACATAACACGATGCCAAGACCAAAGAAAAGAAAACAGCAAACGCTCCAACCAGCTATCGTCTATCAATGTAAGGACTGTGCCAACAGCTATGACTGGCATAGCAAAGCTTTGGATGGCCATCTTATCCTATGTCGTTGCAAGTATAAACAGCAAGGAGGTCGGTATTGCATCTTTCTGAAAGACCCACAGTGTGAGCACTTCATCAAGCGTTCTGGAGGATAGGATGGCTAATATTCATATATCCAAGACATATCATCGTATGGACACCACTTGCTAAACAGTGTCTCGATGTAGAGAACCAACACAAACTGATGCAAAGACATCGACTTTGCGAACTTTAGCTTCTTACCTTTCAGTTTCTTGATTACTTCCTGCGCTTGTTCTGCCCACACATCCATATTGATATGGTTGGTGCAGAACATCATTTCTCCATGCCAGAACTTCCCCTTGATGTCGTTCTCCCATTCTTTAGGACAGGATAGTTCTCCATGATAGTATTTGCACAGAGAAGCATATTCTTGCAGTAAAGCAGGTTGTCTATGTACGCCGCCCTCTTCTTGGACATTGGTCTCAGAAGATTTGCTGTTCCCTTTCAGAATGATTTTGCTGATGACCGACCCTCTAAAATACCTATATACAACTTCCCTAAGATAGACTGTATAGGGTTGAATCTTTACTTCATCAACCAGACGGCGAATATCATCTAATACTATACCTTCACTCTTAATTCTTCCCAAAGTTACATGAAGATAAAAGTCTGAATATATTGCAGAACCGGTATTGATGATTTCTTCTCGGATTTTCTTGTTTAGCGATAGTAACTCTTCGGGGATATTGCTTGCAGCGAGATGAATGATGTGCATTCCCGAATGTGTAGTGAACACGCCAAACCTATCAAAAGTAATTTCTATCGGTGGAATATTAGCAAAGTATTTGCAAGTGATGTGTCTTATATCATCAACACAATGTGTCTCATCTATAAAGGCCATTGTTATATGATAATAACCAGGCTGCCAATGAATAGGCAAACCGTCTAATTGATGTCTGAGTCTATCAAAACAATCTGTCTGATAGGCAAACGGCACCTTGATTTCAATATAGCTTTTTTTCTCCATGTACGATAAGCATAAAGGTCCAGAGTGCAAAAATACTATCAATTTGTGAAATCTATCTGCACAGAAAAGGAGACCGTGTTTTTTATTCTGTGACCGTTATTCTGTGCCTTACGTCCACAAAATTACATAAAATCACAGATAAATTGATAGAAAAATCAATTTTTTTGCAGGCAAAATGAATTTTTCGTACCTAAATCACTGGTTTTCTCAGCAAAAAAATGTAATTTTGCAACATACAAATATAATTAGAGGTAACATGGAAACAAAGCCCTTAAACAGAATCAAGGTAGTCATGGCAGAGCGTATGGTCTCCAATAAAGAATTAAGCGAGATGTTACACAAGGACACTGCTACAATATCAAGATGGGTAACAAACACCTCGCAGCCCAATCTGGAGAGCCTTATTGAGATAGCCAAGGCCTTAAAATGCGATGTTGGCGAACTGGTTAGAATGGATGATTCCACCATCCTGAAAAACCAGCCATAACTCTAAACACAAAGTCATATATGCCAGTAAATAAGAATGCGCTATTGCGTTATAGAATTTTAGACAGATGTTTCAGTGACCGCCATCACTATTATGACATCGATGAGCTTCTTGACAAAGTCAATGAGGCTTTCCTTGATATATATGGAAAGACCGTCAGCCTTCGTCAAATACGGGCTGATATATCCTACATGAAAGATAGAGTGTTTTATGATGCCCCCATCGAAGCCATTCCTTATGATGGAAAGAAATGCTACTATCGCTATTCCGACCCCGACTTTTCCATTTTTAACAGTGATTTGAGTAACGAGGAAGTCGAGAAACTTCGTACTACCATTGAGATGCTCGGTCGTTTCAGAGGCATCCCTGGTAACGCATGGCTGGAAGAAGTGATTTCAAATCTGGAATACCGATTTGGTGTTAAGGCGAACAAGGGTGACTATATCGCTTTTGACCAAAATGAGCAGTTAAAGGGATTGGAACATTTAACCACAATCATTGATGCAACTGTAAATCACCAGCCCCTATTAATCGAGTATCGTAGCTACAAGGGAAACGAGAAGACTGTGACCATACATCCATACCATGTCAAGGAGTTCAACAACCGTTGGTTTTTGTTTGGATTGGAACAATCCACTCACGGTGACAGAATAGCGAACCGCGCATTGGACAGAATAGTGAAACTGTCACTTTCAGACTCAGCTTTCATCCCAAATACCACCATCAATTTCAAGACCTATTTTGACGATGTGATAGGCGTGACTGTTCCAGAGAATACGGAAGTTGAGCACATCGTGCTGAAATTCGAAAAAGACAGATTCCCGTATATAGTTTCCAAACCTATTCATCAGAGCCAGAGAATTATCTCTGAAGATGAATGTGTATTGCAGATTGATGTTCGCCCAAACAATGAATTGTATTCTTGCATTTTTTCTTTCTTCCCGCAAGTTGAAGTTCTTCAACCGAAGTGGTTACGAGAAGATTTTCAGAAAAAAATCTCTGAAAATTTGAAGAAATATTTTTCTGTGCAAAAAGATTGCATAGGAAATGACGAACTTTGCAGCGATAATTGATTGTATAACTTGTAAAATCTGTCAGAGAATGAAGAATCCTATGATTGAGAACAAAGCAAATGGTTTCCAGGAATTGGTTTGGGAATATCTTTCTGCAACTCGTATGTTTCAACCTAATACAAATGATTCGCTGAAGATGTTCGGCGCATTATTGTATCTGGCTAAAATAGGGAATCTCTATCAGGATTTTAATGTACAGAGTAACGACCCTACTGTATTGCTATATATGGATAAAGCCTATATTGACACCTTTTCTGTCAATATGAGTACTTCATGGGAAGAAAAAGGAATATTGAATGTTGGCATTTGTTCCAGATTGTCGAATGATGATAATGCTTATGCTACAGTATCAAAGTATGCAAAAGACCTACGCAAAATAAGCGATCCCATCTATATTTTCTCATTAGCAGAGAAATTGATTAAGTGGAATCTGAGTCCAAATGACTACTTGGAAATATTCGACTTTGCCGTTCAACAATATACGGCAAGTATGGGTAAAGCTTATGGTGAGTTTTCACAGCCCAAAGAAATGACTAAATTGGTAGCAACTCTCATTAGCTCTACGTGTGATTCTATATTTAATCCATTTGCAGGTACACTTTCATACGCAACTGGTATAACACATTATACAAAGTTTGACGCTATCGAACTCAATCCTGTCATGTGGGAGTTGGGATCAATAAGAGCTGCTTTGTCTGAATGCGATGGCCTGATTTCATTAAAACAAGGTGATGTTGCAAATTGGCCTTCTACTAAATACGATGCTATTGTGTCAACTCCACCATTCAGGGTGAAGATGGAAATGGTAGGATCAATATTTAATCGTACAGAGTTTTCTGATACGGTAGCTTTGCGACGTTTTGAGTTATCGACCACTGAGAAAGGAGAACTTTTCACCTATGTTCCATTGTCTGTGCTTTTTTCTTCAAGTGAAGAGGATTTGCGTCACGAACTCACTTCCAAGGGTTACATTGACACAATCATTACTTTGCCCTCGGGTATATTGCCTCATACGAGCATACCGACAGCATTGATAATCTTGCGTAAAAGCCACTCTGCTGATTTGCCAATTCGCATGACGGATGGTAGCTCATTGTTTACAGAAGTGGGCAAAAAGCGCATCTTGGATGTTGAAGCTATTTTGTCTGCATTAGACGACGCTTCCAAAACATTACAAGTCTCTATTGACCAAATTAAAGATAATCAGTGGTCTTGGGATGTTAATGTGTACAGGGTATCTTTGGAACAACAGCATCCAGAAGGATATGTGCGAAAAAAATTAGGAGATATTGTAAGTACCCCTGATCTCGAACGTAATTTTGAAGACAGCAAAGGACCAGTTGTGAAAATTTCAAACCTTTCTGATTCTCCATACGACTATACCAAATCTCCTATTGACTTTCCTGTCGTAGAAGATTTAAGGAATACAGTTAAATGCTGTGAGCCTGTTCTTTTGCTATCAACAATTAGGGCACTAAAACCCACTTTTTGTGATGCTTCTAAAAAGAATCCGATATTTGTAAGCAAAAATGTAGCTGCTTTTAGGCTGTGCGACCTCAATATTGACCAAGGTTATCTCTGTTGTGAATTATCGGATGCACAAATTACGCCAGCAGGTGTTGTCATACCAAATTTCACCCGCAATTCAATTTTGCGAATGAACATATATTTACCTCCTACAGTAGAAGAGCAGAGGAAATTGTTTCATGCAAGAAAAAAGGAGGCTAAATTAGCGCAAGCAAAAGAGCTGGGACTACAGGAAATCATTGACAGTATGAAAGCAGAATATATCAATATAATCCGCACTCGTAAGCATGACATGCGTCCATACGTGCGAGAGTTGGGTTCTGTAGAACGAATCATGAGGCACTATGTTCTGCAAAGAGAAGACATAGAGGACTTTACAGAGAAAATGACCTCCATGTTAGACCAGTATCATATTGCATTGGCCAAACTCTCTGAACTCATTGACATTTTCAGTGAAGAAGACAAATTTGGCAAGCCAGAGTCATTTAATGTGGACAAGTTTCTCTTCGATTTAGAAATCAACAATGATGAAGAGGTATCAGGTTATACCATCGAATATGACTGCGACGACAAAGCTCTTCAAGAATCTGGTTTACCTGTTCATAGATCATGGAGCAGGGTTATGTCTCTCATAAACGATTCTTTCACTAATGATTTCGCATCGTTCAAAGCAGAACTTAAACAGGATGATATAATTCCGCTTATCATCGATATTGCGCCATTAGATTTTGAAAGGATGGTACGTAACATAATAGAAAATGCACGCACTCATGGTTTTACAGATAAAAATCGTGATGATTATTTCATAGGCGTTGACTTAACTGTCAATGCTGAGAGAAAAATGTTCCAGATTGATTTCTCCAACAATGGAACGCCATTACCTAAAGGTATGGATAAGAACCGATACGGTTTGTTAGGCGAAAAAGCAGGCATTACGGGTGGCTCTGGTCGAGGTGGATATGTGGTCAAATCAATTGTTGAACACTATCAAGGAGATTATGATGTCTTCATGGACGGAGATTATACTGTTGTAAGAATACTTTTACCTATCTCGAATAAATATGTCGAAGAATAAGTATAAGATACTTTGGATAGATGATGAGTGGGACAAGATGACCACTTTTCAGCTTGAGTGTAAGGAACTATATGGCCTTTACTTAGAACCATACCGTACCAGAAAGGAAGGTATGGACGCATTTGAACGAAACATCGATGACTGGGATGCAGTTTTACTGGATGCCAAGATGTTCGATGAAAATGACAATGAAACTGCTTCATTAGCTGGTCTCGGAAAGGCAAAGCAAAGACTTGACGAGCTTTCTATTAGAAGAGCGATTCCTTATTTTATCTCTACAGGTCAGCCAGACTTGATCTCTGACAAAAACTTCAGGGATTTGTTCGGAGATTACTATGTCAAAGGCAATGATGATGTCAAGTTGGTCGATGACATGCTGAAAGCCATTGAAAACAGTGACAGCCAGCAGGTAAAGACAATCTATAAGGATGTTTTCTCTGGTTTGGATAAAATAGGTGTACGTCAATATGTAGAACCCATATTGATGGATATTCTATTGCCACTCCACTATCCAGCAAAAGACCCAAACTTTAAGCCAGTTTATCACTATAATCAGCTTAGGCAGCTATTAGAATATATGTTTAGGGCTTGCAATAAGGTCGGGCTTGTTCCAGACCAATGTATGTCTGACGGAAGAGTGAACCTTAATCAGTGTTCACTATATCTTGCAGGTAAAGACGCGGAGAAGTCTGGGGTACGATATGGGGAGAAAGGCGAAAGAATTGTTCCAGATTATGTTGAAAGCATAATTCGAGCAATTCTGGAGTTTGGAAACATCCATTCTCACACTGTCGAATTAGAAGAAGATGATTTGCAGAAAATAGAAGGGATTTTCAGAACAGCTCAGTCAAGATTCATCATCTTTGGCCTTACCCTTCAGATATGTGAGACTGTCATTTGGTTTTCCGAATATATACCAAAGCATGATGATAAAGAAGTGAACTTGCTACTATGCAATGAGCTTCAGCGTGAAGAATCTACCAGAAACGAGGAAGATGGTGCAAATAAGTATCTGAATCGTGAGTTTGTGCCAGTTAGAGACGAAGATGGTATATGGCATTGTGAAGAATGCTATGTTAAAATCACCTCATGGGAATCTGGTAAAATGGAGTTGACAGAAATCAGCCCCAATACAGATAAGAGAACAAATGCGAAATATCCGTATTTCGCTCGATACAAGAAAATATATAAATAAGATAATACAATTCTGATATGAGTATAGACGCAAAACAACAGCAGACAACGGTCAACGTTCAAGAGAAAGCTAACCTTATTTGGGCTATAGCTGATAAATTGGTGGGCGTGTATAAGCCCCACGAGTATGGTAATGTAATTCTACCAATGTGTGTCATCAAACGATTTGAAGACACACTGGCACCAACTCGTGAAAAGGTATTAGAGACCAATAAGGAACTGGACGAAAAGAAGATTGAAATGAAGCGAGGTTTCTTGGAACGTGCTGCCGGACAGAAGTTTTATAACCTGAGCCGTTTCACCTTTGAAACACTGTTGGCTGATGCTGATAATATTAAGGACAACTTCGAGTCATACCTGAACCATTTCTCCGAGAATGTCATTGACATCATTCACCGTATGGAGTTCCAGAAGGAGATTGATAAGATGGCCGATAATGGACTGCTCTATCTTGTCATTAAGGAGTTCTGCACCACGAAAGCATACCTCGGTGCCGACAAGGTCTCAAGCGTCGATATGGGTTACATATTTGAGGAACTTGTCCGCAAATTCTCTGAGAGCTACGACGAACAGGCCGGAGCACACTTTACAGCTCGTGACATCATTAACCTCATGGCTGAGTTGCTGATTGGTGATGATGAAGCAAGACTGGAAGAAGAAGGCATCATTGCTACAGACTACGATATGACAATGGGAACAAGTCAGATGTTGTCATGTTTGCACGACCGTTTCAAGCAGATTGACCCTGATGCTGAAATCACAAGCTATGGCCAGGAGTTGAACAACCAAACATTTGCCATTGCAAAAGCTGACACTCTAATTCGAGGAGGTAATGCCGACAATATGCGTCAAGGTGACACTTTAGGCGATGACCAGTTCTCTGGTTATAAGTTCGACTATATCATCTCCAATCCTCCATTCGGTATTGAATGGAAACCTTCTCGCCAGAAGGTAGAAGAAGAGTTCAAATTAGGTGGTGCAGGTAGATTTGAACCAGGATTACCAGCTATTGGTGATGGGCAGATGCTTTTCTTGCTAAATGGTGTCGCTAAGTTGAAGGATGAAGGTCGTATGGCTATCATTCAAAATGGTTCCTCATTATTCAAGGGCGATGCAGGTAGCGGTGAAAGTAACATACGTGGTTACTTGCTCGACCATGACTGGCTTGAAGCTATTGTACAGTTACCTACAGACCTATTCTACAACACAGGCATTGCGACCTACGTTTGGGTTGTTACAAAGAATAAGAGTGCTGAGCGTCAGGGCAAAGTACAGTTAATTGATGCCAGCCAATGCTCAGAGAAGCGTCGTAAACCTCTTGGTAACAAGCGTGTGGAAATTTCAGACTTCTGCCGTGACCTCATCATGAAAGCTTATCATGGGTTCAATGATTTTGTGTATAAAGCCACAACATCTGATGGTGAAGAAATACAAGTTGAAAGTCGTGTCAAGGAAAATGACGATTTTAAGTACCGTAAGGTTTTCATTGACCGTCCACTACGTCTTGTATTTGAGAATCTTGAAATGCCTGACAACAGTGTTAAATTATCAGATTCCGACCGTAATGTTTTGCAATCGTTCGTTGACGCTTATAGAGAACATTTCGATGGCCAGCGTATGATTGACCGTGACTTTTTCCAGAAGATAAAGAAGGGAGCATCTCTTAAAGCTACGAAGGCACAGGTTAAAAAGATTCGCCAATACCTTGGAATCAAAGATGAGACGGTTGAAGAGGTATATGATGACCCGTTCAATACAAGTGAACGTACTTACGTATGGGACACAGACCTTGCTGATTCTGAAATTATCCCTTGGAAAGAAGATCAAGCTGTGTACCTCGAAAAGAATGTTGCACCATACGCTCCAGACTATCATGTGGATGAAGAGAAAACACGTATAGGTTACGAGATACCTTTTACACGTGAGTTCTATCGCTATACTTCACTGAAGCCAAGCAGTGAGATCTTCCAAGTTTTGAAGGAACTTGAACAGAAAGAAAGTGAAATGATGGAGAGTCTTTTGCATTAAAAACAACAGTATGACAAGACAGTATAAAGATAGTGGCATAGAGTGGATTGGTCAGATTCCAATGGATTGGAAAATGCAACCACTTGCGATATATTTTGCGGAGAACAGCAAATCCAATTCTGATTTGGGGTCTGTTAATGCCTTGCAGTTCAAGTATGGTGAAATCATACAAAAACCGAATAACGGTAAGGAGTTAACAGACAAAGACCGTGAGTTGTTGGAGAAATATACTGTTGTTTCTCCTGATGATATTGTGGTAAACGGTCTCAATCTGAATTACGACCTGAAATCCTTACGTATCGCAAAGGTACGTGAAGATGGGATTATCACCTCTGCATACATTGTTCTTCGTCCGAGGAATGGAGCTAACGCTTCATTCTACAATTACTATCTCAAAGCATTAGACTTCCAGAAAATTTTTCACGGAATGGGTGTTGGCATTCGACTAACTTTGAGCTATGACGAACTACGCTCTATGCTATTAGCAGTTCCCTCTTTTGAAGAACAGCAGCGTATTGCAGACTACTTGGACAAGAAGTGTGCAGAGATTGATGGTCTTATTGAATTGCAGGAACAAATGATAGCACAGTTGACAGACTATAAGCAATCTGTTATCACTGAGGCTGTCACCAAAGGGCTTAATCCTAATGCTACGCTCGTTCCATCTGACGTCGACTGGATAGAACATATTCCGCTCGGATGGGAAATTAAGCCATTCAAAGAAATCTTCAGAACAGGAAAAGGTCTTTCATTTACAAAAGCAGATTTAGTAAATGAAGGTGTTCCTGTTATCAGCTATGGACAAGTTCATTCAAAACAGAATAGTGGAACTCGCATAGATGATGAACTAATCAGATTCGTTCCGAATAAAATTACCAACGGTGGAGATACATCAAAAGTCTATGTCGGTGATTTTATCTTCGCCGATACATCTGAAGACCTTGATGGATGTGGCAATTGTGTATATGTTGACAAGGAAATTGGATTATATGCAGGTTATCATTCTGTTGTCGCTCATAGCAAAAGGAAAAAGTCGAATTTATATCTTGCGTACTTGTTCCTAACCAACTGCTGGAGAAGTCAGATAAGATGCCGTGTTTCTGGAATTAAAGTTTTCAGTATTTCGCAATCAATTATCAAGCAAGCAACTATTATTCTTCCTCCTGTGGAAGAGCAAATTGCGATAGCTACATATCTTAATAAGAAATGCACAGAGATTGATAATCTAATTGCTGCCAAACAGCAGAAGATAGAAATGCTGAAGGATTATAAAAAAAGCCTTATCTTCGAGTGTGTTACAGGCAAAAAAGAGATTAACTGATTATGGATTGGAGCTTCTTGGATATATTCAAAAAGGCTGATTTTAACACGTTGATGTTTTCAATAGCCGTAACAGGCTGGATATTATTCTACATATATCCAGAAAACATCTATATGCTTACGGCTGCATTTTTGTGCTCAATCTATTCTGTTGCGCGGTTTGTAGTCTTTTTATTCAAATATTACAAAAGAAAGAGAATAATAAAGGCAAACAGAATACATGCAGAACAGCAGGAAAGAAAGAAAAGTCAAGAGAAAAGACTGCAAGCTCAATATGCTTATGACAGGTTAAGTAAAGAAAGTAAGGAACTATTTTCCAGTATTGTTAAAACTGCGACTAAAAGTAGTTATTCTGATATATATATGTTACAGGATATGAACTCATGTTTTGAAATTATATCAAAGTTAAGAACTATCTTACATAGAGATAGTGTGATAGAATCGTGGGTGAGTATAGATGAAAGATCCGAAAACATTTGCATATACATTGAATCTCCACTAAATGAAATAATAGAAACAACAAATAATTAGATAGAATGAACGAGCAAGACCTGAAGGAAAGAAACTTTGAAGCCGACATCGAGCAATGGCTTCTGACAGACGGTGGCTACACAAAAGGTGACCAAAAGACATACAATAAGGAGCGTGCCATAGATATGACAACGCTTATTAAGTTTATTGCTTTAACACAAGAGAAGCAATGGGACAGGTATGTTCGCAAGTATGGTGACAAGGCGGAAAATCGTCTTTATCAAGTATTCCAAGATAATGTTGTGCGTTACGGTCTCATATGGGTGTTACGTAACGGCATTGACGATATGGGAATAAAACTGAAGATGTGTTATTTCCGTCCGGCATCGGAACTGAACGAAGAACTGATGCAGAAATACCGTCAAAACATCCTTCAGGAAACTCGTCAGTTTGCTTATTCGACTCAGAATAGGAACACCATAGACATGGTGCTCTCCTTGAACGGTATTCCAGTTGTCGCTTTGGAACTAAAGAACCAACTTACAGGTCAGAATATTGAGAACTCGCGTGACCAATGGAAAAATGACCGTGACCCTGCAGAGTTGCTATTCCATTTCAATACCCGTATTTTGGCCTACTTTGGAGTTGACCTCTACGAAGCTATCATGGCTACGGAGTTAAAGAAGGATAAGACATATTTCATGCCATTTAACCAAGGTAGCGGTGGTGCTGGTAATGTCGGCGGTGCAGGAAATCCCGAATGTGAAGATCCTGAGGACTATGCAACCTCATATCTGTGGAAGCGTGTCCTTCGCCGTGATATGCTTCTGAGTATCTTGCAGCGTTATATCTCCCGTCAAGAAGAAGAGAAAATCAAGCTTGTTCGTGACAAACATGGAAAGATTAAGGAGAAGAAGGAAACTTCAGAGAAGATTATCTTCCCTCGCTATCATCAGTTAGATGTCGTAGAGAAGTTGTTAGCCGACACAGAGGAAAAAGGCAGTGGTCAGAACTACCTGATTCAGCACTCCGCTGGTTCAGGCAAGTCAAACTCTATTGCCTGGCTTACTTATCGACTGGCTTCACTGCATGATGCTGAACAGAAGAGTATCTTCGATGCAGTCTTTGTCATAACAGACCGCCGCGTGCTCAACTCACAGTTGCAGACCACGATTCTTGGTTTTGACCATATTGAGGGGCAGATTGAGACCATCACGGACAAAGACCCATCTACAAAGTTACGAGATGTCATCAATGACGGAGCTGCCAGAATCGTGATCTGTACATTACACCGTTTCCCCGTCATCTATCAAGAGGTGACTTCGAGAAGCGGTAAGCACTATGCTATCATTGTGGATGAAGCCCATAGCAGTCAGAGTGGAAAGAGTGCAGAGAAAGTAAAAACGGCATTAGCCGATACTGATGAAGCACTGCGTGAAATGGCAGAATTAGAAGAAAAGTCAGAAGAGGAACTGGAAAAGGAACGTGATAGCATGATGGAAGATTTGCTGGCCCAGGGAAAGCACAACAATCTATCTTTCTACGCATTCACAGCAACTCCAAAGCCAAAGACTCTTCAGACTTTTGGTATCTTGGTTGAAAAAGGCAAGACACCAGAAGAAGACAAATATCGTGCATTCCATATATACTCAATGCTTCAAGCTATCGAGGAAGGTTTCATTAAGGACGTTTTGCTACAATATACTCCTTATAGCGTCACCTACGAGATTCAGAAGCGTATTGAACATGACCCAACTTATGAAGAGACTCCAGCCACAAAAGCAGTCAAGGCATATCACGACAACCATCAGCACGTTATCAACCAAAAAACGGAAATAATAATTGAGAAATTCCGTTCAATCACTCTCAATGCTATGCAGGGTCAAGCAAAGGCGATGGTGGTAACGTCAAGCCGTGCCCATGCTCTACGCTATTTTATGCAAATCAAGAAATACTGTGAGGACAAGGGTTATACTGATGTTCACCCAATGGTTGCATTCTCTGGCAAGGTGAAGTTCGGTGAGACAGAATATACTGAAACTAAGCTGAATAGTGATGGCGAGTTGCATATCAGTGAGGAGCGTCTGCCTCTATATTTTGCAAGCGACATGTACAACATCCTTGTTGTAGCAGACAAGTATCAGACAGGCTTTGACGAGCCTCTTTTGCATACCATGTTTGTGGACAAGAAGCTGAAGAATGTCAAGGCTGTGCAGACATTAAGCCGACTGAATCGTTCACATAAAGACAAAGAAGACACATACGTTTTAGACTTCGTAAATGATCCAGAGTCTATTAAAAAGTCTTTTGAACCATTCTATACAGCTACAGAGCTTATACGTCCTGTAGATGTGAATGGTGTATATAATTTCCGCAATGATATTGCACAGTACCATCTTTGGAATCCTGCGGAAGAAGAAGCTATATACAAATTAGCGTCCGAAGCCAAGGGGGACAAGAGCCGGTTGGCCAAACTGAGCAACGCATTTAAGCCCATCGTAACCAGATTCGAACAGTTTGATGAAGAGAGACGTTTCAAAGTACGTTCACTCATTAAAAACTTTGTCCGATTCTACGCTTACATGGCTCAAGTAGAACGCACTTATGACCGCTCTTTATATAAGACATATATTTTCTGTGACCTATTGTACCGTTTGTTGCCCAAGACACCACATGAGAAAGTTGACCTGAACAAGCAGATTCAACTCATAAACTCACGTATTGAGGAGGGAAAGACCCAACAGATTGTACTTGAAAAGGGCAAAGGTGGCATAAAAGGAGAAAACGTAAAGGGTGGTGGAAAGCCTGATGAGAACACAGATTTGCTGTCTAATATCATAGACAAAGTAAATATCATGTTCAAAGGAAACTTCTCCCCTGCCGATCGTGTGATTGTAGAAGCAATCTTCGACAAACTTAACACAGCATCGGCAAAAAAGAAGTTGACCAAGCAGGCCAAGAACAATGACCCAAAACAG
>OLGH01002677.1_pt1 | contig 13635 bp, 15 predicted proteins | sample 1604851 | NCBI WGS metagenome assembly OLGH01 (sample SAMEA3888894, study PRJEB22519) | human gut metagenome | biome: human gut; feature: human-associated habitat; material: faeces | place: Denmark | collected 2010 | reverse complement strand
GCTTCCTACGCATGAGGCACAGATCAAAGAAAGGAAAATCATATGATTCGTTTTATTTTATGCGTGATTGTAGTGGTTGGATTCCTGATTTTATCCATTCCCATTCTCTTTGTAGAATGGATCATCGGCAAATTCAATCCTATGGCAAAGGAAATCAGCTCTCTTCGGATCGTTCAGGCAGTATTTCGTTTTATCCTGTGGATATCCGGTGTGAAGCTGACTGTTATCGGAGAGGAAAATGTACCAACTGATGTGCCGGTTCTTTATATCGGAAATCACAGAAGCTTTTTTGATGTACCGATCACTTATCCACGCTGCCCCATCCGTACCGGCTATATCGCAAAAAAAGAGATGGAAAAGGTTCCTCTGCTTTCTACCTGGATGAAACGTCTTCACTGCCTGTTTCTTGACCGTAATGACCTGAAGCAGGGCCTGAAAACCATTCTCACTGCTATTGAGAAAGTGAAATCCGGCATTTCCATCTGCATTTTCCCAGAGGGTACACGAAACAAAAATGAAGATGAACTGGACATGCTTCCATTCCATGAGGGCAGCTTCAAAATTGCCGCAAAGACAAACTGTCCGATCATCCCGATGGCGATCAGCGGCTCCGCTGATATCTGGGAAAACCATTTTCCAAGAGTTAAGAAAACCCACGTTATCCTGGAATATGGCAAACCAATCTACATAGACCAGCTGGAAAAAGAGGACAAAAAACATCTGGGTGCTTATACACAGAATATCATTCATGAAATGCTGGTAAAAAATAAAGCGCAGTTATAATGCGTCAGCTTCCAACTGGCAGGACAGACCTTTACATAAAGAATTTAAGGCTGTCCTGCTTTTGGGTTCTGGAGCTTGTTTGAAAAATCATTCCTGTAATCTGCACGTTCCGTTTTGCAGTATATTTCACTCGAACTCGGTTGTCGTAGCCATAGAATGTGATTGGCGGCAGGTACAGAAACTTATGATTTATTTCATAGAATACCCGGATCTGGCATATGCTTTAACCAAGGCATGGGACGTCAGGAGCAGATCTCTATGATCCGGGAGCAAAAGAAAGAAACGAAAACAGACACGGTCTTACTGATCCTTGTGCTGCTTCTGGCAGTATTCGGACTGGTCATGCTGTTTTCCATCAGTGAATATAATGGCAGAGTACGTTTCGGCGACTCTGCCTGTTATTTTAAGAAACAGTTATTTGCCACAGCATTGGGTATGGGAGTAATGTATATGGTTGCTTCCATTGATTATCATTTTTTTCTGAGGCTGGGACCAGTGGCATATCTGATTTCAATGTTTTTGTCCGGCGCAGTACTTTTTGTAGGTCAGGAGATCAACGGCTCAAAAAGATGGCTGAATCTTGGACCTTTATCTTTTCAGCCTTCAGAGTTTGCGAAAGTTGCTGTAATCCTTTTTCTTGCATGGCAGATCGAGCGTACAAAAAAAGCAACCATGGGCTTTGGATTTATGTGCAGGACAATATTGACCCTGCTGCCGATCATTGGTCTTGTAGGTTCAAATAATCTGAGTACAGCGATCATTATTCTGGGTATCGGTGGAATCCTGATTTTTGTATCCAATCCGGGATATCTGGAATTTATCGGGCTTGGCAGCGCAGGTGCAGGTTTCATAGCTGTTTTTCTTGCTGCAGAGAGTTATCGTCTGGAACGTCTTGCAATCTGGAGAAATCCGGAGAAATATGAAAAAGGATTTCAGACGATCCAGGGACTGTATGCCATCGGCAGCGGCGGAATATTCGGCAGAGGATTTGGAAACAGTCTGCAGAAACTTGGATTTGTTCCGGAAGCGCAGAATGATATGATTTTTTCGATTATATGTGAGGAAATGGGAGCAGCCGGAGCTATCTTTCTGATTTTTCTGTTTGCAATGCTTCTGTGGCGGCTGGGTGTGGCTGCCATGCATGCAAAAGATCTGGCCGGAGCTCTTATCTGTTGCGGGATTATGGGGCATCTGGCTCTTCAGGTTATTTTGAATATTGCAGTGGTGACCAATACAATCCCCAATACAGGCATTACGCTGCCTTTTATCAGCTATGGAGGAACTTCGGCAGTGTTTCTTCTTGGGGAAATGGGACTTGCGATGAATGTTGGGAAATGTGACAGGATAAATTGAATTACAGGTTTCAGAATGGCGTAACATATAATAGAAAAAGCCATAAACTGTAAAGTAAGAGACTCTTTGGGAGCAAAAGGTTGGATGAAATCCATGTAACAGGTAAAGCTTCTCTCAGCGGAGAGATTTTTATACAGGGATCTAAAAATGCAGCACTTCCAATGATAGCCGCATCTCTGATGCACAGAGGACTAAGCATTCTGAGGGGATGCCCCAGAATTTCAGATGTTTTCTGTATGGAAGAGATTTTGAAAAGTCTTGGTGCAGTGACCTGGTGGGACGATCATGATCTTTATCTGGATTGTTCCTGCGCAGACGGAACAGAAATTCCTGCAGTCTATACAGGCAGAATGCGTTCTTCGATCATTCTGGCAGGTGCGGTGCTTGCAAGAAACAGAAAATGCAGGATAGGGTATCCGGGCGGATGTACGATCGGGAAAAGACCAATAGATCTCCATCTTATGGCACTGAGAGCACTTGGCGCGGATGTCCGGGAAAATGCATCAGGCCTGGATGGAGAATGTGTCAGATTTGAAGGGCAGGATATTGTGTTTCCGAAATCGAGTGTGGGAGCTGCTCAACAGGCAATACTGGCAGCAGTTCTTGCAAAAGGTGTAACACATCTTTATAATTGTGCGAAAGAACCGGAGGTTTTCTGGCTCTGCAGATATCTGAAAACAATGGGAGCATTGATAGAAGGAGAGGAAACCGGTGAAATTACGATCAGAGGAGTGGATGAACTGAAAAGCGGAGACTACCGTATTCCTCCGGATCGTATTGTTGCAGGCACCTATCTGTGTGCGGCTGCGGCAGCAAGAAGTAAGATTATTCTTCATAATGTACCTGTGGAGGAATTGCAGTCGTTTATGGAAGTATATCGGAAAATAGGTGGACAATATCAAGTAAATGGTGGTACACTAGAGGTCAATGGAAAGAATGCTGTCAGACCGGCTGTTTTAGTAGAAACAGAAATTTATCCGGGTTTTCCCACAGATCTGCAGGCTCCGTTGATGGCAGTACTGACAGGTGCGCAGGGACAGAGTACCATACGGGAAAATATTTTTGACCGGAGATTTGGCAGTGCTTTTCAGATGAAAAAAATGGGCGCAGATATTTCCGTAAGCGGAAACCAGGCAATCATAAGAGGGGGAAAAACTCTTAAGGGAACACAGGTACAGGCAGGAGATCTCAGAGGTGGTGCAGCCCTGCTCATTGCAGCACTTATGGCAGAGGGAGAAACCTGTGTTACAGGAGCCGGGTTTATCAGCAGGGGCTATGAGCATATCTGTGAAGATTTACGGACTTTGGGCTGCAGAATATGGCAGCCGGGGACAGAGGATTTGAGGACTTATGAGAGAAAGTAATTATGGGAAAAGACCTCCTATGAGCAAAAGGACGAAGAAGATGCTGGCAGGTATGATAGGCGCCGGAGTTATGGTCGCTGTGATAGTATTTTTTTCCTATTATAAAGTAGATACTGTTGAGGTGAGGGGAACTTCCCATTATACAGACGAAGAAGTAAAGAATATGGTGCTTCGGGGACCGATGGCTTCCAATTCGGTCCTTGCACCACTGCTCTATAGCACTACAAATACAGAAGACATTGCATATGTAGATGCATTTAAAGTTACCCAGCTGAACCGAAATACCATCTGTATCAGCGTAAAAGAGAAAAAAACAGTCGGATGCATCCGATATCTTGACAGTTACATTTATTTTGACAGAAATGGCATTTTTGTGGAGGGTTCTCAGAACAGAGATGAGACGGTTCCGTATTTTGACGGAATTCAGGTGAACAGCATCGTGATGGATGAGAAACTGGATATTAAAGGAGATACTGTACTGAATACAGCTGTAGCATTGTCTACAATCTTTCAGAAAAATGATATGATCCCCGATCATATCCAGTTTGACAGCAGCTATTCTATCAGCCTCATCTATGGGGATATAACTGTTCAGCTTGGAAAAGATGCTGATCTGGAAGAGAAGATGAACCGAGTGATAGCGATTCTGCCCAAAATTCAGGGAAAAAAAGGTATTCTTCATATGGAGAGTGTGGCTACGGAGTCCAATACCTTTGAAGAAGAACTGGAACAGGAAGAAGTTACTGCTGAGAACTGGAATGGCGGTTATGATGAAGATGGCAATTATACCGGAGACGGCGAGTATGACGAGGATGGTAATTATGTAGGTGCAAAACCGAAGACTGCTCTTGAGGAAGCAATTGAGAACTGGAATGGCGGTTATGATGAGGAAGGGGATTATACCGGAGCAGGTGAGTATGACGAATCCGGTAATTATGTGGGACCGAAGCCTACACAGGAATCTCTGGATGCGGCATCTGATGAGTCGGGAGACGGTTCAGGAGATGAAAGTTTTGCAGATGACCAGAGTTCTGAAACTTCAGAAGATGGAGAAAGTGATTCATCATATGACGATGGAAACTCAGATGATTCAGATGGATATGGTGATTATACAGAAGATAACAGTGATTATCAGGGGGATGATTCTGAGGGATATTGATAGTATATGGAAACTTTGGGATCAGAGAAGGCTCCGTACACTGATACAACATATTTACCGGAATTGCCGAAAAAGAGTGAAAAAAGTATAAAAAAACAAAATTAATGGTTGATTAATTCTCAAAAAAAATATATGATATATCTATATGTAACTTTGATATAAATCACTGAAAAGGATATCAGGTATAAATAAAGGAGGAAGTACGTTGTTAGAGATTATGTCAAACGAGGCTGAATCATCTGCCAAGATCATAGTGATCGGTGTAGGTGGAGCCGGAAATAATGCAGTAAACAGAATGGTGGAAGAGGCCATCGGCGGAGTAGAGTTTGTAGGTGTTAATACTGATAAGCAGGCTTTAACTCTGTGCAAAGCTCCAACTGTACTTCAGATTGGCGAGAAGATTACCAAAGGTCTTGGTGCAGGAGCCCAGCCTGAGGTTGGACAGAAAGCAGCAGAGGAGAGCATTGAAGAAGTAAAACAGTTAATGGAAGGTGCGGATATGGTATTCGTTACCTGTGGTATGGGAGGCGGAACCGGAACCGGAGCTGCACCTGTTATCGCAGCAGCAGCGAAAGAAATGGGTATCCTTACAGTTGGCGTTGTTACAAAACCTTTCCGTTTTGAAGCAAGAACTCGTATGAATAATGCACTTGCAGGCATTGAGAATCTGAAGAAAGCAGTGGATACATTAATCGTTATCCCGAATGATAAATTACTGGAAGTTGTAGATCGCAGAACAACCATGCCGGAAGCTCTGAAGAAGGCTGATGAAGTTCTGCAGCAGGCAGTACAGGGCATTACAGACCTGATTAATCTGCCGGCTCTGATTAACCTTGACTTTGCAGACGTTCAGACTGTAATGACAGACAAGGGAATTGCCCATATCGGTATCGGTGAAGCAAGAGGAGACGACAAAGCTATGGAAGCTGTACAGCAGGCCGTATCTTCTCCACTTCTTGAGACAACCATCAAAGGTGCTACACATGTTATCATTAATATTTCCGGAGATATTTCTCTTATGGATGCCAATGATGCCGCAAGCTATGTACAGGAGCTTACAGGTGAGGAAGCAAACATCATCTTTGGTGCCATGTATGATGATACAGTTGCTGACTACTGCAGAATCACAGTGATTGCAACAGGTCTGAATGATGATAACCTTCAGCAGACCCCTTTCGGAAAAAGAAGCACAGCTTCTTCCTTTGGTGCAAGAAGACCTTCTTCCACAGCAACGACAGGTACAGCAACAGCCGGAACTGCAGCAGGAAGCGGTATGAACATGCCTAGCTTCAGCCTTCCAACTATGAATGCCACACCATTTGGAGCATCTAAGACTCCGTCAAGCACTGTTCAGAAGAAGGATATCCAGATTCCGGATTTCTTAAGAAACAGATAGGATTATCTGTTTTGCAGTGAAATAATTTACAGACAGACAAAAGAGACATATTCCATATAGATGGATATGTCTCTTTTTTTGACCGGATCAGGGAAGTTCATTATCCCTGATATACGGGTGAAAATCCTGTTGCCATGGTGTTGATATTATGCGCCACAATGGCACTGGAAGGTGTCACATCTTGTATCGGAAGATGCATGTGCATTAGAGCCGTCTACCTGAATGGAGGATGCTGTACATTTGCAGTTATCATTATAGGTACAGTTATGGGCTTTGCAGTCGATCTGGATTTTGTCGCAGCCACAGTCATCTGTATAGCTGTCTTTCATGGAACTGCCGGTTCTCTCTCGGAAACTGCCGCAGCTTGTCTCATTTGCAGAAGTAGCATTTTCGCCTGTCACGTCAATATCACCCTTTGAACAGAGCTGTTCTTTGTTGTAAACACAGGTCATTGCTGAACATTTAAGAATTGTCATAGAGTTACCCTCCTGAAAAAATCTGAGATAACTATTCAATACTGCTGTAGTGCAAGAGTACTGAACAGTTACATTGAATAAGTTTCGGAGATAGGATGTGCAGTTTGAGAGAAAATATACATGAGATCGTTACTGTTCACTCCGTTCACAGTAACGTAGCCAAAATTCATTCCAGATTGCCTGCGGCAATGGAATTTTGGCTTGTATGTCTCGGGATTTTGGCATATTCATGCCAAAACACCTCGCGGAATAGTGGTGTGTGAACAGTAACATGAGATCTAAAAAAATAAAGAAAATGTAAAAAGTACTTGACATAGCAGACTGAACATGGTATCTTATACAAGTACGTAAGAAAACAAAGCAGAGTTCCACTCTCACCTCAGCGCATTTAGTTTAGCGGCTTGGGTTTATATTGCACAGAGAAGGCTGATATTTAAGGTTGGCAGGAATAAGGAGATTGTTCCGCAGATTAAGAAGAAAAGATATCAGCAGTGTGATAGCGGAGTGTGGATTTTGTCCACGCTTTTTTTATGTAAATGAGGGCGACGAGAAGTCATTAGAATCTATCTAACAGGTATGGAGGTGCACTACAATTAGCAATTTAATGATTAACGAACAGATCAGAGACAAAGAGGTACGCTTAATCGGTTCGGACGGAGAACAGCTTGGAATCATGTCCGCGAAAGAAGCAATGTTCAAAGCTCAGGAGGCAGGGCTTGACCTGGTAAAAATTGCCCCGCAGGCGAAACCGCCGGTATGTAAGATCATTGATTATGGTAAATACCGTTATGAGCTTGCAAGAAAAGAAAAAGAAGCCAAGAAGAAGCAGAAGACCATCGATGTCAAAGAAGTGCGACTTTCTCCAAACATTGATACCAATGACCTGAATACGAAAGTCAACGCCGCCAGAAAGTTCCTCTCCAAGGGTGACAGAGTAAAGGTAACATTACGTTTCCGCGGAAGAGAAATGGCACATATGGCAAGCAGCAGACATGTGCTTGATGATTTTGCAAAGCAGCTTGCAGATGTGGCAACAGTGGAGAAGGCACCGAAGGTTGAAGGCAGAAGCATGACCATGTTTTTAACGGAAAAACGTTAAATATAATAGAGATACAGTTTAAGGAGGAATTAACAATGCCAAAAATTAAAACTTGCAGAGCAGCAGCAAAGCGTTTCAAAAAAACAGGTACAGGAAAATTAGTAAGAAATAAAGCTTATAAGAGCCATATCTTAACAAAGAAATCTCAGAAAAGAAAAAGAAATCTGAGAAAATCTACTGTTGTTGATGCTACTAATGTTAAGAGCATGAAGAAAGCATTACCATATTTATAAGAAGCATTTATTCATTGAAGATAGACAAACAGGAGGAAATTTAAGAAATGGCAAGAATTAAAGGCGGATTAAACGCAAAGAAAAAACATAATCGTACATTAAAACTGGCAAAAGGCTACAGAGGAGCCCGTTCCAAACAGTATAGAGTTGCTAAACAGTCTGTAATGAGAGCACTTGCTAGCTCCTATGCAGGAAGAAAGCAGAAAAAACGTCAGTTCAGACAGCTCTGGATCGCTCGTATCAACGCAGCAGCAAGAATGAACGGATTATCCTACAGCAAACTGATGCACGGACTGAAAGTTGCAAACATCGACATCAACAGAAAGATGCTTGCTGAACTTGCAGTAAACGATGCAGAAGGATTTACAGCACTTGCTGAGATCGCTAAAAAAGCAATTGCATAATTGTCGGTTTTAGAGAGATATAAGATTTGATAAATTAAATCAGAATTTTGAGGTACACATAGAAATTGTTACGGTTTCTGTGTGTACCTTTTTTGTTAATGCATTTTTCGATGAATGGGATAAAATTGCGTGCGCGGTACGGTCAAGTGTCCATGAAAGACGGAAAAATCTTAAATTTCCATAAAGTTTTTCTTGCATGGTCAAATATATGGTGATATAATTCAAAACAGCAACATATTAAAGTGTCAGTGGAAGCCAAAGCCGGCTGGGAACCCAGTTGGCTTTTTGTTACTTTTCAGTTCCTCTACATAATAAATGAACTTGCGGAATCTGGTGAAAATGATATACCGGGTGGAATGAATGGTAACGGAAGCTAATCTTATGAGCCGTAAGAGGGACGAAAGGACTGACAAAATATAAGGAGGATTTATTATGAAAAACCTGAAAAAAATCATCAGTGTTACTGCGGCAGCAGCAATGGTAATGTCAACAGTTGCACCTGTATCTGTATTTGCAGACGATGCTACATTTAAGATCGGTGGAATCGGACCTGTAACCGGAGCAGCAGCAATCTATGGACAGGCTGTAAAGAATGCAACAGAGCTTGCAATCAATGAAGTAAACGAAGACGGTGGAATCAACGGATATCAGGTAGAGTTCAAATTTGAAGATGATGAAAACGATGCTGAGAAAACCCTGAACGCTTACAACGCATTAAAAGACTGGGGAATGAACATCCTGGTTGGTACAGTTACTTCCACACCTTGTGTAGCTGTAGCAAATGAAACAGCAGCAGACAATATGTTCCAGCTTACTCCATCCGGATCTGCAACAGAGTGTGTTGCTAATCCGAACGTATTCCGTGTATGCTTCTCTGACCCGAACCAGGGTACTGCAGCAGCTCAGTACATTGGAGAGCATAAACTTGCTACAAAAGTAGCTATTATCTACGATAGCTCTGATGTATATTCATCAGGTATCACACAGAACTTCACAGCAGAAGCAGCTAATCAGGGTATTGAAATCGTATCTTCCGAAGCATTCACTGCTGATAACAATAAAGACTTCTCCGTACAGCTTCAGAAAGCAAAAGACGGTGGTGCTGAATTAGTATTCCTTCCGATTTATTATACAGAAGCTTCCCTGATCCTTGCACAGGCAGACAGCATGGGATTTGAAACTAAATTCTTCGGATGCGACGGTATGGACGGTATCCTTGGTGTAGAAAACTTTGATACATCTCTTGCAGAGGGGCTGATGCTTCTTACACCATTTGCAGCAGATTCTACAGATGAGAAAACCCAGAACTTTGTAAAAGCATACAAAGATGCTTACAAAGACACACCAAACCAGTTCGCAGCAGATGCTTATGATGCAGTATACGCAGTCAAAGCAGCAGCAGAAAAAGAAGATGTAAAAGCAGACATGGATGTTGCAGATATCTGTGCAGCACTTGAAAAAGGCATGACCGAGATCACGCTTGAAGGTGTTACAGGTGACGAGATCACATGGACAGAAGACGGTGAGCCGAACAAAGCTCCGAAAGCTGTAGAAATCAAAGATGGTGCTTACGCAGCAATGGAATAATGAAATTGAAATAACTGAAAAGATTTCATAAGAAATAAAATGCGATTGTTCCTGGAGTGGACAATGGTTGCATGCCAACGGGGCTGTCTGAATTATGCAGACAGCCCTGTTGCCTAATACGTTATTACATTAATGCGTTAATGACAGATTTACTTTTGGCAAAATAAACAAGACAGATTTCGCTAAAGGCAAATCTGCCAGTTTTACACACAATAAAATTATTTAAATATAAGAAAGGAAAGACTTCTATGAGTAGTTTTATATCATATCTTATCAGTGGTATCAGCCTCGGAAGTGTATATGCGATCATCGCCCTTGGTTATACCATGGTATACGGAATCGCTAAAATGCTGAACTTCGCTCATGGAGATGTTATCATGGTCGGCTCTTATGTAGTTTATGTCGCAGTCAGCGGCATGGGATTAAATCCGATTTTAGCCATCCTGCTGTCCATTATCATCTGTACACTCATGGGCGTTGTGATCGAAGGCGTTGCGTATCGACCACTGCGTAATGCAGCTTCACCTCTGGCTGTTCTGATCACAGCAATTGGTGTCAGCTACCTGCTTCAGAACGTGGCCCTTCTGATCTGGGGAGCAGATACCAAATCATTCAGTAACGTGATCAGTCTTCCATCCCTGAAACTTGCAGGTGGTTCTATCGTGATCACTGGTGTAACCATCGTAACCATTATCGGTGGTATCCTGATCATGGCAGGTCTGATGCTCTTTATCAGCAAGACAAAAACAGGACAGGCAATGCTTGCCGTATCTGAGGATAAAGGCGCTGCCCAGTTAATGGGTATTAACGTAAACAAAACAATCTCCATTACTTTTGCAATCGGTTCCGGACTTGCAGCAATCGCAGGTGTGCTTCTCTGCTCTGCATACCCGTCTTTGACACCATATACAGGTGCTATGCCTGGTATCAAAGCATTCGTTGCAGCTGTATTTGGCGGTATCGGATCTATCCCGGGAGCCTTTATCGGAGGTGTTGTTCTGGGTATCCTGGAGATTTTTGGTAAAGCTTATATCTCTTCACAGATGGCAGATGCCATTGTATTCGGTGTTCTGATTGTAGTTCTGGTTGTGAAACCTACCGGTATTCTTGGTAAGAACATTCAGGAGAAAGTGTGAGGTGGCAGACATGGAAAAGAAGAAATTAAACAAAACAACAAAAAGCAATCTCATTACATACGGAATGGTTCTTGCAGCATATCTGATCGTACAGGGAATGATCGCAGGGAATCTGCTTTCCAACCTGATGCAGGGTCTTCTGGTGCCTCTTTGTGTATATATTATCCTGGCTCTTTCCCTGAACCTAACGGTTGGTATTCTGGGTGAGTTAAGTCTTGGACATGCCGGATTTATGTGTATCGGTGCTTTCACCAGTGCAGCATTTACAAAGGCAACTATGGATACATTTACGAATGCAGGACTTCGTTTCTTCGTTGCTCTGATCATCGGAGCTGTATGTGCAGGTATCTTTGGATTCCTGATCGGTATTCCTGTACTTCGTCTGAAAGGTGACTACCTTGCTATCGTAACACTGGCATTTGGTGAGATCATTAAGAATATCATCAATGTGCTTTATGTAGGAATTGACAGCAACGGAATCCATTTTTCCATGAAAGACCAGATGTCTCTTGGAATGGAGCCTGGTGGAAAAATGATCATCAGTGGTGCCATGGGTATCACAGGTACACCGAGACAGTCAACCTTTACTATAGGTGTGATTCTGATCCTGGTTACTTTATTCGTAGTTCTGAACCTGATCAATTCCAGAGACGGACGTGCGATCATGGCAATCCGTGATAACCGTATTGCAGCGGAATCAATTGGTATTGATATCACAAAGTATAAACTGAAAGCATTTGCAATCTCAGCAGCATTAGCCGGTATCGGCGGTGTGCTTTATGCTCATAATCTTGCAACTTTAACAGCACTTCCGAAGAACTTCGGTTATAACATGTCTATCATGTTCCTGGTATTCGTAGTTCTCGGTGGAATTGGAAATATGCGTGGTTCTATTATTGCGGCAGTGATTCTGAACCTTCTTCCTGAGCTTCTGCGTGGACTCAGTGATTACCGTATGCTGTTCTATGCAATCGTGCTGATCGTAATGATGCTGATCAACTGGGCACCTAAGGCAATCGAGATGAGAGAGCGTCTTTTCAGTAAATTTAAGAAAAAGGAGGCATAAGCTATGGCATTGCTGGAAGTAAATCATTTAAATATTTCATTCGGCGGTCTTCATGCAGTGGATGATTTCCATGTCTCCATCGAGAAAGGACAGCTTTATGGTCTGATCGGTCCGAATGGTGCCGGTAAGACTACAATCTTTAACCTTCTTACAGGTGTGTATAAGCCGGACGAGGGAATCATCAATCTGGACGGACAGGATATCACCGGAAAGAGTACCATTGATATCAACAAGGCAGGAATCGCCAGAACATTCCAGAATATCCGTCTGTTCCATCAGATGAGTGTGCTGGACAATGTAAAGGCAGGACTTCACAATCATGATAAATACAGCCTTTTTACAGGTATTGTACATACTCCGAAATACTTTAAGGTTGAGAAAACCATGAATGAGGAAGCAATGAAGCTTCTTAAAGTGTTTGATCTGGACAAAGAGGCAGATATCCTTGCATCCAACCTTCCTTATGGTAAACAGAGAAAACTTGAGATCGCGAGAGCACTTGCGACAAATCCAAAGCTTCTGCTCTTAGATGAGCCGGCTGCCGGTATGAACCCGAACGAGACAAAAGAGCTGATGGAGACAATTCATTTTGTGAGAGATGAGTTTGACATGACAGTGCTTCTGATCGAGCATGATATGAAACTGGTATCCGGTATCTGTGAGAAACTTACCGTGTTAAACTTCGGGCAGGTTTTAGCAGAGGGTAAAACGACAGAAGTCCTGAATGATCCACAGGTTATCAAGGCATACTTAGGAGAATAGGAAAGGAGGTTTTAAGTTATGGCAATGCTTGAAGTAAAGAATCTGGAAGTATACTATGGCGTGATCCAGGCAATCAAGGGAATCTCCTTTGAGGTCAATGAGGGAGAAGTCATTGCGCTGATCGGTGCAAACGGCGCCGGAAAGACAACAACATTACAGACGATTACAGGTATGTTAAGTCCGGCAGCAGGTGAGATCATTTTTGAGGGATGTGATATCTCAAAGATCCCGGGACACAAGATCGTTTCCATGGGAATGGCGCATGTGCCGGAGGGACGTCGTGTATTTGCAGAGTTATCCGTATATGAGAACTTAAAACTGGGTGCATACACCAGAAAAGATAAACAGGAGATCGCAGAGACTTTAGCGAAAGTATATGAGAGTTTCCCACGACTGGAAGAGCGTAAAAACCAGCTTGCAGGAACCTTAAGCGGTGGTGAGCAGCAGATGCTTGCCATGGGTCGTGCCCTTATGAGTAAACCCAGACTGATCGTAATGGATGAGCCATCCATGGGACTTTCCCCAATCTTTGTAAATGAGATCTTCGATATTATCCGTGTGGTAAGCGAAAGTGGTACTACGGTACTTCTTGTAGAGCAGAATGCGAAGAAGGCCCTCTCTATCGCAGATCGTGCATACGTTCTTGAGACTGGCAAGATCACAATGAGTGGAAAAGCAAGCGACCTGCTGAATGATGAAGCGGTACAGAAGGCTTATCTGGGTGAATAAAATTTGCAGATCTGACAGCTGACAGGCGACATGTCCGTTTTGTGAACAAAATGCACAGAAATCTCGGGAATCTGGTGCATCACGAAGC
>OLGH01002676.1_pt1 | contig 13636 bp, 10 predicted proteins | sample 1604851 | NCBI WGS metagenome assembly OLGH01 (sample SAMEA3888894, study PRJEB22519) | human gut metagenome | biome: human gut; feature: human-associated habitat; material: faeces | place: Denmark | collected 2010 | reverse complement strand
GAAGAGGTGCGGGTGCGGGGCATCCGCTGCGCACTGGCCGGTGCTTCCGGCAAGGACCGCACCGAAGCTGCCGCCGCCCTTGCCGATGCAAAGCAGAAGCTGACCGCCCTGCTGGCACAAAGCGGACGGCCCGCTGATGCACTGGAGCCGCGCTTTGTCTGCCCCAAATGTCAGGACACCGGCAGCGTGAATGGCCGCACCTGTGAGTGCGTGCACAAGGTGATGCAGCAGCTGCGCCGCAAGGAGATCGAGGCGCTGTCCAGCCTGTCCATTGCAAGCTTTGACACCATGGAGCTGCGCTATTACCCGAACCGTGCCGATGAAAAGGTGGGCGGTGCCATCCGCCCTTACATGGCCGATATGCTGGCAGACCTGCGCAGCTACGCGGAAGAGTTTGACCACCACAGCGAGAGCCTGATGCTGTTTGGCAATGCGGGCCTTGGCAAGACCCACGCGGCCCTTGCCATTGCGGGCATCGTGCTGGAAAAGGGCTACGATGTGATCTATGTTTCCAGCCCGGACTTTTTCTCCAAGCTGGAAGGGCTGCACTTTGGTGCAGACCCGGCAGGCGAGGAGGAAACGCTGATGCAGACCGCTGCCGGGGCCGACCTGCTCATTCTGGATGATCTTGGCTCGGAGTTCAACTCTGCCTTCCTCATCAGCAGCCTGTACAGTCTGCTCAACAACCGGCTGGGTGCAAAGCTGCCCACCATCGTCACCACCAACATCACTGACGGTGCTCTGCTGGAAAAGCTGTATACCGAAAAAATTTCCAGCCGCCTTTCTGCCTTTGTCCCCTGCCTTTTTGCAGGCGATGACATCCGCACACAGAAAGCAGCTGAATAAAACAAACGGCAATGCAAATGCATTGCCGTTTGTTTTATTTAAAACTCTAATACCGGACTCATTTCGTTGCGGCGCTGTGCCTGCACGATGCAGTCCTTCTCCGGCACAACGCCCGCCGCGCCCAGCGTGTTGAACACGGTCTGCAGGGCAAGCGCAGGCGTGTTGTTCTCCTGCGAAAGATGGCACAGCGCAAACTTTTTGCACCCTTCCTGAATGAGTTCCAGCAGCTTTGCCGAGCACTCGTCGTTGGAAAGGTGGCCCCGGGTGCTTTCAATGCGTGCCCGTAAGTAATAGGGATACGGCCCGCTGCGCAGCATGTGCAGGTCGTAGTTGCTCTCCAGTGCCACAAGGTCGCAGCCGGAAAGCGCCTCGTGCACCGGCGGCGTGAGCATGCCAAGGTCGGTTGCAATGGTCATGGTCTTGCCGTCCGGGGTGTGGATGCGGTAGCCCACACAGGGCACATCGTGGCTGGTGGGAAAGCTCTGCACGCCAAACGCGCCCACGTCCTCTTCCCTGCCTTCCAGCTCGTGCAGCTCACAGCTGGCCGGTACGATGCCGTTGCTGTCCAGAAAATCCAGCGTTTCCGCTGCACCGTACACCGGCAGCGTGTTCTTTTTGAGGAAGGTGGAAAGCCCCTTCACATGGTCGCTGTGCTCGTGGGTGACAAGGATGCCGTCGCAGTCACTGGCGGCAAGGCCCAGCGCCTTGAGCGCCGCCGAGGTAGTGCGCACGCCCTTGCCCATATCTACAATGAGATACCGCTGCCCGCAGCGCACCACACTGCTGTTGCCGGAGGAACCCGAATATAACGAGATGAATTCTGCCATGAAAAACCTCTGATACACTCAAAAACAGCCCGCCGCATATGCAGCAGGCTGTTTGCTTTTTATAAGTTACAGTGCCTGATCCAGTGCAGCGGGCATACGCTCCACCTTGCTGATGTCTGCACCCAGACCGCGCAGCTTTTCCACGATATTCTCGTAGCCGCGCTCGATGTGGCCGATTTCCTCGATCTCACTGGTGCCGTCTGCCATCAGCGCAGCCACCACCATGGCAGCGCCTGCACGCAGATCCAGTGCGCGCAGCGGTGCAGGGGTGAGCTTATCCACGCCCTCAAACACAGCCACCTGACCGTCCACCTGCACGTTGGCACCCATCTTGCGCAGCTCGTCCACATAGCGGAAGCGGTTGTCCCACACGCTCTCGGTGATGGTGCTGGTGCCCTTGGCCACGCTCAGCAGCACACCCATCAGGGGCTGCATATCGGTGGGGAAGCCAGGGTGCGGCATGGTGTTGATCTTCAGCGGCAGAATATCGCCGGTGCGGGATACCCGCACTGCATCGTCAAATTCTTCCACAGTAATCCCAGCGCGGCGCAGCTTGGCCGTGATGGGTTCCAAGTGCTTGGGGGTGACGTTCTTAATGAGCACATCGCCGCCGGTGGCAGCAGCAGCTACCATATAGCTGCCGGCTTCGATCTGATCCGGGATGATGCTGTAGGTGCAGCCGTGCATTTTTTCCACGCCGCGCACCTTGATGACGTCCGTACCGGCACCGCGCACGTCTGCGCCGCACATATTCAAAAAGTTTGCCAGATCCACCACATGGGGCTCCTTGGCGCAGTTTTCCAGAATGGTCTGACCCTTGGCCATGACCGCAGAGAGCATACCGTTCATGGTAGCGCCCACGCTGACCTTATCAAAGAAGATATGGGCACCGGTCAGCTCCTGCTTGGTGCGCACGGTGATCATGCCGTAATCCACGCTGTCCTCTGCGCCCAGCGCGCTGAACACCTTCAGATGCTGGTCGATGGGGCGGGGGCCCAGATTGCAGCCGCCGGGCATGGCCACCTGTGCCTTGCCGAAGCGGGAAAGCAGTGCGCCAAGGAAGTAGTAGCTGGCGCGCATCTGGCGGGACAGATCGTCCGGCACATTGGTGGTGACCAGATGCCGCGTATCGATCTCGTAGGTGTTGCGGTTGAGCATCTTCACCTGTGCACCCAAGGTGCTCAGGATCTTGAGACTGACCGACACATCGCTGATATCAGGCAGATTTTCGATCACGCAGACATCCGCTGCCAGAATGGTAGCAGGCAGAATACCCACAGCCGCATTTTTTGCGCCGGAAATGGTCACTTCTCCGTGCAGGGGCTTACCGCCGGTAATAACAAATTTCTCCACTTTTATGATCTCCTTGTCAAAGGCCTGTGCCACAGGCCTGTTAAGGCTACTGAAAGCATTCCATTTCGTTACTTGTACCGCCGGGGTGTACAGATTCACCAACACCGGGGCAGATTTATAACTATCCTATTATACACTACTTCCACAAAAAAGCAAAGCCCGATTTGTATCTGTTTCATTATTTTCTGTTTTGCCCAGATTACACGCGGATATTCCAAAAATTTATTGAATTTTTCATCAATTTTGACGAATGCCGACCCAAATTTTACCCTTTGGCGATATCACCAAACGTGATCCTCGCATCGCGCTTCCGGAATCCAGCCCAGCTGATAGGCCGTTACCAACTGCTTCAGGTCATGCACGCGCTCCCGCAGCACCTCGCCCTCGTCCGTATCTTCCACGAGGATGCGATGATTTTCGGTTTCCAGAATGTTCTTCTGGGACAGGATGTCCAAATTCTCCCGCACCGCCTTTTCGGCGCTTTCAAAGGGCTGATGGGTGCGCAGGGACATGGTGCGGCTGGAATACACCAGCGTGTACCCGGCAATACCGGTCTTTTCGTGGTAGGCGCGGCAGAACCCGCCGTCAATGACCACCAGCCGTCCCCCGCCCTTGATGGGACTCTCGCCGTTTTTCTCCTGCACCGGCACATGGCCGTTGACGATATGGCTCGTGCCCGGCAGGCCGAACTCTGCCAGAATGCGGCGGCAGGCGGCTTCATCGTTGTACCAGCTATAATAGGGATCCTTGACCTCCGTATGGGTGGCGGGGTCGGCGATATACAGCCGCTCAAAGGTGGTCATGGCGCTGCGTCCAAACAGCGGCGAAAGCTTGCCGCACCACAGATACCACAGAAAATCCTGTCCGCTCTGGCGGGCGGCGCTGCCCTCTGCCCCATAGTAGCCCCGGCGGGCGCGGGCGTCGCAGTAATCCATCAGGGCACGGCCGGAGTAGCGGCGTCCCTCGAAGTGCTCCACCGCAAAGCCGCCCTTCGTGTTCATGGGCACAGCGCCGTGGTAGAGCAGATTGCCGTTTTCAATGTGGTACACGCTGCCCTTGGCATACAAAAATTCAATATGCTGTTGTAATTTCTCGCTCTGCCGGAAGGACTGCACCAGTTTTTGCAGTACCAGCTGCTCGTCCGGGTTCAGCTTTGCGGGGTCTGCCGGGTCTACCGTGGGGAAGGCGGTGTCCCGCAGGGGGTAGCACTTCTCCCCTACCTGCACGGTGTGGGCGTCCCAGTCGATGCGGCGCAGATAATCCCGCCCCTGCATCTGGAAATCCGGGTTGCGGTCGATAACCTGACATTCCAGCTTGAACATGAGGATGGAGATGGCCTTGTGCATCACGGCGCAGCGGTGGAGCATTCCCTGCGTATAAGGGCCACGGGCGGCGTCCGTGTGGGGCATCCAGATGGAAAGATCATCCTCGCCGTAGAACTGCTCCGCCATACGCTGCAAGTGCCGCAGATTGATGCCGTAGCAGTCCTCCAGCATCCCGTGGTTGTGGTAGGCCAGCGTGGTTTTAAGTACGGTGCAGATGCAGATGGGACTGCCGGCGGCAGCACCCATCCATACCACATCATGGTTGCCCCACTGGATATCCACGTTATGGTGGCGCATCAACAGATCCAGAATGATGTCTGGGCGCGGGCCGCGGTCAAACAGGTCGCCCACGATATGCAGCTTATCCACCGCCAGATGCTTGATCAGCTCACACAGCCGCACGATAAAGCGGTCGGCGCGGCCGTTCTCAATGATGCTGCCCACGATCTGGCCGTAGTACAGATCTTTATCGTGATCCTCAAAGTGGGCGTGGAGCAGCTCGTCCAGAATATAGCCGCAGCTGGACGGTAGACAGCCGCGCACATGGTCGCGGGTGTGCTTGGAGGACACCAGACGGCAGATATCGATCAGCTGGAGAAGGGTTTGGGTGTACCACTGCTCCAGCGCATCCTCGGTGGTGCAGCGCGCTTTGAGCTGGGGCAGCTTTTCGGTGGGATAGTAGATCAGGGTGGCAAGCTCTGCACGGGCTGCTTCCGGCATAGTACCGCCCAGCACGGCATCTACCTTTTCCCGGATGACACCGGAGGCAGAGTTCAGGATATGCACGAAGGCTTCGTTCTCGCCGTGCAGGTCGCTCATGAAATGCTCCGTACCCTTGGGCAGCTTGAGCAGCGCCTGATTGCTGATGATCTCGCTGGCAGCTGCCGCCTGCGAGGGGTAATCTCTGGCCAGCAGGGTCAGGTACTTCAGGTTGTCGCGGATCTCATCGGTTTCGGTGCGCATGGTCTCCTCCATCACAACGCATTCCTTGCCCTGCAAAGATGTTGCGTTTTTTGTATTATCGTTTCTCTGTATTTCAGTATAGCACGAATGGCACCAAAAGTGGTATACTGAATACGAAAATTTTAAGCAAAGGACTTTGGATATTATGCCGAAAACCATTTCCGTTCCCACCTGCTGTACCCTCTGCCCCCGCCGCTGCGGTGCAAACCGTGCCGCCGGGCGCACCGGCTTCTGCGGGGCAGGCGCTACGTTAAAAGCTGCCCGTGCCGCCCTGCATTACTGGGAGGAGCCCTGCATCAGCGGCACAAGGGGCAGCGGCACGGTGTTCTTTTCCGGCTGCACCCTCAAGTGCTGCTTCTGCCAGAACTACCCCATCAGCGCCGAGGGGCTGGGCAAAGAGATCACCGTGGAGCACCTGGCTGAGATCTTCTTGAATTTGCAGGCGCAGGGCGCACACAACATCAATCTGGTCACCCCGGGTCAGTGGCAGCCGTGGATCATTGCCGCGCTGGACATTGCCCGCGCCAAGGGGCTGCGGCTGCCCATCGTGTGCAACACCGGCGGCTACGAGACCGTGGAAAGCGTGCAGGCGTGGCGCGGGTACATCGACATCTGGCTGGCTGATTTAAAATATGTGTCCTCTGCCCTTTCCGCAGAGCTTTCCGCCGCGCCGGACTATTTTGCCGAGGCAAAACCCGCCATCGAAGCCATGATGGCGCAGGCCGGGCATCCGTTGTTTGATGCGGACGGCATCCTGCAAAAGGGGGTCATCCTGCGGCACCTCGCGCTGCCGGGTCATGTAGAGGACAGCTTTGCCGTGCTGGACCAGATGGCTGCATGGAACGACGCCGACCCCGGGTGCTTTCTGCCCAGCGTCATGAGCCAGTACACCCCTTTCTACAAGGCCGCAGAGCATGGCATCGGGCGGCGCATCACTACCTATGAATACCGCCGGGTGGTGAACTACGCCATGGACAAGGGGCTTGTGCAGGGCTATATGCAGCAGAAGAGCAGCGCCAAGGAGGAATACACCCCAAGCTTTGACCTGACTGGGGTATGATCCTGCGGCAGGGCAGCTTTTTCGGCAACTTTACCAAATTTTATGGTTTATTTTCTCTTGTCTGCGCGTGCAAACGCTTGCATTCTGTCCGGGAACGCACTATAATGGATACAACGATGTGTTAATAGTTGCGGATTCCCGCAATGTCATCAGGAGGAGCTTTATGGAACATTTCAATCCGATCCTTGGCAGCGAACCCAATGGCCAGAAGTTCATCACCTGTGGTGAGATCATGCTGCGCCTGACCCCGCCGAACTACGAAAAGATCCGCATGGCATCGGCTTTTGAGGCCAGTTATGGCGGCAGCGAGGCCAACATTGCGTTGGCGCTGGCAAACCTTGGCGTGGACAGCACCTTTTTCAGCGTAGTGCCCAACAACAGTCTGGGCAAGAGCGCTGTGCGCTGGCTGCGCTCCAATGACGTGCACTGCACCCCCATGATCCTGACCGAGCCGGACGAGACCCCTTCTAACCGTCTGGGTACTTATTATCTGGAGACCGGCTATGGCATCCGCGCTTCCAAGGTCATCTACGACCGCAAGCACAGCGCCATTACCGAGTACGATTTTTCTCAGGTGGATCTGGACGCCCTGCTGGACGGCTACGACTGGCTGCACCTCAGCGGCATTACCCCGGCACTGGCACCCAACTGCCGCAGCCTGATCCTTGATATGCTGAAGGTTGCCAAGAAGAAGGGCCTGACCGTGAGCTTTGACGGCAACTTCCGCTCTACCCTGTGGACTTGGGAGGAAGCACGGGACTTCTGCACCGAGTGCCTGCCCTATGTGGACGTGCTGCTGGGTATTGAGCCCTACCACCTGTGGAAGGACGAAAACGACCACAGCAAGGGCGACTGGAAGGACGGCGTGCCCCTGCAGCCCAGCTACGAGCAGCAGGACGAGATCTTCCAGCGGTTTATCGAGCGCTACCCCAACCTGAAGTGCATTGCCCGCCATGTGCGCTACGCTCACAGCGGCAGCGAGAACAGCCTGAAGGCCTTTATGTGGTACGAGGGGCACACCTTCGAGAGCAAGTTGTACACCTTTAACATTCTGGACCGCGTGGGCGGCGGCGATGCCTTTGCCAGCGGCCTGATCTACGCCATGCTGCACAACTACAAGGCCATGGATATGATCAACTTTGCAGTGGCAAGCAGCGCCATCAAGCACACCATCCACGGTGATGCCAACATCACCGATGATGTGAGCACCATCCGCAACCTGATGAACATGAACTACGATATCAAGCGGTAAGCCGCATACAGCAACAGGCTCCCTGCCATTGGCGGGGAGCCTGTTTTCTTTGTGCCCGCAAGCAGGATACAGAAAAAGGGCGTTCCACCCGTAAGCGGATGGAATGCCCTTTTGTTTCAGTTTAGTTGGACAGGATCATGCGGTCATTTGCAAACTCACCGCCGCTGGCGATCTGGAACTTGGCCAGCAAGTCGGAGACGTGCAGCTTTTGCTTTTCCTCTCCTGCCACATCGTAGATGATGTGCCCCTCGTGCATCATGATCAGGCGGTTGCCGTATTTGATGGCATCCTTCATGTTGTGGGTGATCATCATGGTGGTCAGGTGGTTTTCCTCCACGATGCGTGCCGAGAGGGTAAGCACCTTCAGCGCCGTTTTGGGGTCCAGTGCGGCAGTGTGCTCGTCCAGCAGCAGAAGCTTCGGCTTGTTCATGGTAGCCATCAGCAGGGTCAGCGCCTGCCGCTGACCGCCGGAAAGCAGCCCCACGCGGGCGGTCAGGCGATCCTCAAGGCCCAGATCAAGGGTCTTGAGCAGCTCGCGGTACTGCTCCCGCTCAGCCTTGGTGATGCCGATGCGTAAGGTGCGGCGCTTGCCGCGCCGGGCTGCCAGCGCCAGATTTTCCTCGATCTGCATAGTGGCAGCAGTGCCGGTCATGGGGTCCTGGAACACACGGCCAATGTAGGCGGCGCGCTGATGTTCACCCAGGCGGGTGACGTCCACACCGTCGATCAAAATTTTGCCCTCGTCCACCGGCCATACACCGGCAACGGCATTCAGCATAGTGGATTTACCCGCACCGTTGCCGCCGATCACGGTAACAAAATCCCCCTCGTTCAGCTTCAGGTTCAAACCGTTCAGGGCGGTTTTCTGGTTCACCGTGCCTGCATTGAAGGTTTTGGAAACATTTTGGATCTCAAGCATTTTTTGCGTCCTCCTTTGCCTTTTTGACCGGCTTCGAGAAGTATTTGCCCTTCCAGTACGGCACAGCAAGGAACACCGCCACCACGGAAGCGCTGAGCAGCTTGAGCAGGTTTGCATCAAAGCCCAGCGTCAGCACCAGCTGAATGACGATATAGTAGATGATGGCACCGATGGAAACAGAGGCCAGCTTGAGGGCAAAGTTATGGAAGATGCGGCCAAACACGGCCTCGCCGATGATGACGGCAGCCAGACCGATGACGATGGCACCGCGTCCCATGCCGACATCTGCAAAGCCCTGATACTGACTGAGCAGCGCACCGGACAAAGCCACCAGCGCATTGGAGACAGCCAGTCCCAGCACGACGTTGAAGTTGGTGTTGATGCCTTGTGCGCGGGACATGGCAGGGTTAGAACCGGTAGCGCGGATGCCGCAGCCCAGCTCCGTACCGAAGAACCAGTACAGTACCCCGATGACCACCGCCGTAACAAGGATGACCATGATGATGGGGTTATGCAGGGCAAATTCCTTGACCCAGCGCAGGGAGATGAGCAGGCCATATTTATCCACGTTGATGGACTGGTTGGCCTTGCCCATGATCTTCAAGTTGATGGAATACAGCGCCAGCTGGGTCAAGATACCGGCCAGAATGGCGGGAATGCCCATAAAGGTGTGCAGCAGGCCGGTGACAAGGCCAGTAGCAAGGCCGGCCAGCACAGCCACCAGCAATGCTGCCCAGACGTTCATGCCGGAAAGCAGGCACATGACGCACACCGCGCCGCCGGTGCCAAAGCTGCCGTCCACGGTCAGGTCGGCTACATCCAGAATACGGTAGGTCAGGTACACGCCAATGGCCATGATACCCCAGATAAGCCCCTGCGCACAGGCACCCGGTAAAGCGCCCGGCAGGTTTGCAAGTCTTGCAATGATCTCCAAAACAATTTCCTCCTAAACGTTACACTTTTTTATCTCCCGCTTTGATACGGGAAAGCGGAGAAGAGCAAGAATCCACTCTTCTCCGCTATTTTTATATTGTTCCGGTTTTGCTGTTATCAGGCTTCGATCTCAACATAGCCTTCCGGTGCGGTCAGGCCAAGGTCATCGCAGACAGCCTTATTGTACTTTTTGGTCACATCGGTGTACTCGATGGGCATGGTAGAGATATCGCTCTCGCCGTTCAGGATCTTGACTGCCATCTCACCGGTGGTGTAGCCCAGATCGTAGTAGCTGATGGACAGAGTAGCCACGCCGCAGCCGGAGCAGATGCCCTCCTCACCGGCAAACACAGGCTTCTTAGCCGGGCGGCAGATGCCGTCCACGATGCCGGTATTGGCGGCAACGGTGTTATCGGTGGGCACATACAGTGCGTCGTTCTCGTCCGCAGCCTTCTGGCAGACGGAGGACAGATCGTTGGAATCCGAGAAAGCGTACTGGGTAGCAGTTACGCCCTTAGCCTCCAGATACTTCTGCACTTCATCCACCTGATACTGGCTGTTGGCCTCGGCAGAGCAGTACAGCAGGCCGACCTTCTTGACCTCGGGCATCCACTCCACGATCATGTCTGCCTGCTGATCCAGCGGTGCCAGATCGGAGGTGCCGGAGACGTTGCCGCCCACGGTGCCGGAGAAGCTATCCAGACCCAGTGCCACGCCGTACTCGGTAACGGAGGTACCCAGAATGGGGATAGTGTTGGTAGCAGCCTGTGCAGCCTGCAGAGCAGGGGTGGCGTTTGCCATGATCAGGGCCACGCCGGAGGAAACAAAACCGTTGGCAATGGTGGCGCAGGTAGCGGAATCGCCCTGTGCATTCTGGAAGTCGAAGGTGACGTTCTCGCCAAAGGAAGCGGTCAACGCATCCTCAAAGCCCTGCGTAGCGGCATCCAGTGCAGCGTGCTGCACCAGCTGGCAGATACCAACGGTGAACTTTTCGCCGTTGGAAGCGGCAGCGACCGATGCAGAAGCAACCGTGGAGGATGCTGCCGCAGAAGATGCGGAGGAAGAACCGCCGCAGGCAGAAAGAGCAGCTGCTGCGCCGCAGGCAGCGGCAGCAGTCAGAAAGGAACGACGAGTGATTTTACGCATATTGATGATCTCCTCTATCTTCAGCCCTTGCAGCCAACAGGACGCCGCACTCCGGGCCGATATTGTAAGCGGATCAAATAAGGTTCGCTTTACACTCGTGAAGTATATCACAGAATCACTGGCAAAACAATCCACTTTTACCCGAAAACGGCCTTTATTATCGATTCAAGTAAAGATATCTATCAATTATTTTGAACTATCGTTTCGTTTTTTCTGATACTCCGTCAGTTTACGCAGCTCCGTGTCCAGCGTTTGCAGGTTTGCTTCCAGCTGCGGCAGATAGTCCTGCGTATAATCGTAGCCAAAATACAGTGCCTGCCAGAGCTTTGCCTGCATCCTGCGCACCAGTACCGGGCTGAGCACTGTCTCCAGCTGTTCCACCGTATCTTCCAGCGCCATGCAGGTCTGCGCCCAGCGCACATCAATGGCTTCCCGGGCAGGCACATCGTAGCGGGCAAGATAATCCTGCACCCTTGCTTCGATCACCTGCCCGCCGCAGCCGGTGGGCTGTAAAAAATAGTGTACCTCCCCTGCCCGGCTGATCTCCTGCGCCAGCGGATACAGCGCACATACCAGCGGCTCTGCCTCATGGATGGCGCAGTGGTTTTCGGTCAGAAAGGGGCAGTTGTTGCGGTTTTCCTTCACCGGAGCAAGCCGCAGCACCGGTAAATGGCTCACTCTGCCTATGCTGCTGCGGCAGTAGCCCCGTGCCACGATCTGCGGCGACAGACGCAGCCGAGCAGCAATACGCCACAAATCATAGCCAGACAGCACGATATCCTCCCGCCCGCGGCAGCAGTTGCCGCAGCCCGCACAGGTAAAACGGAACTGTGCATCACGTTCCAGCAGAGGCATGGCATCGGTACGGGTAAAATTTATCTGTCCGCACAGGTCAATGGCTTCGTCTCGCATAGTCAAACATCCTTTTCCGTGATAGAATGCCCCTATTGTACCGCCGAAATATCCAGTTTGCAAGGCAGTCTCTATACTGTGCAGTTATTTTTTATCTGCAAGCTTTTGGTACACCTGCACTGCATCGCGGATATTGTACTGCTCCGTTCCATGGTCTCCGGGCGCGGCAAGTGTAACAAGGATATACTCCTTTCCGTTCACGGTGGCAAGGCTGGCCAGACACAGCCCTGCGGCGGCGGTATATCCCGTTTTGCCACCCTCGATCTTTGCCCCCTCGGGAAGCTCTGTTCCGTCCAGCTTGCCCAGCAGTGTGCTGGTCAGCGAAACGCCCTCCGGGTGCTGCGCAGTCGCTGTGGTGGTGTAGTGCTCCGCTGTAAAAATGGTGCGAAAGGTCGCATTGTGTAATGCTGCCTGCAACAGCTTTGCCATATCTGCCGCGCTGGAATAGTGCTCGGTGTCGGTCAGGCCGGTAGTGTTTGTAAAATGGGTGTTCTTCATACCAAGCTCTGCAGCCTTTTGGTTCATCAGTGCGGCAAAGTTATCCTCACTGCCGCTCACCAGCCGCGCCAGCGTCTCACAGCATTCTGCACCGGAAGGCAGCATCGCACCATAGAGCAAGTCCCGCACCGTGACCGTCTCCCCGGGCGCAAAGCCTGCCATAGATGCTTTTTCGGTCTGTAAGGCTGGAAAAATATCCTCCGGCAGTGTTACCTGTTTATCCAGATCGGGCTCTGTCTCAATTGCCAGCAGTATGGTCATCATTTTGGTCAGCGAAGCCGGTGCAGTGCGCTCGTCAGCACGTTTCTGCGCCAGTACCTGCCCGCTTTGGGCGTCCAGCAAGATCGCGTGTCGACTGGCTGTATCCAGCAGAACATTCTGCCGCAGAAATAACACCAGCAGCACAAGCAGCGCTGCCAGAATACATAGCCGCCGACAGCGGCGGTGGAATCGTTTCATGATAAATCGCATCCTTTTTGCAAAATATAAAGCGCTTTCATCTCTTAACACGAGACAAAAGCGCTTTTTCCTGCAACTTTGCGGCTATGTATTTTTATGTTAACGCAACAAAAAACGCCCTGAGACTTTCATCTCAGGGCGTTTATCGCAAGTCAAGAAATTAGTGCAGCATTCAAACAGCATATTTGCGATATGCAATTCAACGGTGTTGCTGTTGCATTAAAAAGTTGAATTGCTATAAGCGACTACCTAATAAGGTATGCGGCTCCGTCGCACTGTTATGCACAGTACAGTGGAACCACTTTTTGCTTTATATGCTATTTTATTTCCAGAGCTTAACGTCCCACAGGATGATACCGCCTGTGCTGTATCTTACTCCTCCAAGATAATCAGCCGATTCTCTTACATAGGGTTCAATTTTAATGTATTTTGCTCCAGTAATATCGACATTAAATTCAATTGCCTTATCCGTTTTCTGTTTGATTACATCTGAAGTTGCTGTCAGTTTGTCATCCACATAGACTTTAACTAACCCCCAACTCAGGCTATCCGTGTCTTTATAGGGGTTTAATTTCATTGTCAATTTTCTATATTTCTGGTCAACATAATACTCTACCACCGTATTCAGATCCGGCCAGCTTTCCCGCGTATTCCCCCAGCCACTTCCGTATGTGAATATTGCATAGTTTGCTCCTCTTGTGTAAACATTTCCAAAAGGATCCTCAGGTAACCATCTTCCATTCCACGGCACACTACCGTTGAATGGTTTTAAGCTTGACAGTGAAACCGAGCCATCTCCCGCAGGAAAACTCGGAGTTCCTTCTTCATCGCAGCCTGTCAAAGCTGTCATTGCACAAGCCGCACCCGCAATACCTAGCACTTTCAAAAAACTGCGGCGGTCAATTTTATTTGACATAAAACATCCTCCTTCTTGTGTTCACACCATGCGCAAACGATAGTTTGCGTATCTTGTTGGTTTCATTATACCCCCATGTATATTTTTGTCAATTTGTTATATTCACCAAACAATTCGTCATAATTTTCATATGCTGACATTCAAAGCGCAACAAAAAAGCCCTGAGACTTTTATCTCAGAGCTTTTAGTTAAGTCGGCGACTACCTATTTTCACAAGCCGTTTCCAG
>OLGH01002675.1_pt1 | contig 13637 bp, 11 predicted proteins | sample 1604851 | NCBI WGS metagenome assembly OLGH01 (sample SAMEA3888894, study PRJEB22519) | human gut metagenome | biome: human gut; feature: human-associated habitat; material: faeces | place: Denmark | collected 2010 | reverse complement strand
GATATAGCGGGGGCGTCCTCGTCGTCTTCCGGGGTGATGTCGGGGAGCGGTTCCGGTTCCGGCTGCGTGACGACGATCGGATCTTCCGGCTCGTCGTGTGCGTCCGGCTCGTCCATGCCCAACATCCGGCGGATGAACGCGGGCGTGCGCAAGTCTCGGGGATCTTCGGGAGTCGGAAGCATACCCATGATCAAGCCGAAAAAATCCGGTTCTTGAGAGTTCGTGACGGATACCATGCGCCCATCGTCAAGCGCCGTCAGCGTGAGGCACAGGGAGAGCTTGCCGAACGCGAACCGTGCGAGGTTCAGTGCGGGAAGTGTCACGGCTTCCGCTGAAGGCTGAAAACCGAACGCACGAGCGATGAAGGGTGTAATATCCGGGAACTCCTGCGTGATGTCGAAAGCCTTGATGCCGGATATGGACGTGCGGCCACGGGTGAGGAGCCATGCCCCGGCCCCGTTGACGGAAAGGTTTCCGGGGGTATGCCCGCGCCGGGAAAAAGACGGCTTGACGATGCCGAGCATGTCGGCGGTGGGCATGATGACACGGCGCTTGTCGGCGTATCCTGCGGCATCGTGCCAACAGCAGAGCTGGTGTCCATCCATCGCAGAGATGATCACGCCTTCGGCCGCGGGCTCTATGCAGACGCCGCGCAGGGCTTCATAACCGCCCCCGTTTTGCTCTTCACTTACGAACTGCGCCGCGTGCCAAAAGTAATCGGCACGGATGGAAACGGTAAGCTCAGCGGTTTCGGTGGCGGTGGTGGCGGAAGTAGTGGTATTTTCGGCGGTCATGGCGTTTTCTCTTTTGTTCTTAGTGTGTTGTGTTTTGGCGGAGGCTTCCCACCGGAAGACATGAGACAAGACCAGCAGCAGGGCCGTTGCGACGGCCAGCAGCATATATCGTAATGACATTACAGAGTTACACGCTAAAGTATGGCGCAGGGCTGGGAATGTGTGGCCCGAAATCCGACATCCAAGCGTGAAACGCACGAGGATCGCGGCGTTCCAGCTCGCTCAAGACGGCGAGCATCACGACGCGATTGCGCCGCGTGAGCAGAGCGCGCAGGTGGCGCAATGCTTCGCACAGCGTCAGTGTGTCGGCGCGCTCCGCCTGGCGCTGCGCCAGGCGGATAAGCGAGGGAGAAGTATCGAAGTAGCGGAGATCAGGAAAATCCGGCGTGTTGTAGATCAGCATAGCAAGGCCCTTTCCGCGTCGTCAGCCACGCGGCAGCTTGCCGGGTGTAGCCCCCGGCGGGCATGGGGAGGTATTCCCCTTTGTTGAGATAGATATAAAGTCCTTCTTGTATTGTGTCAATCAAAAAATACTTTTTTGATATACATAAAACTAAAAATATTTTATCATATTGTTTTAACAATAATTATTTCTTAGGTAAGCCCACAGCCCGCATCATTGTTATATGATGCGGGCTGTGGCTGGTGCCGTGGGCTGGTGCTGTGGCTGGTGCCGTGGGCTGTGGGGACTGAAAGGAGCGGGGTAAGCTCGCCTCCCCACCTCCCCCGCACCCCCTCCGTTTAAATATCCCGAAATGCTCTAATTATCTGTACTCAAAGGAAGTACACGTCAAAAGGTACTCCCGAACTCCCAAACTCATAGGGGTCGCCTACCGCGCAGGGTTTCCACGAATGTCAGTTTTGTGGAGTGTTGAAGATTTGAAAATGGTGTTGGCATGCTACATGCGTCTTTGTACAAAGATGACGGGTGCTAGAGTTATTAGCGCATCGTCAGATACATCCATAAAGAAGGGTTTTTGAGCGCCATCGGCCGGAGAGAGCCATCCTTGAAATGCTGTTTTCCCTTCATCGGGAATATGTAGGCCCGGCATCCCTTTGCCTAAGTACACCTTAATTGCCCCGAGTCCATCAGTACGCTGGACATAAACAGCATCTCCTAGGCCCGGTTCTTTTGTCGTATCGCAATAACATATTTGTCCGCTGCCGATGCCCGCAGGAATCATACTGTCGCCTGATGCCATAACAGCAATCATACCTTCATGCACACTTGGGAGAGTGACCGAGACAGAATAGGGAATTGTCCCTCCCCATCCATCTATTCCGCAAGAGGCAAAACCAAACAATGTCAGCGGATTTTCTTTTTTCATTACAATAGTTACGTTTCCTGTTTCTTCTTCAAAAGGATCACCTTCCCCTGTTACTAGCCAGCGGTAGGCTATACCAAGTTTGTCATGGAGGAGACGTAGATCTTCCGCTTTTGGGTGTTGGCCTTTTTTCCATGCGTCAACTTTTCCACGCGAAACCCCCAAGTAGTCAGTGAAGGAGGAGATACTACTTCCTCCTACTTCTTTTGATATCCGTGATGAAAAAATATTATATAATATTTCAAAGTAGTTATCTTTCATGTAATAAGTTTTCCTATTTTTAATTATTTACATTTATTAAAATTAAGAATATTCATTAAAAACCGAATAACACAGAGAACAAGGAATAATTATGGAAAGTCGTAACAACTGGTTAGACGTATCAAATCTGACACGAGAAGAAAAGCTACGTATATGGATGGCTCTAGCTGGTGAAACCTACAGCAGCATTGCTCGAAAAGTTGGGCTTGAATTTAGTTCTGTAAAATATCTGCTTGAAAATAAAACAATTTCAATAGCAAGATATGAAGATTTTCGTAATCTAGGCATACCAGAAGATGTATTGCCACCGGCAAAAGACCTAAAGCCTGGCCCCAAGAAGAGAGCCTTAGTCTCTTCCGTTTTTTAAGAAAAAATATTCCTTTTGAGTATATGAGTAAGAAAAAGGCGAATCATTATGCTGTTACCCAGACTAGTTGGAATCAGCCCACAGGCGGCACTCCGGTTGGCATTGGCTTTCTCGAAAAAAACACCTGAACAGATAGAGCAAGAGATGGGATGGAGCAAATCTGTCTCCGCAAGAGTGTTCTGTAGTGGAAATTATTTTCCTGCATACAGAAATATTCCAAAATTTTGCGATGTTATTGGGAATAATATTTTGATTCTGTGGTTATTCAAGAACAGAAAATACCCCGCGTATGACCAATTAGAACCGATGGATGCCCTAGCTCTTCTGCAAAGTATGGGAAGTTTCCTCAAAGAAATGGGAGACGCCTCCTGCAAGGCTCAAGAAGCCTTGAAAGATTGGAATGTATCCCAAGAAGAAGCGAGGAATATAATTAAAGAAGTTCGCGATGTAATAGAGGTGGGGTGCTACATCATGAGCAGACTATGGCGAGTCATTGACGAGGCTGCGGTAACCCCTAGTCGAAAGCCACAAAAGGTGCGAATGTCCCGCTGATATATGGAGAAGCTTATGAGTCAACAACTTGTTGTTATGACACCTGAAGAACTTAAACGGATTCTAGCGCAGACTGTACTTGAAGTTGCGGAATCATTAACCCCGCAACCACAGGCCAAACGTCTGTTGACGACTGAAGAGGTCGAAAGGAGTATGGGCTTAAAAAGCGTGTGCTGGAGAAGTGGCGTAGCGATGGCTCTGGTCCTCCATATACTACGATTGGAAAAAAGCTCGTACGCTATGAACGACCCACGCTTGAAGCATGGATAGCGGAAGGCCGAGTAAAAACGACAGGCGGAGTCTAGCGTTGTTGCTCAATAATCGAGTCGATGATGGCCATTTTTTTGGCTGTCTGGCCGGGAATGAGGTGGGCATATCTTTGCGTCATGGAGATAGATTCATGTCGCATGAGTTCTTTCAGCTCAAGAAGTGTAACCTGTCCAGACTGGGCAAGCCACGAGGCAAATGTATGGCGAAAAGTATGGAAAGTAACATGGTATCGGCTATCCGTATTACCATTATCTATCCCAAGAGTACTAAGAGCGTTACGAAACGCATTCGAGATACGAGAAATCGGTGCTCCGTCCGTTCCGCGCGTTTGAAAAATGTACTCCTTCGGCCTACGGCAGTATCCGAGCAGCATGTCTATCATATCACTAGAGGCATGGATGACCTGCCTTTCTCCCCCTTTCGCTGTGATGTGAATAATTCCAGCATGGGGATCAATGTCCTGTCTTTTGAGCTTGAAAATTTCCGTTGCCCGGAGGCCCGTTTTCAGAGAAAGCAGCGCCATATCATGGAGCTGCGGGCTGCGTTTTTGCAAGTCCGCCAAGAGATATTTTACTTCTTCAGGAGTAAAGAATCGGACGCGCCCATTGTCTACGGTAGGCATTTTCCAGCCGCCAGCCTTGCTCGATACAGGATTGGAGCCGAACCACTTTTTGCGGGCGATAGCATGGTTAATTGCTCGCCGAAGGAAGCTGAATTGATGCAAGATACTTTGTGGCGCCAGCACATTACTCAGCGTGTTTCTAATCGAGGTGAGTATGGCGGGAGTCACGGAAGACAGTGGAATGGCGTGAATACGGCTTCGCATATGCTTGTTGTACTGTTGGAGGGGGCGGTCAATGGATTTCCCTTCACCTCTTGCCCACTCAACGTACAGGTCAACGGCATCCCCCATAGTGAAGCGATCCATCTCGATAAGGTTTCTTCCACCAGAAAGGGCACTGAGGAAGTCCATGCGGGCTTGCCTAGCTGTTTGCGGCCGATACCCTTGGCTGTGACGCCCAATACTTTTCCAATGCCCTCGGCTTTCGGCGTCCGCATACCAAAAATAGTAAATGCGATCCTTCGTTCCTGTTCTGGGGTCAAGTTTTTGAGATTCGCGATAAAAGACGCCTTCAAATTTGGTCTTGATGTACTTTCCGCTGCTCATGCAACGTATCTACGCTTTGGCCTGCTTTTGTACAAGTTGCTTATCCCTTTCTTATCCCCAAAGAGAAAGCCCCTACAGGATTTTACCTGTAAGGGCTTAGAAAAATTGGTGGGACGTGCGGGGGTCGAACCTGCGACTCTCTGCTTAAAAGGCAGATACTCTACCTACTGAGTTAACGTCCCGTTCCGAATTTGAGTTGATACGCTTTAGAGTGTTCTCTGTCAAGGTTTAATCCGCTTTTTGCAGAAAAAAACAGCTTCTTTTACACGGGAGATACATTTCACTGGCGATTGTTATTGAAGCATCCCCTTTGCATGAGATAGCCATCTACCGATGCGCAAGATAGATCAGCCACCGAGATAAGCTTCCTTGACCTTGGGATCTTTGAGGAGTTCCTGCCCCGGGGCCTCGGCGACGACGCGGCCGACTTCGAGCACATAGGCGTAGTGCGCGATGGACAGGGCCGCGAGGGCGTTCTGTTCCACGAGCAGCACGGTTTTGCCTTCGGCGTTGATTTTCAGGATGATGTCGAAGATTTCCCTTACCAGCAGCGGGGCGAGGCCGAGCGAGGGTTCGTCGAGCATCACCAGATCCGGGCGGCTCATGAGCGCGCGGCCCACGGCGAGCATCTGCTGTTCGCCGCCGGAGAGCGTGCCGCCTTTCTGCCAGCTGCGTTCCCTGAGCCGCGGGAACAGGTTGTAGACCCAGTCGATGTCCTGCGCGATCCCTTCCTTGTCGTTGCGGATGTACGCGCCGAGCATGAGGTTTTCTTCGACCGTGAGGTGGGGGAGGATACGGCGGCCTTCCGGGCTCACCGAGATGCCCCGCCGGATGATGTCCTCGGGGGATTTCCCGAGGAGCTGTTCCGTCCTGGGTTCGCTGCCGTCCCGGGCCGCCGGGGTGAACAGCACTTCGCCTTTCGTATCCTTCACGAGGCCGGAGATGGAGCGGATGACGCTGCTTTTCCCCGCGCCGTTCGCGCCGATGAGCGTGACTATCCGGCCCTGCGGGATGCGCATGCTGACGCCCTGCACCGCATGGATGCCGCCGTAGTGGACGTGGAGATCCTTGATTTCAAGCATGGTTGCTGACGTCCTCTCCGAGGTAGGCTTCGATGACCCTCGGGTTGTTGCGGATGGCGTCCGGATCGCCCTCGGCGATGAGCTGGCCGTATTCCAGCACCCAGATGTACTGGCACACGCCCATGACCACTTTCATGTCGTGCTCGATGAGCAGGATGGTCAGGTCGAACTCGTCGCGGATATGCCGGATGAAGCGCATGAGTTCGGTGCTTTCCTGCGGGTTCATCCCGGCGGCGGGCTCGTCGAGGAGCAGGAAGTCCGGGCTGGTCGCCAGGGCGCGGGCGATTTCAAGGCGCCGCTGCGCCCCGTAGGGCAGGCTCGACGCCTTTTCGTCCATGTAGGAATCGAGCGCGAGGCGGTGGATGAGGCCCTTCGCCTTCTCGCGGATTTCCTCTTCCTCGCGCCGTGCGCTGGGCAGGCTGAAGACGGGCATCCACCATTGGCTTTTGCGGCGGACCTGACAGCCAACCATGACGTTTTCCAGCGCGGTTTCGCTGCCGAAGAGCCGGATGTTCTGGAAGGTCCGGGCCATGCCCGCCCTGCAGATCCGGTGCGGCGGGAAGCCCTTCACGCTGTGGCCCTTGAACAGGATGTCGCCTTCCTGGGGGTTGTAGAAGCCGCTGATGACGTTGAAGGCCGTGGTCTTGCCCGCGCCGTTGGGGCCGATGAGCCCGGTGATGGACCCCGTGGGGATCCGCATGGACAGGTCGTTGACCGCCGTGATCCCGCCGAAGCGCATGGTCACGTGCTGCACGTCGAGCAGCAGTCCGTTCTGAGCGAAGGAGGTCATGCGCGTTTCCTCCGGGAGAAGAAGTCGAAGATGGCGTCCCAGGTGATTTCACGCATTCCCATGATGCCCTCGCGGCGGTAGAGGATGATGCACAGGAGGACCAGCGAGAACACGACCATGCGCATGCCGGGGATGCCGGGGATTGCGAATCCGCCGAGGGTGATGGGGTCTTCCACGGCGCGCAGCCATTCGAGCAGGACGGTGATGACCGCGCTGCCGAGGATGCTGCCCGTGAGGGAGCCGAGGCCGCCGGCCACGACGATCATGAGCACGTTGAAGGTCAGCAGGAAGGTGAACATTTTCGGGTCGATGGTGGTCAGGAGGTTGCCGAGCAGCGCCCCGCCCACGCCTGCGAAGAACGCGCCGAGGCAGAAGGAGAGCACCTTGGTCCTGAAGGTGTCGATGCCCATGACCTTCGCGGCGATTTCGTCGTCGCGGATAGCCTTGAAGATGTTGCCGAAGTTGCTGCCCAAGAGCTTGACCATGCAGTACAGGGTGATGAGCAGCCACCCGTAGTTGACCAGCAGCGAGGCGTGGAAGGGGATGCCCTTGATGCCGAGGGAGCCGTTGGTGATGGGCGTCAGGTTCACGATGAGCACGCGGATGATCTCCGCGAACCCCAGCGTGGCGATGCCGAGGTAGTCGCCGCCGAGCCGCAGCACGGGGATGGCGATGAACAGCCCGAAGATCGCGGCCACGAAGCCCCCGGCGACGACCGAGAACCAGAACGGCGTATGGATGACCGAGAAGGGCCAGATGATGTCCTCGAGGATCCACATCATTTCCTTCTGGGCGGCGGGGAGCACGCACAGGGCGGAAACGTAGGCCCCGATGGCCATGAACCCGGCGTGCCCGAGCGAGAACATCCCGGTGAAGCCGTAGATGAGGTTCAGGGACAGCGCGAGGATGGCGTTCACGGCGATGAGATTGAGGATCTGGACCTTGTAGCCGTCGAGGTTGGTCTCCGCCCAGACAAGGAACAGGGCCAGCAGGCCGATGGCGGCGAGATTGAGCAGCAGGTTGCGCATGGAGGTCTTCATATCTTTTCCTCCGAACGCTGCCCGAAAAGGCCGGTGGGCCTGACGAGGAGCACGAGCACCAGCACCACGAAGGCGAACGCGTCGCGGTAGCCGGACAGGCTGGGCATGAAGGCCACGGTCATGATCTCGATGAAGCCGAGCAGCAGCCCGCCGATCATGGCGCCCTGGATGGAGCCGATGCCGCCGAGCACCGCCGCGATGAAGGCCTTGAAGCCGGGGAAGATGCCCATGTAGGGGTTGATCTGCGGGTAGCGCAGGGCCCACATGATGCCCGAGGCCGCCGCCAGCGCGGAGCCGAGCCCGAAGGCCAGCGCGATGATGCGGTCGACCCGCACCCCGAGCAGGCGCGTGGTCTCGATGTCCTTGGAGATGGCTCGCATGGCCAGACCCGGTTTGGTGCGGTGGATGATCCACAGAAGCCCGAGCACGAGCACGAAGCTGACCACGGGCACGACCAGCGTGATCGGCAGCAGCTTCAGCTGCCCGAAATTGATGGGCGTCATGAGCCATTCCGGCTGGTACACGGGGCGCGGAAGGCCGGAAAACACCACCACGGAGAGGCTTTCGATGAAGAAGGACACGGCGATGGCACTGATGAGCGCCGAAATGCGCGGGGCGTCGCGCAGGGGCCGGTAGGCGATGCGGTCCACCAGGATGCCGACGGCGCTGGCCGCGAGGATGGCCACCACCACGGCCACCCCCCAGGGCAGGAAGAATGTCGTGGTGCCGTAAAAGACGAAATAGGCCCCCAACATGAGAATGTCGCCGTGGGCGAAGTTGATCAGCCGCAATATCCCGTACACCATCGTGTACCCGATGGCGATGAGGCCATACAGGGAACCCAGTGTCAGGGCATTGAAGAAGTGCTGGAAAAACATGTCCAGACTCATAGTGCCTGCCTTATTCGTTGAAAATCCTTGGAATCCGTAAATCCTTCCGCCTGGGAGGAACCCTCCCGAATGAGGCCGGGGACGGCAAAAAAGGCGGGGAGGAAAGCGGAACCTTCCTCCACCGCCGTGGACAGGGGGGGCTTATTCAGGGACGATTTCACCGAGGTAGATGCGCTTCCCGTTCTCGTACTTGAGGATGCCGACGGGGATTTCGGCATCATGGTTCGCGTTGAGGGTCATGATTCCTACAGGGGTGGCGAGGTCCTTGGTTTCGGCGAGAGCCTTGGTCACGGCTTCGCGGTCGGCCTTTCCGGCACGCTTGAGGGCGTCGATGATCATGTCGTAGCAGGTGTAGCCGAGGGTGGCGTTCACGTTGGGGTCCTTGTTGGGGAAGTTCTTCTTCCACGCTTCCGTGAAGGCCTTGGCCTGATCGTTCATGTCCTTCATGGTCATGTCATAGGGGAACGCCGTCTGCATGAAACCTTCGGCGGCCTTGCCGGCGATCTTGACGGTGTCGGGGTTGTCCATGGCGTCGCCGCCCATGAGCACGAAGGTCGCGCCGAGTTCGCGGGCCTGCTTCATGATGATGGCGCCTTCGGCGAAGTAGGCGGGCATGAAGACGATGTCGGGTTTCTTGCTGATGAGCTCGGTGAGCTGGGCGGTGAAGTCCTGGTCGCCGGAGCTGTACTTCATATCGGCAACGAGTTCGCCGCCGATCTTCTTAAAGGTCTTTTTGAAGAAGTTGGAGAGGCCCACGGCGTAGTCGTTGGCGACGTCGGTGAGGACGGCGGCCTTCTTGTAGCCGAGGTTCTTGTAGGCGTAGGTCGCGGCGGCGGCACCCTGATAGGGATCGATGAAGCAGGCGCGGAAGTAGTACTTCTTGCCCTGCGTCACGAGGGGGTTGGTGCTGGAAGTGGCGAGGACGGGCACCTTGGCGCGTTCGGCGACTTCGCCGCCGGCCATGGCGAGGGAGGAGCCGTAGGTGCCGATGATGGCGAGCACCTTTTCATGTTCGGTGAGGCGCTTCACGGCGTTGGCGGCTTCGACCTTGTCGGACTTGTTGTCGACGACGACCAGTTCGACGGGGCGGCCGAGGACGGTGGGCGTGATCTTGTGCGCAAGCTGGATGCCTTCAAGTTCAAGCTGCCCGGCGAAGGCGTTCTGTCCGGTCAGAGGCATGTAGACGCCGATCTTGATGGGATCTTCCGCTTTGGCGGGGGTGGCGAACCCCATGCTCAGAGTCATACAGGCAAACGCGCTCAAAAGAGTGCCGAGTTTCATGCTTCCATCCTCCAACTGTAAGATTGTTATTGAAGCAGCCTCTAAACAATAGATAAAACCTGGTGCAGAGGATTACTGCTGAACAGGCACTATCTCGAAAAGGAAATCCGGCGAACGTTGCGTGTGCTAAAGAAACGCAGTATGCCGGAAATACCACACAGGATAGATAATGAATAATATAACAATCTATGGATGTAATGCATTAACTACCGATTGCGCGATGGTTCAGTTCATACAGAAACTATTTTCTTTGTCAAGAATAAAGATAAAGTATTTTTTTGGATAAAAAATCCATTCTGTATATGTTTCATTGTTTGAATAAACAGTAAAAGACGTCTATCGCGTTACATAAGAATTTTCATGAAACAGTTTCAATATGGAAGCAATCAGCATGATGAAATAAAGAAAAGAGCTAAATTGATTGCTCAAACGTAAAGAAGGCATACTATAGATTGTGCACTCAACTTTCATGATTTACAGTGCCTGAATGTTTGCATTCCTATCTGGTTCAAAGAAAAGATGTTGTTTGTTTATTCAATGGGATATGGTAGATATAAAATATCATATTACATTGAAATCATAAATATATTTTTGAAAAAACGTGTTACGGGAGGACGCAAAAAAAACGGCATGTCCAAAGAACATGCCGTGTGTCGTAACGCGGGAAGAACCGTATCAGCTTCGATCCGCCGTCAGCAGGAATACCGCCGAGATGACCAGCGCGCTGCCCGCCCACCCGTAGGCGGAGAAGTTTTCATTCCAGAACAGCCAGACCCAGAATGTCGCCAGCACGGGCTCGATGTTCCCGATGATGGCGGCCTTGACTTGATTGATGCTCTGGAGGCTCCGCCCGTAGGCGAGGTAGGCCCCATAGTTCGTGACCACGCCGAGGGCCAGCAGGTTGGCCCACGCCGTCCACGAGCGGGTGGGGGCGAAATCCACGAAGGGGAATAGGGCGAGCGCGCCTCCGAGCAGCATGTAGGCGTACAGGGTGGCGGTGGAGTAGCGGGGCTGCCACCAGACATAGAAGGGAAAATGCGAGGCGTAGCAAAGGCCGGATATGAGCCCGCAGACGATGCCGAGCACGGACGGCTCGGCGTTCAGGCTTCCGCCGGAGAAGCACACCAGCGCCGTTCCGAAGAGGGCCAACCCCAGAGCGATGCCCTTACGGGAGGAGAAGCTCTCATGGAACAGGATGCGGGAGAATACGGCCACCCATGCGGGAGCCGTATACAACAGCACCATCGCCATGGCGGCTCCGCTCAGCTGGATGGAGATTTGCAGCGAACTGAAAAACACGCTGATGCTCAACACACCGAAAAGGCAGAAGAACAGCGCGTGCTTCACAGGGATGCGCGCCCCGCCGCAGATGCCCGTTTGGGCAAAAAAGCAGATGCCGCCGAGCAGGGCGCGCCAGAAGGCCACCTCCAGCGGCGCAAGGCCTTCTTCCATGCAGATTTTGGAAAAAGGGCCGATGAGCGACCACAGGACGGCGGCGGCGAGCACATACAGATAGCCCGTCATCTGTTTCGGATCCTTTGCCATAAACGTTTTCCTCCAGAGGGTCGGCAGTTCCGCGCGGGGCTTGGCTGCGTTCCGCCCCGGCCTGAATGCTATTCTATGATGAAGGATTCCGCGTGCGAGGGGTTCGCATACTGGCCGAAACGCTTGACGGTCAGGGCAAGGGCTTCTTCAAGCTTGGATCTGGCGGAGAAGGAGAATACGACCGTCAGGCAGGAGCGGGTTTCCTGCGTGATCATGGCGCGGGTAGAGTCGCTGGTGGGGCTTCCGAACGCGCCTTCCCCGTCTGCGAGCAGGGGCATGTTTTCGAGCGCGATGTCGTCCTTGCCGATGCCCGGATACACCTCCCCGGCCTTGCCCAGACGGAAAACGATGTCCGCACCGATGCGGGCCGTATCGTAAGAGCCGAGGGAGAAACCCGTTTCGAGCGAGACAAGGTTGTTGGCGTCCACGACGCTGTTGATCTGGTAAAGGGCCTTGCCCTGGCGCACCCGGCGGTACAGCGATTCGGACGAAACGCGGAAGCGTCCGGGGTCCTTGCCGAAGGCCTTGTACGCCTTCCGGGATTCGTCGAGGTTGGGGATCTGGGCCAGCGGCGTGGTCTCCAGCATGGTTTTGAGGTACGGGGCAACCTCGTTTTCGAGGCAGGTCCAGAGAGAGTCTTCGCGGGCGCGTACGTCCGCCGTGTAGATGAAGCAGCCCAGACGCGCTTCGGGCCACGCGCCCTTGATGGATGGATCGATGGTGACGTTGAGGGCCGACATGTCCGCTCCTTGTGCAATGGGGATTGCCGAGGGCGAAACGGCCGTCTCGTCCTCATGCCGGAACGGACAATATCACGGGCGGGTCCGGGAGTCTTGTTCCGGACTCCTGTTTTTTTGTTCCAATCGCGTTTGCCTCCGGTAGGCGGCGGGCGTCAGGCCGGTCAGGCGCTGCATGGCGCGGGTGAGCGCGCTTTGATCGGCGTACCCGGCCCGCAGCGCCAGATCCGCAATCGGCAGATCCGATTCCGCCAGCCATTTCCGCACATGCCCGATACGGCGTTCCGCCAGCCATGCCTGCGGGCTGAGGCCCCATTCGGAGCGGGACAGTGCGTGCAGCCTGCTTGGGCTGATGCCGATGCGCCGGGCCATTTCGCCCACAGTCCACGGCGCGCCGGGGTGGGCATCGATCAGCCTTTCCAGTACGGCGAGCCGGGAAGGGCGGCATACCGGGCGCTCAAGGAAGGAATTGAGGAGCAGGGGCATCCAGCATTGCGTGGTGCCCGGCTGTGAAAAGCGGTCTCTGGACAGCTCCGCGAACCCGATCAGGTGTCGGGTGGCTTCGGAAACGGGAAGAAAGATTTGTTCCGCCAGTTGTTCCGCCGCAGGGACGCCGCATTCGGCAAGATCGCAGTTGACGATAAGAAAGGCGTTCGAGACGGTCGCCAGCTGCGAATGCGGGACGCCGGGCGCGACGAACGCCGCGCAGGAGGGGGTAAGCCTGCCTTCCGCGCCGCCGATGGAGATTTCCAGTTCACCGGCGATGGGCAGGACAAACTGCGCGTGGGGGTGCCGCTCGTTGTTGCGTTCCCCCTCGTAGCTCAAGAAATCGATCCGGATGGACATGGCCCGCCTCGCAATGGATGCCGAAAAAGATGCGCCGTTTTCCGCAAGGGATTGTCCGTGCGGCGCATACGGCACCTTATAAGCCCAAAGCCTCCGGGCTTACAAGGCCGGTCCCCATCCGGGAGGCGGCATCCGGACGCGTAAGGGAAACCTGAATAAGGCCGGGAGGGGTATCAGCGGATATGCAGTTTCCGGACGGCCTCCCATTTCTGGTGTTCGGAAACATAGCTGAAATCCCTCGACGGGTGGTGGCAGTGCCAGATACGGACATCCGGGCGATCTGTGAAGACATACGCGCAGAGGCCGGGAGCAAGCATGGCGATGCCGCTTTCGGGGGACAGCCAGTGTTGTTTGAATAAGGTCAAGCCCCAGACGATCACGAAATCAGGCTTCAGGACGTCGAGCATGGCAAAGAACGCCCCGCGTCCGAGCGCGATTTCTTCAGGCGTGGCGCGGGACCGGTTGCGGTGCGTTTCCGTTTCCATGTGCTGGAAGAATACGCCGTAAGCCACGGTATCCCACACCGCGTTGGACCCACCGTAAGCGTTCCCGGTGAGCATGGCGGAGATGTTGCGGATGTAGCGGACCCAGTGGTTGCCGTTGCCTTCGGCGGCGTCTTGGAGCGCCCGGCGCACGACCCCGTCAGTGTATGTTCTGTCGGCTCCGTCCGGCGCCGTGCCGTGGTTGGC